>Ga0247742_10001088_pt1 | contig 19809 bp, 19 predicted proteins | sample UWRJL208509C2_FD_180944 | JGI IMG/M metagenome (GOLD analysis project Ga0247742, IMG submission 180944) | Plant litter microbial communities from Arlington Agricultural Research Station in Wisconsin, United States - UWRJ-L208-509C-2 | ecosystem: Environmental > Terrestrial > Plant litter >... | reverse complement strand
TCCTGCACGGCCACACTGAGTGGGTCACCTCGGTCGCATTTTCGACTGATGGTACGCGCATTGTCTCTGGCTCAGGGGACAACTCGGTGCGGGTGTGGGACGCGTCGACGGGCAAGGAGCTCAATGTCCTGAACGGCCACACTGAGCGGGTCACCTCGGTCGCATTTTCGACTGATGGTACGCGCATCGTCTCTGGCTCAGGAGACAAATCAGTGCGGGTGTGGGACGCGTTGACGGGCAAGGAGCTCAATGTCCTGAACGGCCGCACTTCGTCGGTCACCTCAGTCGCATTTTCGACTGATGGTATGCGCATCATCTCTGGCTCAGGAGACAAATCGGTGCGGGTGTGGGACGCGTCAACAGGCAAGGAGCTCAATGTTCTGAACGGCCACACTGAGTGGGTCAGCTTGGTCGCATTTTCGACTGATGGTACGCGCATCGTCTCTGGCTCAGGGGACAACTCGGTGCGGGTGTGGGACACGTCGACAGGCAAGGAGCTGAATGTCCTGAACGGCCACACTGAGTCGGTCAGCTCGGTCGCATTTTCGACTGATGGTACGCGCATCGTCTCTGGCTCAGGGGACAAATCGGTGCAGGTGTGGGACGCATCGACGGGCAAGGAGCTCAATGTCCTGAACGGCCACACTGAGTCGGTCAGCTCGGTCGCATTTTTGACTGATGGTACGCGCATCGTCTCTGGCTCACGGGACAACTCGGTGCGGGTGTGGGACGTGTCGATGGGCAAGGAGCTCAATGTCCTGAACGGCCACACTGACTCGGTCACCTCAGTTGCATTTTCGACTGATGGTACACGCATCGTCTCTCGGTCGTCAGATGATTCGGTGCAGGTGTGGAATAGTATGGAACCTCACTACGTTAGAGAGCAGACCAAAAATTCCCCCCATGGCGAGCCGCACACTGGATGGCTTCTTTCCGAAGATGGACAAGTGCACCTCATGTTTGTCCCACTTGATGCACGGTTGCCCGACCCTTCCAACATGCTTACTATACCTCCCTCAGCCACCTCCTCCGTTGATTTCACCAATGCGACTATTGGGCCTCAATGGCATGATTGTTACCGTCCATAGCTTCCTCACTCTATTGTATCCCCTGCATATTCTCTTGGTATTCTGTAAAATTGATATCCTTTCCTGTGCTTGTATTCTACCTCTTTTTCAGTCTCTTCTCCATTTTGTTGTGTCATTTATTCTTCTTAGAACTGCAATGATATGAAATCTCTGAACACCTTCTTCCACTATTACAGCGCCCAACTACTCGAGTGCACTCTCATGGGGCTCTTTCTTTCGCGTTCTTCCACTTCAGTATACCCATAAATAGTACCATGATGGTAGGTTTAATTTGATGATTTAAACCCACCATAGAGGTGTTCTATACATATTTTTGGGCTGTTTAAAGTATTTTATCCAAACTATTTCTTGCTATACATACTTATATAAAAGACTTGTGTAACTTATTTTTTGATATTCTAAAGTATAAATACATGTTTCTTATACATATTTATGCAAATAACTATTTCATTGTTTGTTCGGGGTGTCAGGGGTCCTAAAATCAAATCCAAAATAGCTGCCCAATTAGGGTATTGATTTCAAAAGCCAAACATGGTATCTATTTATTCTTACCATAAGTATTACATACTTAGATGCCAAAAGAATCTGGTGTAACCAATATTTGGCAGGGGATTTCTAATCCGAATTACAGAATCAGATAGAATACTATATTATACAGCTAGATGCTTGTGCTATTATAAACTAATTATAATAGGTTCTTATACCAATTATATCCTGGTTCTTCTTATAATTCAAAATTGCTTTATACTAGATCTATCTTGGTGTTTCTACACTAATGGAATTTGTTGGTTAGTGATCTTGGTAGCTGCACTTTCACATACACATTTGTGACAGACAGTATACACATACTACATAGACAAGTATATATTGAAATCTAGTGTGGGACCAACAAGCATACAAGAAGTCAGGGGACTTTGTAGCAAATGAGTGCCAATACATTAGATATACCTACAGTTATATATGATATCTATGTCTAAGTAGCACGCATACATGAAACATCAGACGAGTCTATCAAAGATAGGTGCAGGCACCAAGCTCACTATCAATAAATTCCAACAGTATATAAGTATAGTTATCTCAGATGTATCAGTACTTGTTTGTTATAAAGTCCTCTGATCTGTCTCTAATAAAGGGCTAAGTCTATATCATAAATAGTTATATACTCAGTATAACTATTTATTAATAAGTCATAACTAGTTATTATATATATATAAATAGTTTGGTATATGTGGAAAATATTTATACATGAGTAGTAACTAGTTATGATTGACCTATACATAGTTTGCTATACACAGAAACTATTTATGGATGAGTTATAACTAGTTATAATTAATCTATACATAGTTTGATACACATGGAAAATATTTATACACAAGTTATAACTATTTATGAGTGATCTATACATAGTTTGATACACATAGAAATATTTATATACAAGTTGTAACTAGTTATAAGTAATCCGTACATAGTTAAGTATACATAGAAAATATTTATACACAAGTCATAACTATTTATGAGTGATCTATACATAGTTTGGTGTATGTAGAAAATATTTATACACAAGTCATAACTAGTTATGAGTAATCCATACATAGTTTGGTATATGCAAAAAATATGTATGTGAGTTGTAAATAGTTATCAGTGATCTATACATAGTTTGGTACAAGTAGAAAATATTTACACATGAGTTATAACTAGTTATGATTTATATACATAGTTTATTATCTACAAAATTTTTGTAACTAGTTATGATTTTACATACATAGTTTTTACATACAGAAAGTATTTACTAGTGAGTCATAACTATTTACAACTTATATACATAGTTTTTAGATACAAAATTTATTTACTAGTGAGTCATAACTATTTACAACTTATATACATAGTTCTCAGTTACAAAAACTTTATTTAAGGGTGAGTCATAACTAGTTAGTTACATCTGCAAACTATTTTTTAGTGACCTAGATATTTACAAGAACAACATTTAATATCAAGAAAAAGATCTTTGTTCAGTCTTTTGAATGTAGCTATACTATGTCTACAATCTGTAGTGATCAATTAAAACAGCTGCCTCAAGATTATCAAAATATTCTGCACCCTCTAAATCCTCTTCTTCATCATCACTTTCATACAAGCCCTCCTCCTCAATTGCTTGGACTGTGAATTCCAATTGGCGAAAATTCATCAACTCCTCTTCAGTTGGTCCCCATCCATTTGCCATAGAACAGGGTATGCCTCGCACCATTGACTCCCATCTAACACACAACCTCAGTAGATATTCTCGTCTTTCCTCTAGCTGATAGATGGTGTCATGGTCAATCAATTCTTCTTCAAGATTGCCAATCTCTCCAAATGCAGCACCCAACACAAACCATTCCTCCTGCATCCATTCCTGAATTGCCAGTCTCTCATGCAAAAGCCTCCGCTCCTCCTCCTCACATCTTTGAAACTCCAGCAAAGACTTGATCCCAATCCGCACCTTTTCATTTTTTAGCCAATCAGGAATTGTCACCTGCCCATCATATTCATTACTGAGGCCAATATCCTGCCAGATGTCATCATCTACATCCAGCTGATACAGCCCATCCAAATCAATAGATAGAGGAGCCACTGCTCCTCAAGGGGCCTTACAGGCTTTGATCATACTCTTTAACTCCTCACAGAGTTTGTTGTATTTGCGGACCAAAGCCTGTATTCCCGGCTCCTTTCGCTTGATTTGGCTCTGTGCATTCTTCTCCAGTTTGAGATGGTTCACAGTTTTCCGGTAGGCACGCTCCAGATTTGTCAACTCAAACTTTCTGTTGCGCAGCCTATCCCGAATCCGCTGCTTCAGTGCCAAAGCATTCATCCTCTTCCTCAGAAATTCGTTGCCAACCAGCTTGGCTAAATTCAGCCGTCCATCAACTGAAAGCTTGCCCTTCTTGTTGGCAACCGCTTTTTTTGCTCGTATGATGTTTTTCTGAACATCTTCAACCAGTGTTGCCAGATCCACAGATGTTAAACCATCTGGATAAACACCATCCATGAGGGCCTTTTGATACCCATTCTTCTCCTCCTCATATATCTCCAGACTCTTCATTAGAGTCAAAACATCAAATATCTCTTTATCAGCCAGTTTTGAGGATTGGCGCTTCAAAGGCTTTGTCTGCTCCTGAATCTGCTCAATCCACTGACTCTTCAGATATTCTCTGGTAATTCCCACATCCAATAACCCATCCAAGACCTCTTCTGCCTCCAGCTTTTTATTTGCCATATTATTCCATTTCCGTCTCAGCCACAAACCCAAGTCAAGCATTGATTTTGTATCAAGATGCTTAACCTGAGTATCAAGCGTGTAAATTCGGTTATAATAACCAGAAACACGCAATGATGGTATGAGCAGTTTGATGGAACTCCAAAACCGTTCACAACCTTCTCCATCGGTAAGGCCAAAGCCCTTGCATTTGCGTGGATGATATATCAGCTGACATGGCCACTGATGGCCATATGCATGGAAGACTGAAATTCCAAACACAATGCGATCAAGGGCATTTGGCAAAAACCCATGCTTTACGCAGCTACGGTGTAGTTGACAGCCAATGTCATATAAAACACCTATACGCATGGTTTCAGGAATGTGTTTGAACAGCTTGTCCAATAAGCATAATGCATAATGCTGCTTTTCGCCAGCAGAAGTCATATTGACCAGCCATAGCACACGATCATGCCGGCATAGCAGTGCCATAAGACCTGTATCTGAGAAGAACAGAGTACTGGCTTTAACACGGTTGGCATCAGCTGCCAGAAAGGACTCGTGACATTCATCGAGAACAGACTTTGGGACTTTAAGACCAGTCTCGTAGTCAACGTCCTTAGATTGCGCACTGGATGTAGCTTTGGGTGGTGCTTTAGAAGAAGCAGTCTTTCCCGAAGCTTTTGAGGGACGAGAGGGACGAATAGCCTCTACAGTTGCCTCCATCTGCTCAGACTCATCCACTGAGACAAAAACAGTCTCAGGATGCTGACGAGGAGGAACCCAACTATTACCCTGAGATTTACGTCGCTTCTGAGTGAAGCATGCATCCAGACACACAATAGAGTCAACACTACAACCATTGAGTAATGAATATAAGAATATAATAAGAACATACACTTCTTCTGGCTTGGCCCAGTTCGATCCACCAAAACATAATGGACATCTCTCACGGAGATAATCGCTTGGCCGTTTTAAGCTCTGAGGTTTAGGATTTTCTATATATATATTAGATTACCATAATAAGACTTGGTGAATGCACCTGCCATCATCAACCTCCATACCATCATCACTATCTGATGGTAGATGTTGTGGAACATGTGGAGTACCTACAGCAGTTATTACAAGTGTTTTGAACTAAAACACTCACTTACCTGATGGATCTTCAGCATCAGCATCTTCCATATCAAGAATACCACCCCGTATTGTATTGAGGTAGTTACGCATTTGCAGATTCGAGGTATCCACTAGTGTTGCATACCAGTGCATTGCATTTCCAAACCGGATACGCAAAGTATTCTATAATAAGATTATAACAAACTTCTATGATATTATGTGAAGGGCCTACCCGTGTAGCCAACTTGAACTTTCGAGTGCTTAAGAACCCCTCTAGAGTCTCGCACCAAGCTGTAGTATTTGGTGCAGCATTGACAAAGAGTTCTCGTACAAAGTCGAGCATCTCTAAATCTACTGCAAGAGTTGGCAATGATGGAGCACAAGGAAATAAGCCACGTTCAAGTAGCTGCAGTGCTACCTCTTGGCAAGTACAGATCTTGATAATTTCAATCCCTAAAAATTATTCAACTCACATGAACAAAGACCAAGATCAATGATTTACGATTGAAGTAGATGCAAGAGACCTCAAGGAGACGCCCAGCTGTGCATCCAGTACACCCCCTTCTACCTCTAACTTCCTCAATATGGCGCAATGACTGAGTCTCCCGCATAAGAGTCAAGTATGGCTTCAATAGAATGGGAATGACATCCTCACTCCATTTCCTCCATTGCCGCTCCTTTTTATGTGCTCTCTTCCTCTCCTCACCATCGTTAAGAGCTTCTTGTGATGCTTGCACCTCACTTCCAGCATCTCTCCCCAGTGATTGTGCCTCGCCGGCAGTGCCTACATAAGTCACCAATACACCCCCATCAACAGGATCTACTTCCATCTCAACTTCCTCTTCGAGAGGGACATGCCCAACGGACGCCGAGTTCCCAGTTGTACTGATCACCTGCGCAAAAACTCCAGCTGGGGTCACAATTCGGCTTCCGACATTAGAGACCCCTTTCTTGGCTGATCCGTATGGGCGGCGCGACTTTGGGACTTGATCGATAGGGACCAGGCGGCTCTGGGGCAACCGCTCAGTTGGCGAATGAGTTTCCTGCGAGGCAGTGGACATCATGGACGGAAAGAAAGAGCAACAATCAGTAGAATCACAATCAATCTTCCCTTATCACGATAAGAAGTCACGAGTCAAAAAGATATATTGGGAGCTGCCCCATGAGGCAGCCCATGTGCAAGTGTACAAATATAGTCTGAAAATAAACCGTTAGAGATAAACAGTACATTAACATAATCTGAACGTATGCAAGAGTGGACAAACAAGTAAGACAACTGTACAGAACAAGCTATAGTCAGCATCTAGATTATCACCAAGGTTTCCACATACCAAGGTAGACGAACATAAGGGCATGATTAGAGCGGCAGCTGATGAGGTGCACAAGGCGCACGACCAAAGTATTTGAAGAAGGTTTGGCAGTAAAACGGTATGGCAGCCGCCTCAACTCTAGAAACTGACGATAAGTTGTACGTCGAACCATTGCCTCCAAAAACCGAGATAGCCTTCAATGCCTCAGCATCCTGGCCCGGCCAGGAGCTCAGAAGAGCGCGAAATCGTTCCAGATAAACAACACGATCCATGGGCTCAAGTGCACCAAGACCTTCATGTGCAATCGGAATCCGAGCTACAACCCATGACGCATGAGGAAACACCTCCAGAACCTCACCATCAAGGACAGTTGCTGCATCCGCATCCATCCCTGACCTTGGCCTGACGCAGCGGTCTAGAGCTAATAGCTCAAGACGGAAGTTGTTTTCGAACAACTGCCACACCATCTGTTGGCCAAGGCGAGGGGGAATTTGGAACTTACCCTTCGCCTTGACGAGGTCGTCTGACGAAAGCGCAAGAGTGCCAGAGAGGTAGACAGAATCGGGGGGCCCTTCGGTGACATCAACATTCTCCAGGAGAACACTCATTTCCTTCTCAAATTCAGTCTTCCGCTTCTTGCCGCCAACTACCGACGAGCTGCCTGGTGACGGCTCAGCAGCTGAATCAGAAAGCTTGTGCTTGTGGGACATCGATGAGGAGGGCGTAGACTTCTGCGCAGCAGGGGCCTTGACTGGTGGATACAATCCGCGGGCCTTGGCAACAAGGTAAAGCAACTGACGCCAGTGCTGCGGTTGAGGAATCTTCACATCCGTCTCCAATTGACCAAGACCAACGATACGACTCATCCAGTCTGTGCGCATGAAATCCCAAGCAACTAAGTAGCGCGTCGCGTTAGCGAGCTCGGATCCGTTCTTTAAGAACATAAAGGGATCTGGAACATAGTATCCACGTAGGAGGTCGCGGTTGGGGTGGTCAACAGGTTCGATATTCGAGTGCAGAGTAGTAAGAGTCTTCAGTGCGTCTTTCCAGGCCTGAAGAAGTTCAGGCGAGAACAATGATTCAGGAGTGGTGAATTTATCGAGGTTGACGGCCTTGAAGGTTTCGGCATTCTTCTTGCGTGCAGGGACTCGTCGCGCCGGTGGGTGAGAGGAATGAGTTGATGTCTCCGGATGAGCACCTGAACATAAATTAGATAAAGGTCAATAATCAGGTTCTTGAAGACGTACCGACAAATTCCCACTGAGATGCATCCCCCGGTTGACTCTCGTTTGCTGAATGGCCGAGGTTGATGCCTCCGAGATAGAGACCCTGACAAGCCCAATTGCGGGCAGCAGAGGGCGGAGAATCCATGACCGCACGGGTACCTGGATGGATTGCCGCTATGAAGTTTGCGAGAGGGACCATTGACCTCTCAAGTGACACTTGTTCGACGATCTTCATGTCGGAAGGTAAGGCGTCCGGAGGGCGAACCAACCATACAGGAACACCCAATTGATAAAAATGTTGAGCCGTCATAGTATCGGCGGTGATCAGGCCCATGATTGATGTATCGACTGGGTGAACATCTATTGTGGCGTCCAACACCCGCAGGCGCCAAATTGTGAGGTACTCGTAGCACGCTAAGCCCTCGAGAAAGTGACGCTGGAAACTGGCCACGGTCATCAATGTCGCGTGCTCAGATTGAGGAGCACAGTCAAGGACTGCGATGGCGGCAAGCATGCCTCGGCGACTGTGTTCCATGTCGCGGCACTTCTCAGGCTCCTCTGGGACCAATGTTTTTGCTTTCAGCATCTTGTCGCTGAGTTCACGAGCCACATCCCTAATTCCTTCCAGCAGATTCTTCCGGAGTAGGGTCATGCGACACGAAAGGCGCTCCTCTATTTCAAGATCTTGGGTGGACACGGTGTACCACGCCAAACGGTACGGATGAGTCTCCAAGTCGAGTTCATCGGGACGTCTCCTGACGAAAGGATAATGCCAGGTTCCAAGGAAATACCACTGGACCCAAAGGGTGAGGTCGTGGGTGTAGAAACGGCCATCAGTACGAACAACCACCTTCAGATGCGACATGAATAAATTGATATTGGAAAAGAAAAGATATTGCATACCCTTTTAAGATCCAACGCAAAGTCATAAATTACAGTCATGTTTGGCGATGTGACGATGTAGTCTTGGGGAACAATGCGACCATTGGGGAGATCACGGAAAGGGATGTAGCATAGACCGTCCACCCTATAGTCGAGCGCTTTAAGTTCCGCGATGGCCAAAGCATCCGTACACCTCAAAACTGTAGAAAATTAGTACAATAAGGTGCATTAAGATTTTCATACTCACTGTCATTGGCTGTGGCATTCGGGGTAAAGATTGCTGCCCCCGTATATTGCGCCCTTGCGATACCATACACATCCACCTTCCCATCTGTAAAATATTTATTCAATTCCAATCCAGAGAAGAGTAGAATCACGACTCACAGATCCAATGCATGTCAGTCCTATTAGGACCCATTGAAGAGATAGACATTCTAGAGAAAAAGTAAAGGGGGATGTGAGAGTCTGAGGCGCCGACATAAGTCAGGCGTAACGCAAAGAGGAAAGGCGAGGAACGACCGAAGTCAGATCCAAGCACCATCTCCTAGGCATAAACAGACTGTGGTAGCAAAGGACCGACCGAAGTCAGATCCCGGTACCATCCAACGACCAAAGTCAGAAGGACTGGAGCGACCGAAGTCAGCTCCCCACAGTACTGCTATGAAGGAGAAGAAACGAAACGAAAAGTCAAAAAATTTAACTGTTGGCGACGTACTAAACACCCCGCTTGAGGTAGTGAATCGGCGACGGCGACGGCGTGTTCGAGAGGCCGATGGCGATTGCGAGTTTGAGGGTCGACGTTGATGGCAATTTTGAGGATCGACGTCGATGGCGAGTTTGAGGGTCGACGTCGATGGCGAGTTTGGGGGTCGACGTCGATGGCGAGTTTGGGGGTCGACGTCGATGGCGAGTTTGAGGGTCGACAGAGAGCGATGAAGAAGGAAGAAGGCGAGTAAACAATGTTGTTTGTTTGGCACCAGCTTGCGTCTGCCGAGCCGCCTCTGACTGATATCGCATCAATGATGGACATTGATCATGGCTTGCTCCTAACCACAACCTCTCGCCTGGCCACACAACATCTGCAACCACCACCAAAAGGTAAGTAATGTAATTATTAGCATTATAGGTGGACTAATGACGACTTACAGCCCAAACCGCGATCCCTTTCGCATCAGCTGAGCAATGTCGACGGCAACGAGTGCCTCTACCCTCAAGGATGCGGGATAGTGAATCTACAGGCCCCCAAGGTATGTAAATCAACTGCAGGTCAATTATGGGGTGACTAAAAACAAATTACAGTCTCTATTCCAACTCCTTTCGCGTCGGCTCGTCAGATTAGCAATACCAGCGACTCACGGTCCAAAAAACCAGTATGTGGCTATTGCGTCTATTCTAACATATTCTAACAAGTTTCGCAAGGTTATGAATAGCATGATGCAGGACCTCATTGTGGTTGATAGCACGGCAGAACTCGGTCGCCCTCTGGGAGCCCGTTCCGTCCGCCTTACATCCCATTGCGTCGTCCGGCACCTTGTCCGACTCTGAACAGAACCAGTCCTCCCGCCCCAGGCCCACAGACCATCTGCGCCACATCTCATTCTTGCCCACACATTCCACAAATAGGTCCATGTTCACGCGTATGGCCTGCGGTATCAACAAGGAGATTGAGGCGACTCAGCAGCAAATCGCCTCGACCAAACATACATCCATCGCGTCTACACCAAATCGCCCAGCGTCGGCTCCCGTCGAACGAAACCTCTTTCACGGAACTGTACCTGGATCGGAGCATGCTCTCTCATTCCGCAATTCAACCCCAGGAATGTCCTCCATGAAAGATACCACAAGAAGTCGCATTCACTTGCCAGACGTCGCTGGTCTGACCAACGCGGTCGAGTCGCCGTTGAAGCCTAGAACCCAATACTATCCCTACAAGGCGGGTGACCGTCCTAGGGATAGTGAAGCGCGTTTCTTGCAAACACTCAGCATAGTCCAAATTGCATGATCTCGAAGACGAAAATTCGATATCGCGTAGGGGGGTTCGCGAACTCTAGATGGAGCTTGAGGAATGTAAACACGAGGTAGCAAGAGAACGAACACGACTTATCAAGTGCGAGGAACTGAGTTCCCACATCAGTCGCGCTGGAGGAAGCAGGGCAAACGCAAATAGATGAGAAGAAAGGTTAGTGCATACATCATTTATCCCGCAGCAAGAGACTGACTATCTTTGGGCACTATAAACTTTAGAAACCCTCATCAACTCTCTCCGCTCCCACCTCACCCGCCTCACATCTGAACTTGCCTCCCACCAAGAACTTCTCACCGAACTGCGTACCCTCCGCGAACAAGTTGCCCGTGCACTCCGCGAAAAGCCAACCGAAATTATCCAGCTCGAGGAAGTCCAACGCCTCGCCGGCGAAGTCGAGGTCCTGCGCGGGGTTGTTTATGAGGGGCTAAAGGAGCGCTGGGCGTCGAAGGAGAATATCCAGATGGAGACATTCGAGGCCGACTTGGGGATGTCGCAGGATTTGCAAGAGGAACCCTAGAGCGAGGACGAGCGACAACCTGGGCAAGATGAAGATGAAGAGGATAAGGACGACTTGACCTATCACACCGAAAGTTCCATGGAAGAAGACACTGAAGAACCTGAACCCTTCCGATCCTACCTCCTACCAGGCGGCCACGCGGGATGGGAAGGAGCAATCGATAAAGTTTCAGGGCTCGCGAGGGACACACGTACCCCGTAACTTCCTCGCTGACCACCCCCTTCTTTTCCATGCACACTCATTGCGGCCGCGAATCGAGGTAATCGCGAATAACGCCCGCCCCCGCCCTTCAAGTACCAGCTTCGGAAGAGGTGTCAACCTTAACACCTTATCCTACCACCCGCGGGCCTCAAGCATGCTATTGTATCATCACCGCCCTAGTACACGGTGAAATGCTGCTGGCTTATATTGACTATGTAGGCGACGTAGCCACTGTATGGGTAGCTAGACTTCAATCGAGAACGGTGTAAACAGTGCGTTCGATATAGATCATAAGAGAATAAATATTACCTCGAGAGAATGGCTCCCTGCTCAAATAATAAGTACTAGAATTTAAGAAAAAATAAAACTCAGAAAATTTTGAAGGATCGTTGCCCTGACGGCTGCGAATATAAGTCGAACATTGGTTAAGATGACCCATTGTACCATACTCGCTGATTTCGATCGCGTTCTCAGGATGTGGTTGTCGTGTGGTAGGTAACCAGGAAATCCTGGTCATAGCCGGTTGAATGCAGCGACGAGCATAGGAACTAGTGCATGATAATGCCCCAGCCGGCTGAGTCCATGAAATAGAACTCGCTCGAGTGTTCGTCCATGATTTTCGGAATGATTGAGTCCTGCTTAAACTGGTGAATGGCCTCCGCTATCCCGGTGTGGAAATAGGCACAGTGATCTATCTATACGACTTGAATCCTCGTACCTTCTCAGGGAGACCATGCAAGGCGACAATTGTAGCCTCAGAGTTTTTTGTGCTATTGAAGTCGTCTTGGTAGATTATCCATTTGCTTTGCGATACTCAAAATCGATAGTTGCTCTCAAGTCGTCTAGTGTATTAGGATTTATATGAGGTTTTCAGGGCTTCAAAGGTCCTTTGAGGCGTTATATTCGAGCGCTTGTTGGGCGCTTATCTACATGATTATCTAATCTGTGACTTGGAGGCATGCCGCACGATTGGTCACGGTGGGAATGCTTTCGGCATCTTTCGGCACATCTTTGTTGATTCGACTTAGCGTGCGAAACGGCAGATAAGCGAAATCAATGACCTTGAATTCCCCTCCTTCCTTACCCTCTTATCGAAACACCCACAGATAAACAAGGTAATGTCGATATTCTCGTTTCTAGTTTCAGTGCTCACCATATCATCTCAGAACCAGCCAACTCGAATGGTGACGTCCAGCATACCTCCACACCAGGCGTCGCACCACTCAAGAGCTGACTTCGGTCGCTCTCCCTGCTACACTGCTGACTTCGGTCGCAGCGGCTAGTCAGACCGTGTAGCTGATCTGACTTAGGTCGATCGGCTGTCATTGGGCGCTTTGTGGAGCTCCATTCGTGTGTCCGGTGACTGCTGCCCTTCCCTTCGACTTCGGCATGCCGCTACCTCCAAATTTACTTCAGGAACAGCTCAGGTGTGTATTATCAACACGACGAGATTCTTATCCGCTGTTCCTTTGTCAAGTACGCTGACAAATTCTACTTAGTGCTCCTTCGTATTGATCCTCTGCCCCTTCAATCGAACCTCAGAAGAAGGCGATACATTCAAGTTCGCTTCAGGAGCAGCTCAGGTGTGTTTTCCGGAGATAATACGACGCTTATTCTGTCGTTTCCTTCAATGTACACTGACTGATTTGACTTAGAACGCCGTTTGCGTAACATACGGATAACACGAGAGCTACGGTGGTGTTACAGACTGGCAAGTTAAGCTGGGGTCAATCGGCCGCCGCTCGTTAGGCGCTTGTCAGGATGCGATTTGTTGCCAGACCGGCGAATATATTCAACTAGTCTACGTGAGCACCGTCTGATTTCCAGCCCATACACGCGTTTAAATTGGTCGTGAATCTGATCTAGCGCAACCGCTGTTACCCGGTTACCTCAGTCAACAATGAACCTGCACGATCCCTCGAACGGCGCGATTTTCGAGCGGCGCAATCTTCAAACGGCAGGATCCCTGAATGGCGCGATTCCGGAACCAGTACGATCCTTCAAACGCCACAATTCTTTCACCAGCAAGATTCTTCAGTACTGTGTCTTGGTATCTAGCGAATATGGGGCTTACCTTGGGTGTCTTGTTCATGTCTCTTGAGGTAAGTGCTCCGGTGGTAATTTCCCAGAGAAAGCCTTTCTGATGTTTCTCTTGGTTCAGGGATTCAATACCGGCGCTACCTACTGTCGGTGGTCAAGAGGAATACCGAACAGGGCCACCACCCGATCTATCAGGTACGCTAAGGCAGTTATACTTTTATTTGCCAGCTCCTGATATACAAAATTTAGGGTAAATCTGACCGTTGGGTCCATCGCAATTTACTCCACGCTGAACTAACCACTCCGAGAATATTGGTAGGTTTTTTTTTGAGTAAATAATTTTCCACCGGAATTTATGTAGATTAATAATTTGGATCTTCAGGCGTATATAAAACGTGCTAGAAGATGTTTTCCTCAGTATTTGCAACCATTCGCCCACCATGAACAGGAAACGCAAGGCCTCAGGCTCGAAGAACACCACCCAAGTACGTCCATTATCTGCTTCGATCATTCTACGCTTACATCTCTGCAGACGACAGCCAAGAGGACTAGACTTCAAAAGAAACAAGACGAGAACACCAGCGAGGCCGACAACGACCACGACTCTTCAGCTATCGACCCTCCAGTTACAGGCAACGGCCGCAACGTGAGTATCTAGCATCCTTTGGTACGCCGGCTCTGATATCTCCCTAGACCAAGGGCAAGAGGGCAAGACAGACGAAGAAACAAGACGAGGACATCAGCAAGGCCGACGATGACCACGACTCTTCAGCTGTCAACCCTCCAGCCGTAGACAATGGTCGGAAAGTGAGTATTTACTATCCTTTGATACATCGGCTCTGACATCTCCGTAGGCCAAAGGCAAGAGGGCAAGACAGACGAAGAAACAAGTCGAGGAAATCAGCGAGGCCGATAATGACCGCAACTCCTCAGCTATCAATCCTCCAGCTACAGGTAACGGCCGCAACGTGAGTATCTAGCATCCTCTGGTATGCCGGCTCTGACATCTCCATAGACCAAAGGCAAGAGGGCAAGACAGACGAAGAAACAAGTTGAGGACATCAACGAGGCCGATAACGACCACGAATCTTCAGCTGTCGACCCTCCAGCCGTAGACAATGGTCAGAAAGTGAGTATTTACCATCCTTTGATACATCGGCTCTGACATCTCTGTAGGCCACAGGCAAAAAGGCGGGACGGACAAAGAAACCAGACAAGAACACCAGTGAAGCTGAGAGCGATCATGCTCTTGGTCTCCAGGTACGTTTCGTGTTTTATTCTTCTAGAATTATCGCCTAAATTCTCTCTCCAGGTTCCAGAAAGGTACGCAACGCCTATCTTCACAATAATTGGCCCATTTTCGTGGGTGGCTTGGCATCTGACTTCGGTCGTTGCTCCAGGATTGCTGACTTCAGTCGCAATCTTTAAACTAAGTGCTGACTTCGGTCGCACTGGTTGGGCCATCATTCATGTAAATGGGCTGCTTGTGACGTCGCTAATTTATCTGTTCTAGTGGGCCTAAATCAATTGGACCGTCAGAGTGTGTAGATCTTTACTTTTTACCTGGTACTAGCGCTAACGCATCAACTTTTAGGATATCCAACCGTCGCCGGCTCCGATCAGGGAGGAAGGTTGCATACGTTGACGTGCCTAAGTGAGCCATAGTTTTTGCTCACTATTTCTTGAACTAACTCTGTCAATAGCCGCAAGAGCGGAGCAAAGGTCCAAAATACTCCTCAAACTGAGAATAGTATTATTGAATCGATGTGGGTTCTTATGCGTCTCAACGATTATTTTAACTGACACGTATTTTTCCAATACAGCTCTACTCCTAGGCCTCGCGCATTGGTTCGCCCAAGACCATGGGCAAGCCCTGACCCCTGGGGGGGTTTCAACATTGCCTGGAATAAGGCTCGTCCGGCACGTCAAGAACAACGGACTTCTGCTTTTTTACAAAATCTACACGAGGGTATTAGTGCTGCCCCATCACCCATGTCTTCGCCTTCTACACCAGTGTTGGAATCTCGACCTTCTACCCTTGCACCAGTACCTCTACCTTCAGTGTCTGCTTCAACTCTGGCCTCTCCGCCAGCATCGGAGCCCCTTGCACCAGTGCCAGCATTTCTACCTTCCGCTCATGAGGAAGGAGACGAGGGAGACGACGAAGACGAAATTCGTTCAATCAGCCGTGGCCCTAGCCAACATAGAGCTACGACGACTGAGATTTTTCATACCAGATTCGATCCAGGATCTCCGTCATTTGTGGAGAATATCCGTTGCGCTATGGACCTCAGCAAGAGCCAGGAGATCAGTGCCTTGCGCCGCAACAGAGAGCCGCATGCATCACACGAGGGCTCACCTGATCATACGGCTACCGCAGACGACCCTCCCAAAGGTCCGTGCTGGACGCCACCTCCTCCACACTCGAGTTCTCCACCGCTTCCACAATTTTGCTACAAGTTCCACAGATATTGGAGTGTCTATTGGGGAGAGGGTCTGGAAGAAGGACGACAAACCGCGGTTGACAGGGTCACGACTTGGCGTATGTTTGATGAGACCGAGTGGAAGCCAGTCCCTGTGGGATATGTTGTTCCACGCATCAGCGCTGAGCATGAACATGATGGGATAGTTGCTGAATATCAAAATGTTGCTTTCGCTGCAGCAAACCAGGGGAGGCATGAACTCAACGAGCAATACGCAAAAGAGGAACTCGCTAGAAGCAAGGAGGAGTCGAGGTTGGCAGCGTTAGCTGAGGCAGCAAGAGAGGAGGTTGAATTCGCGGCGGCAGCAAAGGAAGAGGCAGCGAAGAAGTTGGAGTTGACAAAGGAGGCGCGGAAGGAGGAGGCAGCGGGAAAGAAGGAGGCAGCGGGACAGAAGGAGGCAGCGGCAAAGGAGGCAGCGAAGAAGCAGTTGGAGTTGGAGAAGACACCAGTGCAGACAAGGAACACAGTTGTTCTGTCCAATGGCCGTTCGGTTCGAACAGCTGCCACAGCGTTCAAGTTGAAAGCCCCAAAAGCACGTCAAGAGGAAGACTATCAATCTCCATCCGAAAGCGATCTCTCCGGCAGTGATTTTTCAACTACTCGTAAATCATTGACGAAGAAGAGGCACCTTTCCTCATCCAGCGAAGATTCCTCAAGCGAAGATAGTGGAGAGAATTCACCTATCCCGCGTCGTCGTCCCACCAAACTCCCTAAACTGCAGTTGGTCCCCTCAACACCTGTAATGACATCTCGTTCGGCTGTGGCTCGATCATCTCACTCTGTGCCTGCAAAAGATGGTCATTTGACACCAGCGCAGCCTGGGCGCCCTTCAACAGAGCAGATGAAGTTTGTTGAGAACATTCGTTCAACCTTCTACAACTCGGTGAAGGAAGGAGCAAGATTATTCAACACTAAAGAAGAGACGATTATAAAGCAAACGGGCCTCGGGGGGATGGCAAAACCTCAGAAAATGAAGCTCTTCAACCTTTATCAGGCGGTTATCAAAAAAGAACCGATGGAAAATTCAAGTCCAGGTATGTGCATTCACACAACTCGGCCTATGTTCAGGGGATTCATTATGCTACATTAGGCACATGGTCCCAGAATGCGCGCATCGAATATGAGAGCAAGACAAAGGGCCTATCTGATGAAGACCGGGAGAAGTTTCGTCTTGAATTGATGTCCCAGCTTGGCAAGATGGTCGATGAGGAGGTGAAAGGAGTTTCGCCTGTCATGCGTATGAATCGCATCGAGAAAGACTTGATGCAGATGGTGAGTAGGCCTCGCAATGTTTCCTGAATGGATTCTAATGTTTATTGAGCTAGATAACGAACATCTCACAAGATCATCCTGATTTGCACTTATTCGTCATCAAGGTCTATAGTGGGGACGATCCCGCAGCAAAGGCCAAGAATGGTGTACTTACTGGCACGCAGCGAGGTCACGAAACCCTCCAGGACCTTCCACTTGACCTTGCGACGTGTATAAATTTTTTGTATGACGACATACGGTGAGTGTTTTTCGATAACTGTTATTACTCAATCGCTCATGTCCTTTGAAGCGGAAAATCGCACGCTGATAAATTGAAGAGGCTCATCGATTTGAAAACACCAGCTGTGAAGCCCCCAGCCGATACTGACAAGCCCAATGCAGAAGAATGTACAAGTCCGCCGTGCACTTTCATACCTCTTCTCGAGGCTCGCAAACGGAGAAACATGAGTAAGGCCAAGCCAGGCGATTTACAGGCGTTTGTCCCGCTCTATACAGAGTCTGTCGAGGAGCTATGGAGGGGTCGTCGCGTTACGATGTCTTCGGTTATGAAGGATCTAGAGGCTCGACAGTCAACCGAACAGAATCATGTGCCGACGACGCGAAAGAATGTGTCCACCTGTCTGAAAATTGCACTCAGTGAGTCCTCATCTCTTACCAATGCATGCTTATTGCTGACTTTACGTAGACTCCTTTAGGCCCCCTTCTGATCCTGCAAAGCAGTTTCCCTACAATCATTTCGTCAATCAGGCCACCCTCTACCAGATAAAGCTTACTGGTTGGCCAGTGGCTGTTGGTACTGCACCAGGATGTGGCTTCAACGCTCAGCTCAACCAACGTGCTATCTGGGATTCGCTGGCGGGCGCTCTTCGCAATGGTGTACTAGTGATGGAAAAGTGGTCGGAAGGTGTGTAATTTCTATCGAGTGAAATGTCTTGACTAAGTTCTTTCGTATTTCTTTCGTACAGACAAGAAGAAGTTAACTCCCGGGACAGCTGCCTACTTCGAGATTCCCTTGGTTGTCAGTACCCAGGGCCTCACAATGGCCATGGTCAAAGACTGCAAGGCTGCTGCTCGATCGTTACAACCGAAGGCCAATAGTCACGACCAGCCCCAGGTTGAGGCTGATATCTTCGACAAACGTGATGAAACCAGTGGCAATGATGGCGACTCACACCATGGCAACAATGACATTCAGCGGGACTCTAAGACTCGCTCCTTTGTTCAAAATTCCGAACATAGTGAGCATTGCGCTCGCAATCCCTACAAGGTTGTCCAGACTGCCAGGAACACGGGCAATGTGGTCATGGATACGGATCTTGATGGTCTGACTGCGTTCGACGAGAGTGATCTTCCCGAGATAGCTCTTGTCGATGATGCTACTTCCTATCCTGCCCGGAATGTCCCACGTCATGACCAACATCATCTAGACGACAATTGGCGCTACCTCCCGCGACGTGAGGAGTCAGCTATACAGTACACTCGTGCTAATCGAGACCTAAACGCAAACATTCAACAAGGCTCTGAGAGGCGTATGAACACACATGAGCACTACAAAGTTCCGCATAGAGGTGATTTGGGTGGGCATCAGTACCGTCAACTGGTTGTTGATATTCCCAAGAAGACCAATCAATTACCAACGACAATGCAGAGTATACCCCTGCCGGCGAGATCGACTGGTGAATATGCTCTTCCTGTCTCGAAAGCACATATCGGCGCACCATCTTCTCGCTCTCATACTAGTTTGGGTTCTGTTCAGTCTTCAAATTTCTACGCACGGCTTCATTCACAGCCATCTACTCGAATCCTTCCACCAACACATCCAGCGAATAGGATCCCACCCCCTGGGCAGAGGTTCGTCAAGGGCAAGGAAAAGGAAAAAGCACGTGTCCATGCAGCCCAGTCCAACTTTCCTTTGCGTGTTCGTCAAGAGCAGGACGAGCAGGTGTGTCACCAACCTCAAGAATACAACCAAGCACACCGTTTTGTCAATCAGCGGCTGCCACAGGATGGTCAAGCTGGACCGAGTCGAGAGGTCTTTCTGACTAGGGAAGAGGAGTTGAGGCGTCGTCATGCTTTTGTAGAAGATGCGTATGTGCATGCTGTTTATGAGGAGGAGGAGGAGAACTAGATGGGTTCTACTATGAGGTCTGTCTTACTATTGATTCTTTTTCTTGGATCATTCTTTTCTCGAATCATTCTTTTCTCGAATCATTCTTTTCTCGAATCATTCTTTTCTCAAATCATTCTTTTTCTCGAATCATCCTTTTCTCGAATCATTCTTTTTCTCGAATCATCCTTTTCTCGAATCATCCTTTTCTCGAATCATCCTTTTCTCGAATCATCCTTTTCTCGAACCATACTTCTCTCTGAACTATTCATTGTGGTGACTCCCTTCTGACGAGAAAATGTACATGTT
>Ga0247742_10001087_pt1 | contig 19827 bp, 17 predicted proteins | sample UWRJL208509C2_FD_180944 | JGI IMG/M metagenome (GOLD analysis project Ga0247742, IMG submission 180944) | Plant litter microbial communities from Arlington Agricultural Research Station in Wisconsin, United States - UWRJ-L208-509C-2 | ecosystem: Environmental > Terrestrial > Plant litter >... | reverse complement strand
AAAACACTTTTAAACGCGACACTTTTGTAGATTTTAAACTTAAAACAGCTATATCTCAATAAGAAATGAAGCAAATCACATGATTTTTGTAGATTTGTAATCAGCCAAGCAAAGTCTACAACTTTGATTTCAATTTCCTTTTTAGGAAATATTTTGCCGCGGTGAAGACTGGAAATCAATCAAAAATCTGCTTAAGTTCTGAGTTTATAAAGAATGAGTCCTTTCAAAAGGACTCATAATGAGACATGTTTGCTTGTAAAGCGTATAGTTGTTTCGCTCAATCTAGACATAAATCAGACACGTACAGGATAGTGGAACAGTTTCGCGCACCAACGTCAATGAATGACGAGCTAGATGTCAAAGCGTGAGGGTGGCCAGCTCTAGTGTCTTCCCATCGCGGCAACAGTACATCTGCCGTATTCAGAGTTAGATACCATGATGGTCTGCCCATAGGCCGCTCTAGTAGTGACTGCAGAGTGCTAACGAGCCCGCTACGATGAACAGCTTCTGTGCGAACGGGGAATGGCTCACTGACTGGAATATCATTCCAGCTGCTGCGGGAAGATGGTCGGGCCTGAGTCTCCTGGCCAGTCTGTGAATGCAGAGATGGCATTGACGAATCTGAACATGCGGAGGGGGCAGAAGATCGAATGGACTCCTTGTCCAATTCATGGGTAGGGTCTTAATACTTGCGTCATCAGCAGGTCCCGTTGGAGAGAAAAACTCTTCACTCACCAAGCCGTATATCATATCTCTTCATAGTCAAGTGCTCTATGTTCGCGCTTTTGACCATCTCTGTAACATTTACTGCAGTTTCCGAACAATATGAGTATCATTCAAACAAAATAATAACAATAGAATAAAATCTCACTGAAGAACGGACACAAACTTCCAGTTTGGCCGTGGGGCAGTCCACAATTCAAGGAGACCGTAGTTTCCTCGCACCCGCCATCATAGGATGTAGTACCAATCGTTAGTGCGGCCTCGAAGCCGTGCAGGCAACGAGGCAGATCAAATGTATGACTTTGAGAGTGGATTGCTAGCAACTCCGGCGAGAGAGGGAGGTGACGATATGTCATGGGACTAGTAAATCGTCAGTCATGGAGCCCTCAAACGTCAAGTTTCAAGACTTACTATGCTACGAGCTCCAGTGATGGGGGCAGGGGGTACGTCGACACCGTCAACAGATTTCTGGTGTTGGAAAGCTCACGCATCAGCGACGCCTCCAGGGATTCAGTCGGGGCCATGTTTTGATTTGGGATATTTGGCGAGAAGTGCCTGCATTTTATTGACCATTTTCGATGTAGCGGGACCTGCTCTGAATGATCAGCTCGAAGGAAAAGACGGTAGGAAAGGAAGAAGTAATTACCTCCGGATAGGTGCCGTGGCCCATGGAGGCACCGGATGTAATCCCTATTGCGCCCGATCCCAATTGGAGGAAATCTAAGATTCACTGATTGTAGCCGAACTCCATGTTACATGTCACAACAGGAGACCGCCGTTCTGTTGACTTGCAGTACCTGAACGCTGAGCACTGCGCACTGACCGACCAACCAACCCTCACAACTGTGGTCCCATCCTATTACTCAGATCTGCTTAAATGGCCATGCATTCTACAGCCCTCCTTATCGACGCGCCTCGTTATGTCCTAGTGAGAATTTCTTTCCTCGTGCTAGGTCGATTGCACCTAATAATTTCATTTAGCGTCTCCACTCTCTTGTCGCTCCCCAACGAGACACTCGATGAGGTTCTTGAGAATTCCGAAGCCTCAGAAATCGTCTCTCTCGCGCGTGTCTGCAAAAGATTACACCCCATCAGCTCTCGAATCCTATATCGCACTGTGGTTGTGGTGGATGAAAATGCGTGCTTGTTCTGCGGCATCATGGCGGCACCCTCCCGTCGATCAATAAACTACAGTATTTTTATTCGATCGCTTAGCCTGGTCTTCACAGATCATACCCATCCTAGTCTCGCCTACCCCATTCTGACTCATGCTCTCAGACATCTAGCCAAACTCGAATCTCTCACTCTTGTCATACCTACTGGTCATTCGACATACTGCCTGCAACGCTTGAAAGCCATGGACCTTATCCGCACCCACTCCACCGAGATGGCTCGCCTCAATGCGCTCCTCAATGGATCCTCAACAGGTCATGTTCCAACACTTCCAATGCTTTCACGTCTCACCTTACAGGGCGATATTCGCCTTATAGAGATTGCAGCACATCGCGATATCACGTCGCTCGAACTTATGCAGGTCGCTTCATACCATGACTTCCGAACTGTACTGGATACTCTCACCAATCGGACCTCTCCTAACCATGTGTTGTGGCACCTGGTTCTTATGCTCGGCGACATCTTTATGCTCAACGAAGAGGTGGTTAGGGTGTATCATGCCATCGCTTCCGCCCTGCCTATGATGGAGCGCCTAACGGTGTTTGTCCCCGAAGGCAATGTCATGGTACGAAGTTTCAACACTGTATACTTTTCTTATACACGCTAACGTCGTCTTCAAGGCATTGACAGGATTTCTCGTTCATAATCCCTTTGCGTTTTCTAATCTCCACTATGTGGCGATAAACGTGAGGGCAAATGAGATGAATGTGCGCGACGTTTCCTTCTCCGACGCGTATGACATCCTCCGCACCGATCTTACGGTCAGCCTCAAAACACGTCCTAATTTTTGTGCTGCCGACTTCGGGTACATGAAATGGGTATATTCACATGTAGGCTGGGTGGAGACAACCAAAGCACTCTCATGCGATGAATCCGAAGACTACGAGGAGGACCTTGAGCCCGATCTTGATACTAACCCGGTCTTCAACGCCGTCCAAGACATAGATGAAGAGGAAGATAGCGATGGGATGGAGGGCAGTGACGGAGAAAATAGTGGTGAAGACGACGGTGAGAGTGCTCAAACTCAAAGTGAAGATGACGACAGATATGATGTTGCCGAAACCAGTGATATAGAGGTGCCTTCGGGTGGTCTTAACGTTGGTGATGGCAAGGATAGCCATGATACGCGCCACTGGTTAAATATTCCCCATTACCGCACTATCATTTCTTCTCATCTGACGTCTGCAGCTTGACTTCTTATTCAGTAGCCAATTCTTCATGATTATCCTGTACTTGTGTTGCCTCCAACGCATTGCGCCTGGAATAAAGCGTAGTATGTGTATTTGTTGATGTTGCGACTTCCAGCAGAGAAAGACGTTTGAGTTCGTTCCTTAAATCTTCCGACATTCTTCCATAAATCTTTGTTGGTGGGAACCATCGCAGAATGACCAGTCCCGACAGCGACTTTACTCTGGACAACATCACATAGGCGCCTTGGCCATTTGCACTTGCAAGATCGACAATGATACGCTCTAAAGTCCTCCCTTGACTTTTATAGTCAGTGTAGGCATAAGTGGGTACAAGTGGAAGCTGCGTTCTACGAAAGCTCATATTTGTCAACCCTGGGTGGATGATGTGTGAGCACCCCACTGATGAGTTTGAAGGAAATATAGGTACTACATCTGGGTCGCTCTCACCAGGTGCATTGATGTTACAGCCCTTGATCTGCACATATGCGACTGTTGCAAATCTTCGACCCCTGACTTCCTCGTATTTGATCTCGATTAATATCCCCTCGCTTCCGTTGACCACACCATTGTCGAAGGCCAAATTCTCTGTCAACATAACTTTCATTCCAGTAAAAAGCTGAAGGCGTCCAAACGCGTCGTGGTGAACATTTGACTCAATATCCCATAGCTTTTTCCTCAGCTCATCTGATGAAGGCTCGGCTCCTCGTATTTTATCCAAAGAATAATACTCGGCAACTTCAGAATTCTGTCGCCGCGCATGATATTCTACGAGCCTTCTGTTCAAACCGTCCCTTAGGAATTTACTACCGACAATTATAGGCGCATTCCAAAATTTTTCTAGCACCTCTGGCTGCTTCTGGAGGTTTAATAACAGTCTACTACTGACATAACGGAGATCATCGTGGTCCCCTGGCGCCGATATTCTGAGACATTTCTGGATCCTCAGCCTAGATAAAAAATCGCTGTAGGATGGGTCATCGGCTTGCCTGACATTCTTCGTTAATAGGATTACATTAGTGACTAGCCGCCACAAAAATGCTCCGTTCAGAGCAGATATCTTGCTGTTGTTTCTACTTTCCGAAAATGACGGGCTTTTAACTAGCACGTAGGAAAACAACGGATACTGCTTTGGAGGATCTAGCTGCCCAAAATCTCCCATGAATACCACATGGATGCCCCCAAATGGCCTTTCACGATCTACCAAATCTGCACCCTTTCCATGACGCATTCTAAGAGACAGCTGATCCATGAAAGCAGCACCCACCATTGAAATCTCGTCTACAACCAGAAACTTGACCTCACCCCAAATCTGAGCCAACGCGGCATAATTAACCTTCTTCGATGAGTTCGGTGATTGTAAGGTCAGAGAATGCAGTGTTTGATCTCCAATCAGGGTAGCTGCGATGCCAGTTGGCGCGCCTAGTTTTAGCTCCTTCTTGCGGTCCAGCCTCTCAAAAAGCATCACAATCGACTTTATAATATGTGATTTACCGGTTCCACCAACGCCTCCTACGTAAAGCAAAAGCTGTGTAGGCAGTTTGAGAATTAGCTGATTAGCCACCAACATGAACGCCTTCAGCTGTTCGACATTATTTTTAAGATTCATCTCATCAATAATTCCATCAACGAGACCAAATGCTCGTCTTCAGTAGTATGTCTCAGGATCTTCCGATACTGTGCTGACCTCAGCTATGGGTGACTGGTTCCTTTGCCTCGTCCTAAGTGAAGGTTCAGACTCCGGCGGTTGCAGTGCCTTCCTTTTGCGCTTTGCTTCCATGTGATTTCTGCATGAATCATGCTTCTCCTTATCTGATGTGTTTACGAGCGACGAAGACCTAACACCGTCTATGGCCATATCGCCTTCGAGTTCCAATGTTTCTGGCAGACATAGCTCTAATTGCCTTGCCGTTTCTAGCCCGATAATACTCGCAAGGTTTACCTGGGAACTGTCATATCTGCTTTCTGCTGTCTCGACGCCTTCCATCTGTAAAGCCCTAAATGCCTCTTCAAGGAAACTCTCCGGCAGGTCTTGGTATGCTGCGCTTGCCTGAGCATCAGGGGCTGGGATTTCCCCGTTTCCTGTGAGTCCATTTTCGCGACGCCCCTTGGCTGTGTACCACTCTCTAGCATCACTGCACTCTGTCAAGACCGTCATATTTTTAATAATCTGCTGTTGTCGTCTGCTGAATCCATTGTGGGAACTCTCATATGCATCGGTCCAGGATTGCGCTGGATTCTTTAAATCCAACACATCTCTCCATGGTTTGAACAAAATGAGCATGTATCGAGACCAAGTTTCCTTTTCCACAGGCGATTTACTGGGATTTGGTATCGAAGGCCCGAGTAACACGGGAATCTGTGCAACCCGTCTCAGAATAAGGTAATGAGATTCTTGCTGTGGATGGCCCTCTTGATTAAATCTGCCCAATGTCCTGCCATTTCTTTTCTCTTTCTCGGATAACCGCACCTTAGCTGTCCACGCCACAAAGTCGTACAGACACAATGTCTCAAAATTTGATGCGGTGTTACGGAAACTATAATCCACTTGCTGGTTTGAGATTGTGATCTCATTCTCGGTGATTGTTACATTCACACTGCCATCTAATTCTCCTCCTGCTCTTTCAGAAATTTCTGGAGCCTCAATACTGTCCCACTTGTGACCGACGTATCGCTCAATAGCTCCCCATTGCATGGCAGAAAACTTTTCCGATGTGTAATGATCGCCACCCCCTACAAGATAGCTCATCACTTGAGGGTGTGATATCTCCTGCCGTGCCATCATGCTATTGACCGCCATAATCACCGCTCCGATTGATTTCTGGTCGTTTCCGCTCTGTATTCCACCAACAAATCCTCTCTCATGAACTCTTCGCACTGCAAATGCCAACGCTGCCATTCCTACATGTACGGAAAGGGATGCCTTCGTGACATAGTCAGTAACATAGTAAATAAAGGACTTTGCTTGATCTCCAGAACCAACAAATTGCGCGTTCATGTTACACTGTACGAGGAAAGTCACTAAATCAGTATAGGCTGATATTTTGGGATGTCTGCGTCTTAGCATTATTCTTGCAGATTCGCTATCAAGGCATGTAGTAGCCTGGGTTGTACCGTCCATCCCCATTCTGCAATTTGCGTCGGTTTGCTCTTGCCCTCTCTTCAAGTATTTCCAACATGTGGGCATATGATCATGCCAATTATATTGATAAAGGAGCTGCTCAACTACATACCCATAGTTTCGCCAGAAGCTGGACATATCTTCCTCTTGTAAACGGAGTGTCGGCAATGGTATTGTACCTGGATGGGGATTTCCTACATCTCGGTGACAGATTCTTGTCGGATGAGAAAGGGATGCCTGTTCTAGCGACATTTCCTCTGGGAACTCGCATTTAATGATGGATTCTAGCCACAAAAAAACTCTATCTCTGTACTCATCAGATTCCAGCATATTATCTCGCAGTATCTGAGGTGAAGCATGACCTTCCAACCAAATGAGCATATGACAATGGAGCGTCCCTTTCCCCTGCGCTTCCACAGTACCAAAGTAGGCTGTACATTTACCATAAGCGCCTCGTTCCTCTCGGCCATATCGGAGAATTAAACGTATAAATTTCTGGACTATAAGATCAAAGAACTGAGCGCACGCCGCTGGATGCTTTGCGGCAAAGAGTTTTCGTTGCCACTCATTCATGTCTTCCCCTCGACTGATATCTTCGAGGTCAATATCTTCCCCAGCCATTAATCTGACAATTGGATGGTCGACATCTGATGGATTGAGAGTGACAAATAAGGTCATTGGCCCTTTCTGTTGTATCAAGGCCCTAATCTGATTTCTGAGCATAACCTTGTAGCCGTCACTACCAGGAACATGTCGTGCAGCTAAACGAAGTTCAGATAGCAATTTAAATGCTTTTCTCTCCTCCTCGTCAATTGGTCGGTATGACGAATCTCTCTGGCAGTCCGCATTTAGCTTACTCAGTGTCTCTAAATTCACATCTACTAGATCTTGAGAGATGCTCCTGTGCATTTTATGGGGTAGAGTAAATTGCAGAGTCTGAGCTACCTGAGACTTTCGTATGACATTGTAAAATACGAATGCAAATTCTGAGTCGCGTTCGAACGGACTGGCGTCTAAGGTTAACAGATGTGAGACCTGTTCTTCGAGAGTCAGTTTGATCCGGCGTCTTGGATGATGGAAGCCACCGATGCCCCAGGGATCCAAATGTGGAAAAAGCCATGTTAGGATTAGTGATGTGCCGGCTCCGGCCTGAAGCCAGAAGCCGGGCCAAGCCAGGCCAAAAAAAGCCGGGCCAGGCCGGGCCCACTACCTTGGCCTCAGTTGGCTTTTGGCCCGGCCTGTGGTTTGCAAAAGCCAAAGCCGGTGGCCTGAGCCGGGGCTTTTGGGTGACAAATAAGCGCCCATTTCGGCACCGTGTTGAGCCCAAACTCCGACTTGATCGTCTCGATTTCGCTCCCAAAATCACCACACTCATTCGAACTCCGCCGATTTTTTTTTGCAGTGCAGCCTGTGCAGGTGGGAAGAGCTTCAATCGGAGTTTAAAACTTTGCCAAAGCGGACCGCAGAATGCGCGCTCACTAATGCACACTCTAGACTGGTTTTTAGCGCGCAGAAATTGCTAATTTAAATCATGCACTACGTAAATACATTCGAAGAACAAACTTTTGGATATTTACATGTAAATATTTTGATAATCCCTGGGTTAAGCAAAAAGCCGGGGCTCAGGCCAAAGCCAGGCCGGGCCAAGCCTGAGCCCCCATCGACGGCTCGGCTCAAGGTTTTGGAAAGCCCGAGCCCCCAAAAGCCAGGCCAAAGCCGGGGCTTTCAAGCCAAGCCGGGCCGTGCACATCACTAGTTAGGATAGACGGATTATGGAAATCAGGGACATAAGACGAACCTCGACCTGATAGCAAGACAGGCTTTCTCTGAAGACATTGGTCAAGAGCTTTCGATTTCATTGAGTGATAGCTAAGAGGTGAGTGGTCACCTTGTGTGTATCCGACGTTCTCCATCAAAACATCGCCTTCCGTAACTTCTGCAGCGGTGTATGTGTCTATGTTTCTCGGCGTATAATCTGATGTCGCTGCTGCCATGGCGTCATCGGGCGCTACTTGACCAATTTGGACGTAACATGGAACCCCTTCATCGCCCCCGCCATCTAACAAGTTTGCATGGTTCCCTGCACTGAACTGGAAGTCTTGCGTAGGTGTATAATGATCATTATTGGCAAGCAGGAACTCGATCATTGTCTTCACCCTGGATTTCCGAATCAAGATAGGACTATATTTAGACACAGACGTCAAGGTTGGGAGTGTTGCACCAACAAAGATGGCGCACATAGTGTCACGAATTGTTTCTGGGCCTGGTGGAAGCACTTCATTCATTTTTACCACATCCAATGGAGCAACTATTATGTTCCCTCGCACACCCTTTCTCACTTGTGAAAGAATACCCTCCCTCCTGGGTTCCGCTTCTTCGTTTCCCTCACCTCGGGCATTGAATTTACAGACAATACTATTCGCACGGGCTCGACAGATCAGCATACGATCAAACATATTGGCTTCCTCAAACGCGCTTTTGACTGTTGACGGAAGCCTGTCTGTCCCGTAGTATAGCCAGTTGCACAACGCAAATTTAGGCATTACATCAGACCCAAGTGCATTGAAGCAACGAAGACAAATCCTCATATGGCCAATGTGATCTGGAAATTCTAGGCCTTTTACATTTAGGATCGCCTTATTGTATGCCTCAAAATTGTAATCTTGGGGTAAAACCTCGTTTGGTAGGTCCAAGTTTTGGAGCAGCTCGAGATTTATGTCGTTTCCGTCCACCCATTTGGCCTCGCTCTGTGGCGTAGCTTTACCGCAAACAGAACAGACCGTACACTTTAATGTGGCTGTACAAACTTCGTCTTGCCACTCCTTGATAATAGATTTCTTGGTAGAATTGTCCAAAGGCTGAAGATGATCAAATGGTTCGGCACTAATTTCACTTTCTATCGCACTACTTCCAACCTGGACGTCAGGTTCTGGGATATCTGCCGGTGAGGCATCCGCTTGATTTTGATTTTGCCTCTCATTAGCGCTGGCTCTACTGCCCTCTCCATTATCGACAAACCGTAAATGAATATTTCGTCGTGATCGTGACATACACTTGAAAACATATGTTGCTGATAAACACGAATCCTTACAATCGTGCTTCAACAATGTCTGGGTGAGTTCAGTTTTTGTCTGGCCACGAAAAGCAACCCCGTGTAAGCCCGATATCTGCTGGAGATCCTTGAGAAGAAAGAAGCGAAACCAAAATATCAGCATTCGGACATCAATGCGTATCACAAGACTAATAGGGTCAGATATGTGTGCTCGGATGTCGTCAATGCCGTGTGTAGCCAATGTGAAGCCATACGACGAGTTTAGTCGGTCGATAGGTATAGTAAGATATATTCCGTGGCCATGGAGCGGTGTAAAACGCAGAGTCATAAGTTCTAGTGAGTGGTCCGGGTTTATTAAGTTGAGTTAAGTTAAGTTAAGTTTTAAGTGTAAGTGGGTTTTAAAAGCAGAACCGTCAGTCTAGTTCTTCAAGTAAAACAAGTGTAGAACTTACGGGAGTGGGAGAGGTGCCGAATGAGCTCGGCATGCGTCGTATTGCCAACCTGAGACATATCGAGATGCAAATGTTGAGTCCACGGAAAGTAAAGGAAATAATACTTGGCTCATTGGCTCACAGCGAATTTATGCTAGTAGTCCCAAGCGCTAAAAATCCCGTGCAGCTGGCCAACTGCTCCCGCGCGGTTGGCTTACTGCTCCCTCCCAACTTTCCCCATTTATATTCCCAACGGATCAAGATATGGAACATAAACCTTATCTCCGAAAGCAGACATTCGTTTGCATGATCCCAGGCAAAGTATTCACTGCGCGAATAACATTCCAGAACGTATGGTGGTAGCTGTAGAATACTGTAGTGAAGAACCATGGGCTTGAGGATTGTGCGCCATTTGTGAGGGTAGATTTCAAGTGCGCAGAAGTACGTGCGTCGCAGTTGTATTTGATGCGTTCGCCCAATTTGGTTAGCAGGACTAAGCAATCGGTTTCGTTGCTTGGCCACTTACACGACGAGGTGCAAGATATATTATTTTACCTACACCCTCCATTTCCCAAGACGGCCTGATGAATATATAAGACAGGCCTCTCTCAACTTATCTTTCTTCACATTCACTATGCCCTTGGTGAGCTGCCGGCCGCACAGTATTTGTTTCAAATTCCCGCCTAACATACTCAATGCAGACCACTGCACTTTTTGATCAGTCCCCAGCAAAAATTTCAAGCAGAGACACTAGCGTTCAACAGGTATGTTCATTACTCTAGGTTTCGTGTCCCTTGGATCTGACACACCGCCATAAGGAGGGCCGCCCCCACCGCTCTGAAGACCCCATCAAGTGGATGAGCTCTGAGTGGACTCAGACGTTAGTGAGGTTGATGAGACAGGATAGCAGCTATGTTGCAGTCCCTGAGCCCTGCTGCAGGTGAAGGATGATGATGATCGGCCGTCAGGAGGCTTGGATATGCATTGAGACTATAGACGAAAATCCAACGACTGTGCCAGAGTACTCATCAATTATACGTGGTCTGGGTGCAAGTCAAGTGTCGCCTGGGTTCTCGTCATGGTGCTGATTGATCGTGCGCGCCTGGGTTCTTGTTGATAGAACACACCAGGTGTTCGCCGCGGTGCTTGTCGCATATGCCTGGGTGCTTGTTGAATGTACGAGCTTGGGTGTTCATCGCACACGGGTGTTAGTATGCCCTACGCAAATATTGGCATGCTTTACACACCTCCTAGATGCTCACCAACGTGTCATACATGCCTATCAGCGATTAACTATGCGTCTGCGCCTGTCGCATCGCATGGCGTGGGGGATTGTCGATGTCGATTTCCGAACGGACGAGCAGTGTCGACATGTACGCATTGTTGGGTCATGGGGTCATCAATCGAGATGTCCTTATCGAGAAACACACACTGTCCTGCCACAAGGAAACATCACTGAGCGCGAATGCACTCAATTTGTGTTCCTTGGGGCCTAGTGCATGCACTGGCACAGAATGGGACGGAGGTGGCTAGGTTGGAGGATATCGCATAAGAGACGCCAGTTGATGGCGTTGTGTGACTGTCGCGTCGCGTGGTGGGTATCGCCTCCAATATGGTAAGGCATTTGGTAGACGAAGGAGCATAGACGAACGATAGAAGCTGAAGGGCATGTCATTTGCATTTGACGTGATTCAAATGCAAGCTTACCTATTGCGAGAAATCCCACCACCCCACCTTCAAGCTTCCCAGCTTGGACAGCCTAAACCCCAGCACAAGGGCTCGGGGAGCAACGACAAAGTGGCGCTCGTGGTTGGTGATGTGGCATTCTTGTAGTGTCGTGTGAGTTAGTCAGGCTATGCTAGTATGTCAGTATGAGCTTTTAGGAATGTTTAGACGACTAATACTTACATGTTCGGAGCGTTCAGCGATGGAGAGAGGGACTTGGGGAGTGTAGTTGGTGGTGCGTCCATGGCGATAGGACCCAAATATGGAAATCCCATCACTCGCGCGCGGCATTTGCCAGCTTGTTAGATTGAGTTTGGTGGGCCGGGTTCATAAAAGAACGAATCCTCATTTCAATCGGACTCGTAACAGTCCAAGACGCTTTTGAATTCAATTTTTATTCTGCCACAGTAGCTACTTGGAAGCACCTCCACCGTGGAGCGCACGGGTTCAGCTCTCGCTATAATCAAAATTACAAAATAGCCGCGAGATGATAGTCAATTGTACCGTAGTCCAGTGCAAGTGCATATCTAACCTGTTTCACGGTGAGAAGCTGGATGGAAAAATATAGTCTGAGACTTACGAGAAGCGGACATCCTGCCTGCATCTTGAGCTCAACCCTCGGAGAGAGGGTATTTCGTGAAATCGTAACAAGATGTCGGAGAGAAAAGCGCGCTCTGACAACACATCTTGCATTGAGAAAGGCGCCCTTGAGGGAACCATTCTCGACTCTATGAGCAGATAGCACTCGAATAGACCCTGAGGTTGGCGGGATTGGGTTCTCGGAAGATCCTATACCCGAAATTGAGAACTGGAGGGCATCATTGCTGATTTCAATGACGACCGAATCAGCAAGAGTTGCCAGGTTCTTGACAATGCGTGCAAAGTCATGGGATGAAGTGTTTGCGACTGCGTCATAGTTTGTACGCTGCACATTTATGGTCAGAACCTTCAAGTCGTGGACTGCCATTTTAAACGATCCACGTTCAATTATGTCTAGTGGTCCGACAAAGTAGCGGTTAAATTTTGATTGCATACACAATGGAGGTAGAAAAGCACACACCCTGAGCTAATTCTCGCGATGCTTCGAAATTGATCTTCCACACCTGTTCATGCAAGTCGACCTCCAATTCGAGAGTGCTGTCATCGGAAGCACATTTCAAGACCTCACGCAGATGATGCAAGTTGAGGAAGTAAGAATGTGTGTCCGGCTGAAATTCAAGACAAGATTTGGTTGCAATGTTGAGCGTTATGTAGGCGATCGAGCTGGCGTCAACGCCTTCCAAAATAATCTTCTCGTTCATGGATGTAAGTTGGACAACTCGAACAATGGGTGACATGGCTGAACAATAGTTCAGCGATGGGCTATAAGACCAAGGACCATAATCCGTACCTTGCAAAATATTTTTTACTATTCCAACTTGAGAGAATTTGACCTTGAACATCCTGGCAATGGGCGGCAACTAGAATTAATTCTCAAGGTAATGGCTATCTCCCTGTCTTAAGTCTTGCAATTTTTGGTCAGGAGGACGACAGGCGGCACACAGTGCGCACTGTGTGATCTTTACCAACTACGTCAGACAAATCACGGAAGCAAACCTGTATCGGATGCTGTCGGATGTACTGTGTATGTCACCCATTTTGGGGCATGCCCAATGTGGACTTACTGCCACCGAATCAATCAGCGTTCGGCATTATGCCGCCCAACTTTCGGATATCACTCCATATCAGGTTGACACGAAAATTCGACCGCATTCTAAAATAAAGGTATCACCAGGGTCTACCGTCCAATTGTCTGCACAACGCACCCACTCTGACGCATGGCATCCTCGCTTGAATTTTACCTTGTCAATCGCACCAACCTCAAGTTTCTAATCTTCGACACATTGGACCCTGCCATCATTGTTCGTCTTGGGAAGATCAGCACTGTCATGCGTGGGGTCGTCGAGAGCTACTTTCACGAGAACTGGAATATCAAGACATTTTTTCATCAATATATGTGCAATTACCCTCCGTTCTGTACCCTGATGGGCATACACGCCGCCTTAGCTTTTGGTCCTGCGGTCGTACACTTCTTCAACCGTTCAACATCAACATCCTATCCTCTGGACATCTGCGTAGGTTTTGGGGGTATCGAAAGCCTTGGATTTGCCTTGGTGGAAAGAGGGTATGTGTATGATCCTCGCCCTCACGACCCTCGAACCTTCAGGGAGGCCATCCACAGATACATATGCGGTTTTACCATTCCAAAATTGGTTGTCCTCGGCGAGAAGAATCCATCTCCAGTCGATCGTCAATCTGAAGAGTTCGTCTTTCGTCGAATGGTGCACAGTGGATCGGCAATATTTGTGCAGGCGATCGTGCTTCACTTGGTGCGATGTACCCCGTACGAGCATATACTATCCCTTTCTTCCAGTAAGTGTCGAGAATTACAGCCTTCGTAGAGCTAACATAAATCTATCTCATAGCTGCCCTCATGAACTTTATCACACACACACACGCCTTCTCACTATTTCCTCGCAGTTCGCTCTGCAAAAAGATATCATATCTTTCAATTGGTGACGAGAGCGAACACGATGGATATTTCGATAGCTTTGCTCGGCGTACAGATGCCTGTTTCTCTCATCATAACGTCAAAGTGTTGAAGGAGTCAATCGTCCGGTTCGACGAGGATATGTGTGAGTTTGGGCACAGACACCTAGGCGATAAAAGAACGTGGTCCATCTCATATGAGTCTCCGCGTGAGTAGTATTCGTTACTGACTTACTCTTGTTTCCATGAAAATTTCTCACTACATGAATTAGAATATATTCTAGGTTCAGTAAGACGCACTGGCCAAGCATTTGAGGTCTATGGTATTGATTCCGACTTGACGGCAGTTGGTGCATCCGTGCGTGTCTGCGCACCTGGTATATGGAGGTATAGCTTCGCAAGCCTTCTTGACTTCCTACCACTAATTGTGTTTAGTGCCTATAGAGAGCTTTCGTACCAAGAAGGTAGAGGGAACAGCAACTTCCTTCGTGATGTTGCTAGTCATGGAGAATAACGATAATTATGTGATATGTGATTGAGACTGCGAGCCTTCATTTGTATTTGTGACTACTTAATTGAGATTACCCTCCACTTTAATTCTGCTTCTGATCTTTTCAGAGGACCTATAAATGGCCGATAAATCATGCCCTGAAAATAGATCACAACACGGCATAATTTAGGCTCAGAATACTTTTAAATGTGTCAGACCAAGTCGTTGAACTATCCCTTCTTCCTCATCCTTGTTTAATGGCATCGATTCAACCGAGAAACAGCCCAATCTCATGGCTCATGGACGTGAGCCAGCATCGTTTTTAATCTGTTCTCGTTAACAATATAGCTACTAAGCACGGGACATTCAGCCCGTATTCAACCATCCTTGAGAATTCGCTCAATGCCACGGCGGTTATGAATGCGAACAAACAACATCTTCAGGTCAGCGCACATTCTGCGATATAATTCTCTCCCACCTTATGCGATCAATCTCTTTTATACAGCTTCCCAAACACCGTCGCTTAGACTGCGCCATATTTACCACTGGAGGACAGCTTATTCAACTATCTCTAAAGAAGCTTTACGGTTCGCCAGACGATAGTCCGGACGTTCTCCCCTTATTTCCAAATGGCGCAGTGAGCGCTCGTGTGACATGCATACCAGGAACAAGCTTCAGGCTTCTCAACGACTGGAGAATCATGGTTTCAAGCGGTTTGGCACTTGCACCCATTAATAAGGCTGTCAGTACACTATATGGGCGACGATGGGCCGGTAACATTGTGATCCTCAAATATAGGCGGGACGATCGCCGGGAAATAGTCAATGTTGCTGCCAGTGACATCGACATGATCACGACGATCGTCGGAATGTAAGACCTTGCATATCATGAAGACATTTACTCACAAAACTCCTCTCCCACTAGGTGGCTTTCAGGCTTTGACCGGCTGTAGATCAAACCCTGACGCTTCCAAATACGGGGCTTTCCAAATACGGGCAAAGCACAAACCTGGTCTTTATTAGGGTGATCCGCAATGGCCATCAGTGCCTGATAATTCACATTTCGTACAGATTCGGAATCCACCTGCGCCACAAATATAATAACTTCGTAAGATTGTAATTTCCTATCATAAGATCATAAAAGATAACGCCGTAGAGTCATAGGATACTGTCGTGAGGTCGTAAGGTTGGGTCATAAGGTTGTATATCATGGGCTACTGTCGTAAGATATAAGATAGGGTCGTAAAATGAGAAAGAGAAGTAGGTTGAAAAGTAAACACAGAAGGCTACTAGATCTTCAGATGAGGATATGGTAAGAATGCGATAACTGTGAACATAGTGGGACGAAATTTTCCCTACTGCGCCTTCGCCTTGCCTCGGCGCTTTGAAGAACTCGCACCGTGATTCTGAGGTGGTGGCACATTCTCCTTATTCTCTTCAGTGGATATATCTTCCTCACAAGTCTCGCCCTTAGGGCGCTTGGAAAATTCCGGGGCGAATTCTTCTACGGACCCATTGAAGTCACCAAACAGTGTCCATGCGCTTTCGTTTGTCACCTGTAGAGGGTTCTACGCTCCCATCAGTACCTGATTATTGAATGCACTGATTTTAAAACATGACTCACCGTCAGCTGGTAAGAAATCTCCGGACATCAGGGCCATCGAGTTATCATTGGGCCAGACAACTGCATCATTCAACAAGTCGCCGAGTTTTCCAACTCTAACCATTTCCGATGGTATGAGCTCAGAGTTCCACGCTGTCCCCCCGACAACAAACCCAAGACGAAATGAAATTAAAACTATATCACCTCGCTGGAAGTATGGGCATTCACTGTTCTCCAGAGGCGCAAGGCCACCTCCGGTATTTTCGAAGTACCGAGGCCTTTCCGGATTGACCATAAAGGTACTCTTGCGGTCTTCAAGCGCGCTGGAGATCCAAGGGTGGATCGTGTAAAGAATTGGTGGGATATTGGCCTCCTCGGCGAGTGGAGGCCGTCTGCTGAATATCTTGAATTGATGGTGTACTTCTGTCTTGATTCTGGCAAGGCACTGTTCTGCCAAGCGCGGCGTGCTCGACCATACTTATTGAAGTCCGGTTGACGACTGGCATGGCTTTCTAGTGTCTTTGAAAGAGACCTATCAGAATTATTAAGTAGAGTTGTTCAGAGACACTCACCAATAGGTAGTCGTGGAAGTCCTCGTCATAAGACGTGTCAAATGCGTAGGCAATCTCACAGTAGGTGGAAACAGTGCTTCTCCTTCGGTCAAAGTTAGTGATTAAGTGTCATCAGAACCAAAAACGACTCACACTCTGTCAACGGCAAGTCCAGGGGGAATTTTCTCAGTACCGGGTACAAAATTCCCAGTCTGGATGTCTGATCCCCACTGCCATATCAGCGCATAAGATAGTGTTGCAACTCTCTTGTTATCGGTCCGATGAAGCTAAGCCCAAATTAGTCAACTGTAGCCACTGGATGCAGACGGCTACTCACAATCCACCGGGAATCAGAAAGACCCTTCTTTGCTTGGACAAGGGGATTGTCCGTCTCGAATGATGCAGCCGCTAGACGTAGAGGGATGTCGTCCGCACGCAGCTTCCTGTCACTCCACTCGGCCATAGCAGCTGACACCTCCATGTTCGACATATTTAGAATTGATGGTGCATAATATCCATTGGATCCTACGGCTTAAATCCCTTTCCTGAGCAGAGATACCTGTCCCTGTAATCTGGCGTGGACTAATGGGGCTTTGTAATAAAGGTCCCGGGTACTAGGCCCGAGATGACTGTGATTTCCAAATAGAGCCATTGCATCTGGTGCCTGTGCACTCGTTTTCATTATTGACGCCTCCAGATAGCAAACTGGAGTAATGAAATATGTGTAGTATTGCAGACGCAATCTATCTTACCACAGTTCCAACCGATGGCAATCCCTGAAACATCTAGCTTTGAACTTTTCTTGTACGAACACCTCTCAACCGAACTCTTGTCGTATCTGCTTTCGTTTATCGATGTAGATGCGCTTATGATCTTGAATGGTGTTTCAACGATCACTCGTGCAATAGTGCATCAATACTGTCGTCAAGAATGGGACATCAAAAATTTTCTGAAAAGTTGGTTTCCGAATCCTCGCGCTTTTGTCGATATCCTACACAGATCTGGCGCCGTGGTTGGTGGCTCACAACCACTCCAGTTTTTTCACCGTGTCACTTACAAGAACACCAATTTTGACATCTACACACGTGTGGGTGGAGTCATGCCAATAGCCAGATGGCTTATCGAGGACTGCGCCTATCACTACTCTTTCCAATCATCTTTTCACGGAAAAATCGACGCATTCCTCGACGGCCTTGATCCCTCCAAAGATGACCCTTATATGTATTCCCCAACTGGCCCATCTGGAAAGATAGCCGCGTATGACTTCTACAAGTGTCGATTTGGTCCTGCTGGCATCCTCACCACTAAATGGATACGCATGTGGGTAGTTGATGTGGACCCAATTCACCATATCATCCACTGTTCACCGTCAAGTACGTGCCGTCTCTAATACATAGTGATGGGACTGATGTCTTTAAAGCTGGGATGATTAACGTCTTCACTTCCAGAGATGCTTTATGCCTATTCCCAAAGTCCACCTTGATTCACAATACGATGTTCACCTCAATGTTTCACCAACGTCAAGATACTGGAAGTATGGCATGGGTCAACAAGTACACCAAACGAGGATTCACGATTGTGGGTTCTGAGAACCGAGGAGAAGCTTCTCATCACCCCTACTATGGCTCCCGCTGGCCTAGGGACGGTAAAACATGGGGTATGAGATTCTCCAGTACGTTCCTGTAGTTTTGATTATGCGCGATGTCTCCTCAACAGCTTACAGTGACAGGCCCAATAAATAATATCGAAACTGCACTATACGGAAACGAGAACTCTCCAACTTTGTTTGAAGTGCGTAGAACATCGGCAAGTTATTCATGGGGATCAAGCTTTGTTCACATTTCCCAGCCGGGGATTTGGGGGTGAGCCGTTTTTCTATCCGACCAAAGGCAAAAATACTCATTTACCTGGCAGATTAATCAACCCAAATTTCCTTGTTGCCATGACCGGGACTAAGGATTTGATTTGATTAATGAACCTATTGAAATTCAAAACGAAAATATAATTTTACTTGGTATCGCTGATGCGAACCTCCTTGCTACCGGCACGTAATTGAGGTGGTCTTTGTACTGAGATGCACACTTTAATCAACCCATTGATGTTGCGTCTGTGTGAATTTAGCGCATTAACCCGCACGAAATGTTAAATATATTTCTGCCTCATTTGCTAGGTTGTTACAAGTCCCTCTCGAGAAGGCCGTCTTTATACTCGGGTATGCTCGTCTGTCAACGGAAGTAGCAATAGCATGTCATCCACTGGGAACGAGGTTCCATGAACCATGAACTGCAAACTGCAAACTCAGACCCAGGCAGGACTCCGCGTTCGCAGGGTGAAGCTCATCCCGTGACCAGTTCACGTCGACGCGACTACATGATGCCTCCATGAGGTCGCCGTCTTTGTCGTCATATCCTTGGACTCAGACTCGCGAATTAGGTGTGTCAGGGTACCTTGCAGTCCACTCTGTTATTTCTATCATTTTTGATCAACCCACCCATTTATTATATGTGCTTTCTCTGCATCCTGCCGCTGAATTTTTGAAGAAAGCCCTGCACGAACTACCTGCAACTTACGCGCTTATATCTTGAGAAAAAAAGCTGGCGGGGATGAGCATGCTGTTGGCGCAGGTGTTAGAATATTCGATGCCAACACCAGCTTACACCACCGTCAGCCTCCATACTTATTCCTTTACAACATCGCTATCTGTGTTTCTACTAACCAATCTTCATCAAAAATCGCCCGTCTTGTACCTAAAGCTTTCAAGAACACCATCTACAAGCTGCCAGAAAACACTTTATGAGCCAAATAAAATGACGAGAAGGAAATTGACGCAAAGGTGCATTTAGTACTAGCGGAGGGTGGCAGTGCACGGAATTCCCCACCGCAGTATTCCGCCGCAGTTTCCAATTCAGAAATGCACTCCAAAGTTCGCGCTTTGAGGTCGCGGTCTGAAGTTCGTGCTCTGAAGTCCACCCACGTGAGCTTTGGGAGTTGGGGGTGCTTCAGTCGGTTCGAGGTTTGAGGTGGTCTAGTAACTTCGATCCAGTGGATGACACTTTCTGAAAGTAACAGGCAAACACCGTGATGGGTGATCACGTGTCGTTTCAGTCCTACTATTCTAACGCTTCTCTGCCCAGATAGCCATATGAAAATATGAGAATATTCTAGCAGCAGCGCAGACGACTTGCAAGCTAGCAGAGTCGGAGTCCCTGAGTAGAGCGCAGCAGTAAACACAAGATAATCGAA
>Ga0247742_10001086_pt1 | contig 19883 bp, 19 predicted proteins | sample UWRJL208509C2_FD_180944 | JGI IMG/M metagenome (GOLD analysis project Ga0247742, IMG submission 180944) | Plant litter microbial communities from Arlington Agricultural Research Station in Wisconsin, United States - UWRJ-L208-509C-2 | ecosystem: Environmental > Terrestrial > Plant litter >... | reverse complement strand
TGGCGAAGCGCTTGCGCGATCCGGAGGCGATTGCGAAAGCACGTGTGCTGCCATACCAGTTGATGGTGGCCTACATGAATGCATCAGCAGATATTCCGGCGCGCATCGTCGACGCTCTGCAGGACGCTATGGAGATAGCGACTCGCTCGGTGCCGACGCTGCCGGGCAAGGTCGTCGTGGCGATCGACGTGTCCGGCTCCATGGCATCGCCCGTGACGGGCTACCGCAAGGGCGCGACGACCGTGGTGCGGTGCGTGGATGTCGCGGCATTGATCGTCGCTTCGCTGCGTCGGGTGAACCTGTCCATCCGGGTGATGCCGTTCGACACGGAAGTGCGTGCCGTGAAGCTCAACCCGCGGGACAGCGTGATGACCCAGGCGAAAACGCTGGCAGGCATGGTCGGTGGTGGCACCGCGATAAGCGCACCCATCGCGACGTTGGCGAAGGCGAAGGCGAAGGTCGACCTGATGGTGATCGTGTCGGACAACCAGAGTTGGGTCGACACGCGTGCCGGACGTGGTGGCACGGAGACGATGCGTCAGTGGCAGGCCGTACGGGCGACCAATCCCGAGGCGCGCCTGGTCTGCATCGACCTGCAGCCCTACGCCACCAGTCAGGCCGTCGAAGGAGTGGCTGGTGTCACGCACATCGCCGGCTTCAGCGATGCGGTATTCGAGTTACTGGCCGACGCCGCACGCGGCGACACGGCAAGCCAATGGATCGAGCGGATCGAAGCGACGCCGCTCTGAACGATGTAACCCCCGACGGGAATGGGCCCGTCGGGGCCGGGTTTCAACCTGCGGCGAATGCCGGTGGAGCTACTGGGTAAGCCTTCGGGCTAGAGGGTTCGAGCCCCTCACACGCAACATCGACGCTTCATCACCTTTGTCGCCGCACCTTTTCGCAGCACCTTTTTCAAACCAGCGGATGCCAATGGAACTACATGTCGCGGGTTCGATTCCCGCCGGCCACCCGGCCGTAGCTCAGGGGTAGAGCAGCCGTTCCATCTTTATTGCCGCTTGATGCACGATACGAATTCACAAGGAAGCAAGTCATGAGTACCACCGCCTACGAAGTCATCAACGAGCCGGGCGCCGCGCCGATCAAACTGTGGACCCGCGGCGTACCGCTGGAGGCCGAGGCCCGCCAGCAGCTGCTCAACATCGCGAAGCTGCCCTTCATTCACGGATGGCTGGCCGTGATGCCCGACGTTCACCTTGGCAAGGGCGCCACGGTGGGTTCCGTCGTGCCGACGATCGGAGCGATCGTACCTGCGGCTGTCGGCGTCGATATCGGTTGCGGCATGATCGCCACGCGTACGACGCTGACCGCCTCGGACCTGCCGGACGACCTGCGCGACCTTCGTCATGCAATCGAGGCGGCAGTGCCGCACGGCCGTACGCTCGGCAAGCGCGACAAGGGCGCCTGGGCCACGCCGCCGAAGGCGACCGAAGAGGGTTGGAGCGAGCTGGTGCAGGACTTCGCGCTGATGACGGCGAAGTACCCGAAGCTGGGGCGCACCAACAACCTGCACCACCTCGGTACGCTGGGCACGGGTAACCACTTCGTGGAGATATGCCTGGACGAAGAGCAGCGCGTCTGGTTCATGCTGCACTCGGGCTCGCGTGGCGTCGGCAACGCCATCGGTACGCACTTCATCGAGCTGGCCAAGCAGGACATGCGTCGCTGGATGATCAATCTGCCGGACCAGGACCTGGCTTACCTTCCGGAAGGAAGCGAGCACTTCGGCGATTACGTCTTCGCCGTGGACTGGGCTCAGCGCTTCGCCAGGACGAACCGCGCGATCATGATGCGCCACGTGATCGAGGCGGCACGTAAAGTCATCACGAAGCCGTTCGACGCTTGGTCGGAGGCGGTGAACTGTCACCACAACTACGTCAGCCGCGAACATCACCTGGGCAAGGATGTCCTCATTACCCGTAAGGGTGCGGTGAGCGCGAGAAAAGGTGAACTGGGCATCATTCCCGGCAGCATGGGTGCGAAGAGTTTCATCGTGCGTGGTCTCGGCAACGACGAGAGTTTCCATAGCTGCAGCCACGGAGCCGGCCGCGTGATGAGCCGTACCCAAGCGAAGAAACAGATCACGCTCGAGGACCACCGCAAGGCGACGGCGCATGTAGAGTGCCGCAAGGACGCGGACGTGATCGACGAGTCGCCGGCGGCTTACAAGTCCATCGAGGCCGTGATGGCGGCGCAGGAGGATCTCGTGGAGATCGTCCATACCTTGCGCCAGGTAGTGTGCGTGAAGGGCTGAAGGGATACGCCCCGCCTGAGGGCGGGGCAACGGACAGGAAAAGGACATGATCGAATTAGACGGCCAGGCCGGCGGTGGACAACTGCTCCGCACGGCCCTGGCACTCAGCCTGTGCACGGGAGAGGCGTTCGCCATGACCGGCATTCGCGCGCGGCGCGAGCGTCCGGGTCTGCTGCGTCAACACCTCACGGCTGTGGAAGCGGCGCGCGCCGTAGGCGACGCCGTGATCGAAGGAGCGACCACCGGATCCACCGGGTTGCGCTTTTCACCGAACGGCGTGCGTGCCGGTGACCACCGCTGGACCATCGGTACGGCGGGATCGACCACGCTCGTGCTGCAGACCGTGCTTCCCGCTCTCTGGATGCACGGCATGGCGGCGCGCCTGACGATCGAAGGTGGCACGCACAACCCGCAAGCGCCGACGGCCGACTTCATCGACGAGGCTTTCCTGCCGCTCATGGCGCGCATGGGGCTCGAAGGCGACTTCTGCATGGGCGGCCACGGTTTCTATCCGGCCGGGGGCGGCAGCATCGTCTTCGACCTGCGTGCCAGCGCGAAGCCGTCCCCCCTTCACCTGCCTCACCGTGGCGACATTCTCGAGCGCCACGCTCGCGCGATTCTTTCCGCCATTCCGCTTGGCGTCGGACAGCGCGAGCTCGATGTGGCGCGCCGCCGTCTCGGTCTTGGCGAGGACGAGGTCTCCGTACGTCAGGTGAGGCCGCCGATGGGCCCGGGTAACGCGTTCAGCATCCGCTTGCGTGCCGAACACAGCACGGCTGTCTTCACAGGCTTCGGTATCAAGCGCGTGTCGGCGGAGCATGTGGCGGAGGGCGCAAGCAAGGCGGCCCAGGACTGGCTCGCCGCAGACGTCGCCGTCGACGAACACCTCGCCGACCAGTTGCTTTTGCCCATGGCGCTCGCGGGAGCCGGAAGCTTCACTACCACGCTTCCCTCCGATCACGCGCGCAGCAACGCGGCCCTGATCGAGAAATTCCTCCCGGTAGAGTTCGCCTTCCGTGATGAAGGTCGTGGCCGGTGGCTGGTCGATGTTTCGCGCTAGCCGGTCGCCGTTATCAGCCTGGCATCACCAGATGCATCGGCGTCGCACTTAGCGGCTTACCGGTGCACTGGTCCACCACGACCGCCTTGATCGGCTCACCCGTCTCGTCACTGGCCAGATGGCTGGTGGGCGGGCCGCCGCCGTTATAGGTGCGGCCCCATTCGCCGATGGCCGCCATGATTGGAATGAAGTCGCGCCCCGCCTGCGTCAGCACGTACTCGTCGCGCGGCGGGCGCTCGCTGTAGCGGCGCTTTTCCAAGACACCGGCTTCGGTCAGGGCCTTCAATCGACGGGACAGGATGTTCGGCGCGATGCCGAGACTGGTCCGGAACTGGTCGAACTGGCTCATGCCCCGGCTGGCATCCCGAAGGATAAGCACGCTCCAGGTGTCGCCCACGAACGCAAGGCCGCGGGAGATGGCACAGGTGCCTGAAGAAAGTTTGTCGATGTCCATTGCATTATGATAGCGATGTCACTATCGTATGGCAACCTAGTTACTATCCTTTTGCAACTAACCCATTCGGAGAGACAGCATGAGCACTGAAAACAAAGGCACGGCCATCGTCACCGGCGCTTCCTCGGGCATCGGGCAGGTCTACGCGGAGCGCCTCGCCGCCCGCGGGTACGACCTGATCCTGGTCGCCCGTCGTCTCGACCGCCTGGAGGCCCTGGTCACGTCGATCGGCGAGAAGACCGGCCGCAGGGTCGAAGCCCTGAAGGCCGATCTGACCCAGAAGGCGGACGTCGCCCTGGTCGAAAAGCGCCTCAAGGAAGACGCCTCGATCACCCTGCTGGTGAACAACGCCGGCGTTTCGCTCGAGGGGAGCATCCTCGATAACGACACGGCTGCCATCGAGCAGCTGATCGCCATCAACATCACTGCCCCGACGGTCCTCTCCGCCGCCGCTGCCAAGGTGTTCAAGGCCCGCGACAAGGGCGGCATCATCAACATCGCCTCCGTGCTGGCCTTTGCGCCGGACCTGTTCGACGGCATCTACAGCGGTTCGAAGGCGCACGTGGTCAACATCACCCTCGGCCTCGCCGCGCAGCTGAAGGGCACGAACGTCCACGCCCAGGCCGTGCTTCCGGGCGCGACCCGCTCCGAGATATGGGAGAAGTCGGGCAAGGATGTCGACGCCCTGCTGCCGGGCATGGTCATGGAAACGGCCGACCTGGTCGACGCCGGTCTGCTCGGCTTTGATCGCGGCGAAGTGGTCACCATCCCGCCGCTGCACGACGAGGGCCAGTACCTGGCTTACGAGGCGGCGCGTACGGCCATGGCTCCCAACCTCTCGCGCAAGGAAGTGGCACCGCGCTACCGCGTGTAATCACAGACGCCTGACGGCCGGCCGGTGCAGACTTCATCGCCCCGGACGGCCATGCTTGTGAGTGTGAACAGCGGCTTATCCCAACTTCACACATCGACCCGCACGAATGCGCGCTAAACTACGGGGCTCGCTCGATTCTCTTGCGGTTCGGCATGCCCTCTTTCGTTTTTGGCGCCTTCGGGCTGTCCACGCTCTGGCTTCTCCCCCTGCTCTGGCGCATCGGCGCCGCGCTGGTCCGTCGGCGTCGTCCGCCCACGGTCGGGCCGGGTGCGATTCGCTTCTGGTCGGGGTTTGTCCTGGTCTTGCTCGCGAGCATGACGCTAGAAGGTATCGTGATCTCGCACTACACGGACGACCCCTCCGTCGGAGGCGTCGTCTGCCGCTGGCTCGGTACGGCTTTCGGCGCCTTCCCCGGCGCCACGCTGACCTCACTCACCGCCATCGTCGCTATCGTCGTCGCACTTCCGTGGTACCTCGGCGTGTCGTGGTCATCGGCCATCGTGCGCCTGAACAGCCTGCTCGAACCGATGGGTGCGTTGGCGATCGAAGGCACTCGCCGGCTTATGACGCGTACGGCGTCGCGTGCGACCGGGCGCCGCCCAGCCTCGGCCGTACGCCGTGCCGATCGCGCGCCCGCTGCTCGTCGTCGTGCCAAAACCCAGCCCGCCAAACCCACGCCCGCCGCCAAGTCGGTCCACGCCGCATCCACTCGACGCGAGGTGCCGCGCAGTGAATCGCAACAGCACGATCCCATCCGACCCTCGGTGTCGACGCCGGTTCAGCCGCGCCATCGTGTGAAACCGGATACGGTGATTCGCGAGCCGTGGCTGGCGCCACGAGGTCTTGCTTCGGCGTCTCCGGAGAATGACGCCGACGAGCGCGTCGTCGAGCCCCGCCGCGAGCCGGTCAGAATGGCCACGTCGTATCGCGCGCAAGAGCGTTCGCCCGCCTCGCCATCCGGTCCGGCTCGCGCGGAAGAGCACTCCTACACCGCTTTACGTCGCGCCGAGGAAGAGCGCCTTCCTTACGAGCCGTCGGCAACGTCGACCGAAACGCCGGTCGCGCCCGTCGCCGAGCCGACGGTAGTAGAAGCGCAGCCTGTTTCCGTCCTGCCGGTCATCGCTCCCGTCTCGCGTTTTGCCGTGGCAGCCAACGACGCGCCGCACGTCGAGCCGGTCCGCACGATCACACTCACGCCCGTTCGGCCTTTGCGTAATGGCGGCGGCGCAAGCGCAGTCGGCATTCCACCGCTGACACTGCTCGCTCCCGCTTCGCCCAGTTCGAACGCCGCGCTCGCGATTTCCGAGCAGGATCTTCGCGACACCGGCGAGTTGATCGAACAGCGTCTGCGCGAGTTCAAGGTGCCGGTACAGGTGGTCGGCGCTTCGGCGGGGCCGGTGATTACGCGCTACGAAGTCGAGCCGGCCGTGGGCGTGCGCGGCAACCAGATTGTCGCGCTGATGAAGGATCTCGCACGCGGTCTCGGACGCACCACCATCCGCGTCGTCGAGACCATTCCGGGCAAGACCTGCATGGGCCTGGAGCTGCCGAACGAACAGCGCCAGATGATTGCGCTGTCCGAGATCCTCGATTCGGCCGAATACCGCGAATCCGATTCGTTGCTGACGCTCGCCATGGGCAAGGGCATCACCGGCGAGCCCGTGGTTGCCGATCTGGCCAAGGCGCCGCACATGCTCGTTGCCGGCACCACGGGTTCGGGCAAGTCGGTCGCAGTCAACGCAATGATCCTGTCGATGCTCTACAAGGCCACGCCTGAAGACGTCCGCATGATCATGATCGATCCGAAGATGCTGGAGCTCTCGGTCTACGAAGGCATCCCGCACCTGCTGGCGCCCGTGGTCACCGACATGAAGCTCGCCGCCAACGCGCTGAACTGGTGCGTGGCCGAGATGGAAAACCGCTATCGCGTGATGTCGGACCTGCGCGTACGCAACCTTGCCGGCTTCAACCAGAAGGTGCGCGAAGCGCGTGCGGCGGGCAAGCCGCTGTTCAATCCGTTCCCCGCGCATCCGGAAGTGCCGGAGCATCTCGATACCTTGCCGATGATCGTCGTGATCATCGATGAGCTGGCCGACCTGATGATGGTTGCCGGCAAGAAGATCGAAGAGCTGATCGCGCGGCTGGCACAGAAGGCACGCGCTGCAGGGATCCATTTGATCCTTGCGACGCAGCGTCCGTCGGTCGACGTGATTACCGGCCTGATCAAGGCGAATATTCCCACGCGCGTGGCGTTCCAGGTTTCGTCGAAGATCGACTCCCGCACCATCCTCGACCAGATGGGTGCCGAGAGCCTGCTCGGCCAGGGCGACATGCTGTTCCTGCCGCCGGGAACGGGCTATCCACAGCGCATCCATGGCGCATTCGTCGCCGACGAGGAAGTGCATCGCATCGTTGCGTGGCTGAAGCAGTTCGGTGAGCCGGACTACAAGGACGAAATCCTTGCCGGTCCGCCGACCGAACCCATGGACGGTGAAGCAGGCGAAGACGGCATCGACGCCGAACTCGATCCGCTCTACGACGAAGCGGCGGCATTCGTGTTGCGCTCGCGTCGTGCGTCCATCTCGTTCGTGCAGCGTCAGTTCCGCATCGGCTACAACCGTGCGGCGCGTCTGGTTGAGGCCATGGAGGCGGCAGGGCTGGTGTCGTCAATGGGCATCAACGGCCAGCGCGAAGTCATCGCGCCGGGTCCTTCCGACTAGCGACAGCCTGCCTACGCTGCTGTTGTAGGAGCCGATTCATCGGCGATGGGTGTCGCGACACGGTTAGGAATCGCCGATGAATCGGCTCCCACAACAAACAAAAAGGCCGGCCACCGCGAGGTGGCCGGCCTTTTTACAAGCGACGCTTATTCCTTGGTAAGGAGCTTCAGCGGCACCGCAATCGACTTCTCTACTGGCTGCTTGTCGATCAGCTTCTTCGCCGTCTCGACGCCGAGCTTGCCGATCTCTTCCGGCTGCTGGGCGACCGTGGCGGCCATGGCGCCGCTCTGCACCGCGGTCTTGCCGTCCGGCGTGCCGTCGAAGCCAACGACCAGGATCTTCTTGTTCTTGCCGGCGAGTGCCTGCACCGCACCGAGGGCCATCTCGTCGTTCTGGGCGAAGATCGCCTGGACGTCGTTGTTGCCCTGGAGCAGGTTCTCGCTCACCGAGAGGCCCTGTGCGCGATCGAAGTTCGCCGGCTGCTGCGCGACGACCTTCATGCCCGTGGTGGCGATCTGGTCGTCAAAGCCCTTGCCGCGCTCACGGGCTGCCGAGGTACCGGCCACGCCCTGCAGTTCGATGATGTTGCCCTTGCCGTTGAGCTGCTTGGCAAGGAAGTCGGCCGCCATCTTGCCGCCGGCGATGTTGTCGGAGGCGATGTGCGAAGCGACTTCGGCACCATCGACGCCGCGGTCCAGCGTGATCACTGGAATGTTCGCGCGCTGTGCGGACTGCACGGCGCCGGCCAGGGCCGAGGAGTCGGTCGGGTTGAGCAGGATGACCGAGACGCGCTTCTGGATGAGATCTTCAACGCTGGAGATCTGGCGAGCCGGATCGTCCTGCGCATCGACCACCACCAGCTGCACGCCGGCGTCCTTGGCGGCCTTCTGGGCGCCGTCCTTCAGTTCGACGAAGAACGGGTTGTTCTGCGTCGACAGCGCGAGGCCGATCACCGGCGTACCGGAAGCCGCGGCGCCGCCGGCCGTCGACGATGCCGCCGGCGTGGATTCGCCCGGGCCCTGCTGCGAGCAGGCCGCGAGCAGCGTTGCCGCTGCCGCGGCCAGGAATGTGAGTTTACGCATGGTGTAGTCCCTCGTTTTGTTTTTACTGCCGCCTGTCGAGCAGGACGGCGATCAGGATGACGATGCCCTTCACCACCTGCTGGTAGAAAGAGCTTACGCCGAGCAGGTTGAGACCATTGTTCAGGAAACCGATCAGCAAGGCGCCGATCAGGGTGCCGAAGAGCCAGCCGCGGCCCCCGGCCAGGCTGGTACCACCGAGCACCACCGCGGCGATCGCGTCGAGCTCGTAGCCTGCACCGGCAGTCGCCTGCGCGGAATACAGGCGTGAGGTAAGCACAACGCCCGCGAATGCGGAGAGAAGGCCGGAAAGACCGTAGATAGCGAGCTTCATCGGCGAAATGCGCACACCGGAGAGGCGAGCCGCCTCTTCGTTACCGCCGATCGCCACCACGTGACGGCCGAACACCGTGCCGCGCAGCAGGAAGCCGCAGAGGATGAAGGCGACGGCCATCCAGATCACGGGGAGGGGAATCAGGTTGGCGATATAGCCACCGCCGAGCATGGCGAAGGCCGGATTGGTGACGGGGATCGGGCTGCCCTGCGTGTACGACAAGGTGAGGCCGCGCAACAGCGTGACCGTGCCGAGTGTCGCGATGAACGGAGCGACCCTCCCCCACGAGACGAGCGCGCCGTTGACCATGCCGAGCACGAGGCCCAGACCGAGGCCCGCGCCGACCGACAGCACCATGCCGTGGCCGGCCGCCATGAGGCCGGCGGTGATCGCACCGGTAAAGGCGAGGATCGCGCCGACAGACAGGTCGATGCCACCGGAGAGAATCACGAAGGTCATGCCGAACGCGATCAGCGCGTTGATCGACACCTGGCGCAGCACGGTGAGCAGGTTGCCCGTGGTGAGGAAGTCCGGACTGAGCACCGACAGCACGATGAAAAGAAGAAGCAGGCCGATTACCGAGCCAAGGCGCTGGAACAGCGTCTTGGCCTGGCTCCAGTTGAGTTGAAGCGTCATGTCAGTGGCCTCCGGTCGCGGCAGTCATCACGGTTTCCTGGGTGGCACCGTGGGCTTCGAGCAGGGCCGTTGCATGGCCCTCGTGCATCACCAGGATGCGATCGCTCATGGCGAGCACCTCCGGCAGTTCCGAGGAAATCATGAGGATGGCCACGCCCTGCTCCGCGAGTTGATTGATGATGTGATAGATCTCGGCCTTGCCGCCGACGTCGACGCCGCGCGTGGGCTCGTCGAGGATGAGCACACGCGGTTTCAGTGCCAGCCACTTGGCCAGCACGACCTTCTGCTGGTTGCCGCCCGAAAGCGCGCTCACATTGAGTTCCATGTCGCGTGTGCGGATTTTCAGCGCGTCGATCAGTCCACGCGTCTGTGTCTTCTCGCCACTGCGATCGACCAGCCCGATATGCGCGGGTACGCGCGGCAGGCTGACGTTCTCGCGCAGGCTGAGGTCGAGCACCAGACCCTGCGCCTTGCGGTCTTCGGTAAGGAAACCAAAACCGGCCTGGATCGCCTGGTTGGGATTGGTCGCCGTGACCACCTCGCCGTCGAGCAGCACGCGGCCCTCCGACGGCTTGTCGAGGCCGAACAAGAGTCGCGCGAGTTCGGTGCGTCCCGCGCCCAGCAGGCCGGAGACGCCGAGCACCTCACCGGAGCGCAGGTCGAAGCTCACGTCCTTCACCATGCCGCCGCTGATGTGTTCCACCTGCAGGCGCACCTTGCCGGGCGTGGAAGTGCGGGACGGGAAGCGCGCTTCGAGCGTGCGACCGACCATCATCTTCACCACTTCGTCGAAGGCCAGTCCCGGTACGGGGCGCGTGCCGACGAACTTGCCGTCGCGCAGCACCGAAATGCGGTCGCAGAGGGCGAAGATCTCTTCCATGCGATGCGAGACGTAGACGATACCCGTGCCCTTCTCGCGAAGCGCGCGGATCAGCTTGAACAACGTCGTCGTCTCGTGTTCGGTCAGCGCCGCGGTGGGCTCGTCCATGATCAGCACGCGCGCGTTCTGGCCGAGCGCGCGCGCGATCTCGACCATCTGCTGCGTGCCGACCGACAGGCGCTCGACGCGAATGTCCGGATCGAGCTTTTCCATGCCGACCTCGGCAAGCCATTCCATCGCCTTCTTCGACATTGCCTTGCGATCGAGAAGTCCGAAGCGCTGGATCTCGCGACCGAGGAAGAGGTTGTCGGCGACACTGAGTGCCGGAATCAGGTTGAGTTCCTGATGGATGATCGCGATGCCGTACTTCTCGGCGTCTGCGGGTGTGGTAATGGAGACGGGTTGTCCATCCACCTGGATCGTGCCGGCGTCCGGCGCGTAGATCCCGGTGAGGATCTTCATCAGGGTGGACTTGCCCGCGCCGTTCTCACCCATCAAGGCGTGCACTTCGCCGGCGACCAGCTCGAAGTCGACGCCTTCGAGCACCTTCACCGGGCCGAAGGCCTTGTGGATGTCGTGCATGCTGATCAGTGGCGCGGCCATCAGAAGGTCACGCCCGCATGCAGGATCACGTTGGCATACGGCGAGGTTTCGCCGGTACGCACCACGGCGACGGCGTGTGCGCTCAGCTTCTTGAGGTCGTCATGCGAGACCTCGTTCACGGCCAGGCCATCCTTGCCCAGTCGCGCGGCAAGCGTCACCAGCGCCGGGTTGCGCGCATGGATCTCGCTGGCGACCGTCACGCTCTCGACGGCGAGCTCGGCATACACCGCTTCGAATACCGTAGCGAAATCGGGCATGCCGGGCAGTACTGCCAGATCGATGCAGGGAACCCCGTGCGGCACCGGCAGGCCGACATCGCCGATGACCAGCGTGTCGGTATGGCCCATCGCGGCGATCACGCGGTTGAGTTCCGCATGGAGCAGGCCGCTACGTCTCATTGATGTGTCTCCAGGAACGCCGTGACCTCGTCGGCTCGCGGCATGCCGCCCTGGGCGCCCAGGCGCGAGACGGCGATCGCGGCGGTAGCGCAAGCCTTGCGCACCGCCACGTCGAGACCCTCGGCGAGGTACACCGCAAGAGCGGCGTTGAAAGTGTCACCGGCGCCGGTACTGTCCACCGCGTCGACCTTGAAACCGTTCTGGTGGCGCGGCTCGTCGTCCTTGTCGCGGAACCACGCGCCGTCCTCGCCGCGGGTCAGTACGACCGGGCAGGGAGCGCGATGCATGAGTTCGCGGAAATCGGTCTCGCCTGCGGCGCCGAGCACCGTAGCGAGCTCATGCTGGTTCGGCGTCAGGAAGCGCACGCGCGACAACCACTCGACCGGCAGCAACTGCGCCGGGGCGGGATTGAGAATGACGGGAACGCCCTCGTCCTGCGCAAGGCGCAGCGTGGCGTCCACCGCATCGAGGGGAATCTCCAGCTGGACCAGCACCGCGTCCGCGCCGCGAATGATGCCGCGGGCGGCTTCGACCTGGGCAGGCGTCACCCGGCCGTTGGCGGCCGGCACCACGACGATGCTGTTCTCGCCGCCGGCGACCGTGATGGACGCCGTACCGCTGCCGATACCGTCAACCCGGCGAACGTGCGTGACGTCGACGCCTTCGGCGACGAGGCCGTCGTAGAGCTGTTGGCCAAAGGCGTCGTCGCCGATACAGCCGACCATCGATACCGAGGCACCGAGGCGCGCGGCGGCGACCGCCTGATTCGCACCCTTGCCGCCGGGAATGGTGAGGAAGCGGTCGCCGGTCAGTGTTTCGCCCGGGCCGGCAAAGCGCGGCGCAAGCGTGACCAGGTCCATATTGATGCTTCCAACGACGACGATTCGCGTCATGCCTTGTAGCTCCGCGGTGATGACTTCGGAACGTCCGTTGTTCGCCGGTGTGATGGGGATGGCGCGCAAATATACGCCTTGCACGCGCAGGATGCTTTCATCCGCGTGCTTTCCATTACCGGGAGAGCCCCTTCGCCTCGAGTTCCGCGAGGTAGGCAGGCCATGCCGTGTCGTAGGCGCGGCCGAGGTCGTACAGCGTGTCCCAGCCGAAGATGCCGCTCGCGTGGCCGTCGTCGAAACGAATCAGTACGCCATAGTGGCCGGTAGGCTCGAGTGCGGTGATGCCGACGTTGCGCTTGCCGGCCACCAGCACTTTCTGCCCAGGGCCATGTCCCTGTACTTCAGCGCTGGGCGAGTTCACCCGGAGGTATTCACAGGGAAGTCGGAACCGTTCGTCGTTGTCGAAACTGACCTCGAGGATGCGCGAGGCCGAGTGCAGGACGATATCGAGGGGGCGCGGGCGGGACATGGGCCGGTGGCCTTGGTGGTGCTGCAGAAATACGTCTGGGGAGCGGCCGGGTTCTACTGTTTGTGGGAGCCGCTCCAGCGGCGATTCCTGCAAGACGGGTCCCGCAGGTTACCGCGAGCACCCATCGCCGCTGAAGCGGCTCCCACACAACGTAAATGTCACAGCAGCTAAGCGATGACCTTAGTGCGCGCTGCCGAAGCCGCCGCCGGTGTCGCCCTGTTCGAGCGGAGGCGGGACGCCGGCCACGGCGAGCAGGGAGGTGGCGTAGGCGTCTTCCATGCTGATGGTGGAGATCTCGTCCCAGGAGAAGAACGACGGCTCGTTCAGCCATTCCGCGTCGGGGGTGATTTCCTGCATGTTGAAGCCTTCTTCCTCCACGCTGACCAGGCGGCCGATGTAGCAGACCTCGGCTTCGTCTTCGCTGTCGACATGCACGCCGATCACAGGCGCGTGTGCAGCCGCGGCCTTGACCACCTGCTGGATGTCGTCCAGCGGAAAGTCCGTCGGCGGTGTCGGGCGAATGCCCTTCAGCGCGAGCGCCTTCTCGAGGAAGCTGCTGTGCTTGTCGGGCGCTTCGAATTCGGAGATGTCGCGATGCCGCATGATGTACATGCCGTCATAGCTCACGCCGTCGCCGATCACCCACAGGAGGAAAAATTCGCGACCGACTCCGCCCACGTAGCCGCAAAAGCTGCCGTGTTCCAGTTCGTCGCGCCACAGACGTACCAGCTGCTGACTGTCCTGCGCTTCACGCAGGCTCGCACGCTGGCCGTTGGTTTTGAGTTGAATAACCTTGCCCATATACGTCAATAGCTTACCAGAGGGGGGACCCCCCATTGTTCAGAGGATGTAACGGCTCAGATCCTCGTCCTTGACGAGCGAAGACAGGGTTTTGTCGACGTATTCGGCGTCAATCGCATGCTTTTCGCCGGACTTGTCTGCTGCTTCGAAGGAAATGCGTTCCAGCAGGCGCTCCATGACCGTGTGCAGGCGGCGGGCGCCGATGTTCTCGGTACGCTCATTGACCTGAAACGCCACCTCCGCCAGGCGGTCGATCCCGGACTCGGTGAACTCCAGGGTGACGCCCTCGGTATTGAGCAGTGCAACATATTGCTTGGTCAGGGCGTTGTGCGGCTCGCGAAGGATGCGCTTGAAGTCGTCGACCGAAAGAGCGGAAAGCTCCACGCGGATCGGCAGGCGACCCTGCAACTCGGGAATCAGATCCGACGGCTTGGCCAGGGAGAACGCGCCCGAGGCGATGAACAGGATGTGGTCGGTCTTGATCGCGCCATATTTCGTCGACACGGTGGAGCCTTCCACCAGCGGCAGCAGGTCGCGCTGGACGCCTTCGCGGCTCACGCCCGCGCCACCCCATTCGGAGCGCTGTGCCACTTTGTCGATCTCGTCGATGAAGACGATGCCGTTCTGCTCGGCGAGGTCCACCGCACGACTGCGCAGTTCGTCGTCGTTGAGCAGCTTGCCTGCCTCTTCCTCGACCAGGAGCGGGCGCGCCTGACGTATCGTCATCTTGCGCTTCTGCGACTTCGAGCCACCCAGGTTCTGGAACATCTTGCCCAATTGCTGGCTCATCTCCTCCATGCCCGGCGGGGTCATGATCTCGACGCCGACGTTGGTGGCGAAGTCCAGTTCGATCTCGCGATCGTCCAGGGCACCTTCGCGCAACTGCTTGCGCAGCTTCTGCCGGGTGTCGCTATCGATGGCGGGTGTCTGCGCGCCGGTATCGTCCCAGCCGGTGGCCTGTTGGCGGCGCGGCAGCAGCGCGTCGAGCAGGCGGTCTTCAGCGGCGTCTTCGGCCTGGCTACGCACCCGGCCCTTGGCCTGATCACGCACCAGCTTGTACGAGACATCGACAAGATCGCGGATGATCGACTCCACATCCTTGCCGACATAGCCGACTTCGGTGAACTTGGTCGCTTCCACCTTTACGAAGGGTGCGTTGGCCAGGGTGGCGAGGCGACGGGCGATTTCCGTCTTGCCGACGCCGGTCGGGCCGATCATCAGGATGTTCTTCGGCGTCACCTCTTCGCGCATGCCCGGTTCCAGCTGCATGCGGCGCCAGCGGTTACGCAGCGCGATGGCCACGGCGCGTTTGGCGTCCTGCTGGCCGATGATGTAACGGTCGAGTTCGTTGACGATCTCGCGGGGAGTGAGTTCGGACATCAGCTCAGAGCTCCTCGATGGAGGTGTTGTGGTTGGTGTAAATACAGATATCGGCGGCGATCTTCAGGGATTTCTCTACGATCGTGCGGGCATCCAGCTCGGTGTTCTCCATCAGCGCCAACGCCGCGGACTGGGCGTACGGACCGCCGGAGCCGATCGCGATCAGCCCGTGATCGGGTTCGAGTACATCGCCGTTGCCGGAGATGAGGAGCGAGGCCTCCTTGTCCGCCACGGCCAGCATGGCTTCGAGCCGGCCCAGGCGGCGGTCGGTCCGCCACTCCTTGGCCATTTCCACCGCGGCGCGAGTGAGATTGCCGCCGTGCTTGACCAGCTTCTCCTCGAAAAGCTCGAAAAGGGTGAAGGCGTCGGCCGTCGCGCCAGCGAACCCGGCCAGGACGTCGCCCTTGCCGAGGCGGCGCACCTTGCGGGCGTTGGCCTTCATGACGGTGTTGCCAAGGGTGACCTGGCCATCGCTGCCGATGACGACCTTGTCGCCCCGGCGGACGCAGACGATGGTCGTAGCGTGCATCGGTTCCATAGCGGGTTCCTTTGGGGAGTCGGCTAGAAGTGGGGGCCGGGGCCTTAGGTAGCAAGCCTTGGGGTAGGCGCTGCCTTGGTAGGAGCCGGCCATGTAGATGGGCTGAGGCAGGCAACCTGGGAGGTCGCGGCTGCGCCGCGGGTTTATTTTCGCTTCGCTCTTGGATGGGCCGCGTCGTAGACCTTCGCCAGGTGCTGGAAATCGAGATGGGTGTAGATCTGGGTGGTGGCGATGTCGGCGTGGCCGAGTAGCTCCTGCACCGAGCGCAGATCGCCGGACGACTCCAGCATGTGGCTGGCGAAGGTATGTCGGAGCATGTGCGGATGCACCCGCTTGGTCTGCCCGCTGGAAAGCTTCGCCAGCCGCATCTGGACCGCGCGGGCGCTGATGGGCGCCCCACCCCGGCCCTTGAAGACGGGTTGCTCCGGACCGGCGCCGCCCAATGCGGCGAGCGCCTTCAGCGCGGTGATGGCAAAGCGGCCCACCGGCAGGATGCGCGTCTTGCTGCCCTTGCCCAGTACACGCACCTGGCCGTCGTCCAGGTCGAGGTCGCCCCAGTGCAGGCCCGTGAGCTCGGACAGGCGCAGGCCGCTCGAATAGAACAGCTCCATCATGGCCGAGTCCCGCGGCGCCAGCGTGCCACCGAGATTGGTTTCGACCAGCTCCTTCGCCTCGTCGGCGTCCAGAACCTGCGGCAGCTTGCGACGCACCTTGGGTCCGCGGACGGCGGCGGCCGGGTCATGGGCCAGCTGGCCCTCCCGCGTGAGGTAGCGGAATAGCGTGCGGCAGGCGGAAAGCAGGCGCTGGATGCTATTGGGCTGCAGGCCGCCGCGATGTTCGCGGGCAATCATGCCGCGCAGGCGATCGGGACTGAGCGCGTCGAAGCTCGCCAGTCCCTCGGCTTCCATGAAACGAAGCAGCTTCTCGAGGTCGCGGCGGTAGGCCGCCAACGTGTGGACCGATGGCGCGCGCTCGGCCGAGAAGTGCCGCAGGAAGGCCTCGACGGCCTCGCGCGGGCTCACGCCGCCTTCCGCGCCCGTTCGATCGCCGAGCCGACGGTGGTCGAAATCATGTCCAGGAACAGGGTGCCCATGCCCGGATGGAAACGGTCGGCGTCGGCGCTGCCGATGGCCAGCAAGGCATCCGGACCGACGCGCATCAACGCGGCTGAACGGACATCCGGGGCCTCGTTGCCGAACAGGCGATGCAGCTTGTCCGGCGCCAGTCGGCCGGCGACGGGATCGGCGTGCTCCAGGAACGAAGCAAATTCGGGCAGGCCCGAGCTGCCACGCGGCTCACGAAGCAGCCACGGCTCGTCGGGCAGGCCAGCAAGGTCGCCGAAGAAGACCAGACGAATGCGCTCGGACTGGAAATCCTCCGTCAGGCGGCGCTCCACGCTGCGCACCGTCTCCTCGATGTCCTTGGCGCTGAGCAGGGCCAGCATCAGCCCGTGGACGCGGCGCATCAGCTTCTCGTTGTCGCCAGCGATCGCCGCCAGCTCCTTCAGCCGTGTTTCGAGCTCGGCGTTCTTGTCGCGCAGCCCGCGCAGCTGATGCACGGCAAGCGATGCCGCCGGGCCGTTGCTGCTGGGCAGGGTGAGCGCGTTAGCGAGTTCCGGGTAGTCGGCGAGGAAATCGGGGTGTCGCCGCAGGTAGGACGCCACGGTGGCTGGCTTGATGTCGCCGTCGATCGCGGTGTCGGTCATGGGGTCTGGTTCCTATTTACAGGCAGTGTGCCCCGTTCGCATGCGAACGTCACACTTCGCCTTCAAAAACGAAGGCGGCCGGGCCGGTCATCCACAGGGTGTGGCCGGGGCCATGCCACTCGATGGTCAGGGTGCCGCCAGGCAGTTCGACATCCACCACCGGCGCGGCCATGCCCAGGGACTGGGCCACCGCAGCCGCGGCGCAGGCGCCGGTACCGCAGGCGCGGGTCCAGCCACTGCCACGTTCATGCACCCGCAGGCGGATGCGACCGGGGCCCAGGCGCTGGGCGAAGCCGACATTGACCCCTCTCGGGAACGCCGGGTGCCCGGTGAGCGCCGGGCCAAGTACGTCGATGCGCGGATCGGCGAGGTCGTCGTCGAAAATCACAGCGTGCGGATTGCCCATCGACACGGCGCCAAAGGTGATCCGCTCACCGGCCACATCCAGCGTGTACGTAGCGGCGGGCGAGGATGCGTCGAAGGGAAGCGACGCCGGATCGAAGTCCGGCTCACCCATGTCGACCACCACGCGGCCCTCGTCGAGGACACGCACCGTGACCGGTCCAGAGGGACTTTCCAGGCGAACGTCGGTGTCGCGGACGATCACCCCATCGCGGTAGAGCCACGCGGCGACACAGCGCACGCCGTTACCGCACTGGCCCGACGGCGAGCCGTCAGCATTCCAGATGCCGTAGTAGAACTCGCAGGAGGGATCGCGCGCGGGCTCGATGCTGATCAGCTGGTCGAAGCCGACGCCGGTGTGGCGATCGGCCAGGGCGGCGATGCGGGCTGCATTGGGCGTTCGCCCCGCGTCCTCGCGCCAGTCCACGATGACGAAGTCGTTGCCGATCCCATGCATCTTGGTGAAGCGGTTGGGCATCGTCGTTACTGGTGAATGACGGAGTTGAACGGGGTGATCGTGCTGCTGGCCCTGGCAGGGCCCTCATACGGCGGTGCATCGGCCGCACGTGCACCCTGCGGGGTGGCCGTCGTACCCGGCGCCGGTGGGGGTGGCATGAACAAGTCACCCTTCTGACCGCAACCGGAGAGCGCGGCGGCAGCGGTAGCGGCGATGGCGAACGGCAGGATCAGTCGGCGCATGGGCGATTCCCCGTAAACGGCGGCCAGTATAGCCCCGCGATGCTCAGAGGGGCTTTTCGAAGCGCAGGGCGTCGGCGCCATCGGCGTAGTAGCGCGCGTACTCACCGATGCTCCGGTAGCCCAGGCGTTCGTAAAGGCGGATGGCCACGGCGTTGTCCTTGCGCACCTCGAGCCGGAGCGCGCGGCAACCGCGCGAGCGGGCCGTGTCTTCAGACGCCTCGATCAGCGCCGATCCCACGCCCTTGCCCTGGGCCTGCGGCGTGGTGGCGAGGGAATACAGCCGGGCGACGGTACTGCCTTTGCGGAAGAACACGACGGCGGTGCCGAGGAAGCGGCGATGGTTGGCGCTGGCAACAAGCACCAGGGCGCTTTCGCTGTCCAGGTGCTTGCGGTACTGGGCACGGCTGAGACGATCCTGCGCGAAGCTCGATTCCTCGAGGGCGACCAGATCGTCGAGATCGCTGACCTCGGCGCGACGAACGCGAACCGCAGCGGTTACCGGGGGTGGACGCATGCGCTTTGGGAACTCCGGCGCGAGTGGATGACGGCTGCGGAGCCGGACGGGGAGAATCGGCAAGCGCGGCACTGTAGACCTCGTGCCCGGGCTGATCAATGACTTTTTCATGAATTCGTTTAAACAGGCTTCATCGCTGGCGCTTGTGCGTCGCGCCGCCGGAGGACCACACTGCGCCACCGACGAAACGAACGACTCCATGTGGGGTCGCAGTGCAGGTATTCGTCGTCTGTCGAGGTCTCATGAGCCGGCTCGTCATCGTCGTGGAAAAAGCCTCGGACTGGGGCTCCTATTACCCATCCGCCGATGTCGTCAGCGCCATGGACTACCTCCGTGAGCCGGTCGGCGGCGACGACGAGCGCACGCACGTCATCAATCTATGCCGCAGCTACAAGTACCTGGGCACCGGCTATTACGTGTCGTTGCTGGCGGAAGCGCGCGGCCATAAGGTGATTCCGTCGGTGCGCACGGTGAACGACCTGCGCCGTCGCTCCCTCTACGGCCTGGACATCGACGACCTCAATCAGAAACTGTCCAAGTTCCTGCCAGCGGGCGGTCGCGACACGACCGACTTCGGCGTGCTGGTCTATTTCGGCGAGACGGCCTACGAGGACCTGCAGGATCTTGCGAGGCAGATCTTCGAGATGTTCCCCTGCCCGTTGATGCGCATCGAGTTCGAGCGCGATCGCGTGTGGCAGGTCTCCTCGATCAAGCCCGTGGGGCTGCACACGCTTGACGACGCGCAGGAAGACGCCTTCGCCCAGGCGCTGGACAAATTCTCCAAGAAGCTCTGGCGGAAACCGAAGGCGCGGCGACGCTTCCGCTACGACATCGCCATGCTGGTCGATCCCAACGAGAGCATGCCTCCTTCGAACAAGAAGGCGCTGAAGCAGTTCATCGAAGCGGGCAAGCATCTCGGCATCGAGGTCGATCCGATCGGCAAGAACGACTACCAGCGCCTCGCTGAATACGATGGCCTGTTCATCCGGGAAACCACGGCCAGCGACAACCATACCTACCGCTTTGCACATCGTGCGGAGAAGGAAGGCATGGTGGTGATGGACGACCCGACGTCGATCCTGCGCTGCACGAACAAGATCTTCCTTAACGACCTGATGGTCGCGCGCAAGCTCGCCACGCCGATCACCGAGATCATCTATCGCGACGAC
>Ga0247742_10001085_pt1 | contig 19905 bp, 21 predicted proteins | sample UWRJL208509C2_FD_180944 | JGI IMG/M metagenome (GOLD analysis project Ga0247742, IMG submission 180944) | Plant litter microbial communities from Arlington Agricultural Research Station in Wisconsin, United States - UWRJ-L208-509C-2 | ecosystem: Environmental > Terrestrial > Plant litter >... | reverse complement strand
CGGCCACCCGCTCGGGGTCGAACCCCTCGAACGCGCGTCGAAAACCGTCGCGGCGGGCGAGGATGGTCCGCCACGACAGGCCGGCCTGGAAGCCGTCGAGGATCAGCTTCTCCCAGAGCTTGCGCCCGTCACGCTCAGGTACGCCCCACTCCGTGTCGTGGTAGGCGCGCATGAGCTCGTCTGACTCGCCCCAGGTGCAGCGGGTCTTGCCTTCGGTCATGCGTTGAAACCGAGGTAATCCAGTTTGCCGATGGCGACGCCGTTGTGGCGGAGGATGTCGTACGCGGTGGTGACGTGGAAAAAGAAGTTCGGGATGGCGAATGTCAGCAGGTACGAGGCCGCGGTGAAGGTGTGCTCGGTGTCCTTGAACTTCCGCGTCAGCGGGCGCGCTTCACCGGCTTCGATGACGGCACGATCCACCGATTCGATCCAGGCCACCGTGCCGTCGATCCGCTTGCGCAGTTCGTCGAACGTGGTCTCGGTGTCGTCGAAGGAGGGCGGCTGCACATCGCCGATACGGGCGATGGCGAACTTGGCCGTGTCGCTGGCGCGCTGCACCTGGCCGGCGAGGGTCAGCATGTCCGGGGCGAGACGTGCCTCGATAAGGCTGCCGCCATCGGCGTGGGCCTCGGCCTTGTCCAGCAGTTCGGTCAGCACGCGGAAACCGCGGATGAAGACAGGTACCGAGGCGTCGTAAGCGGAAATGGTCATGGCGGGCGGGGCCTTCTGGTTGGGCAATCCGGTTCGATCTGGGGGTGGCTGGGGCGTCGGACAAGGCGGGCAGTCTTCGTCCAATCGGTCTACCATCGGCCGCCTTACCCATCGATACGCGGGTCCCCATGTCGCCACTCGACGCTACCACTTCCTCGCCCGACGCCATCGTCTCGGTGCGCGGGCTATCCAAACACTACAAGAGCGGCCTGCGGGCGCTCAACAACGTGGACCTTGAGATCCGCCGCGGCGAGATATTCGCGCTGCTCGGCCCGAATGGTGCCGGCAAGACCACGCTCATCAGCATCATCTGCGGCATCGTCAACGGCAGCGAAGGCAGCGTGCATGTCGACGGCCATGACATCGTACGCGACTACCGCGCGGCCCGTGGCCTGATCGGACTGGTGCCGCAGGAGCTCTCCACCGATGCCTTCGAAACGGTCTGGGCCACGGTGAAATTCAGCCGCGGCCTGTTCGGCAAGGCGCCGAACCCGGTGCACCTGGAACGTATCCTGCGCGACCTGTCGCTATGGGAAAAAAAGGACTCCAAGATCATGGCGCTGTCCGGCGGCATGAAGCGGCGCGTGCTGATCGCCAAGGCGCTCGCGCACGAGCCGCGCGTGCTGTTCCTGGATGAGCCCACGGCCGGTGTGGACGTGGAACTGCGTCACGACATGTGGGAGATGGTCCGTCGCCTTCGCGAGTCGGGCGTCACCATCATCCTCACCACGCATTACATCGAAGAAGCCGAGCAGATGGCCGATCGCATCGGCGTGATCAACCGCGGAGAGATCGTGCTGGTGGAAGAGAAGCACACGCTGATGCAGAAACTCGGCAAGAAGCAGCTCACGTTGTCCTTGCAGAGTCCGCTCGAATCGGTACCCGAAGGCCTCCGCGAATGGCCGCTGGAGTTGTCCAGCGACGGCCAGTGCCTCACCTATACCTTCGATACCCAGGGCAACGATACCGGCATCGCCATGCTGCTGCGCAAGCTCGGTGAGCTCGGTATCGACTTCAAGGACCTGCACTCCAGCGAAAGTTCGCTCGAGGATATTTTCGTCAGTCTGGTGAGGGGCGGCGTATGAACATCCATGCGATCCGCGCCATCTACCGTTTCGAGATGGCCCGCACCTTCCGCACGCTGATGCAGAGCATCGCCTCGCCCGTGCTGTCGACGTCGTTGTACTTCGTGGTTTTCGGCGCAGCCATCGGTTCGCGCATGGGGGCGATCGGCGGCGTGAGCTATGGCGCCTTCATCATTCCCGGCCTGATCATGCTGTCGTTGCTCAACGAGAGCATCTCCAATGCATCGTTCGGCATCTACATGCCGAAGTGGGCCGGCACGATCTATGAGCTGTTGTCTGCGCCGGTATCGTACGTGGAAGTGGTGATCGGTTACGTGGGTGCTGCGGCTACCAAATCGGTGATCCTCGGCCTGCTCATCCTGCTGACCGCGCGATTCTTCGTCGCCTATGAAATCCAGCATCCGTTCTGGATGTTGGCCTTCCTCATCCTCACCGCGGTTACCTTCAGCCTGTTCGGTTTCATCATCGGCCTGTGGGCCGACGACTTCCAGAAACTGCAGGTGGTGCCGTTGATGGTGATCACGCCGCTTACCTTCCTCGGCGGCAGCTTCTATTCGATCTCCATGCTGCCCCCGGTGTGGCAGAAGATCACGCTGTTCAATCCGGTGGTATACCTGGTCAACGGCTTCCGCTGGAGCTTCTACGGACAGGCAGACGTGAACGTGCTGGTGAGCGCCGGTGCGACGGTAGGTTTCCTGCTGATCTGCCTTGGCATTGTCTGGTGGATCTTCCGCACGGGCTGGAAGCTCAAGTCCTGACAGGAAACATGTGCGTATAAGAATGTGGGAGCTGTACCGGGACATGGCTCCCACAATGAGCAGTCCCGGCACGCGGTGCCGGAGCGGCCACGGTGCTTACGGCTTGCCGATGAAGTCCGACTTGCCCAGCACGACACCTACGCCGCGCAGGATCGCGTAAGCCGTGGTGGTGTGGAAGTACACGTTCGGCAGCACGAAGCCGAGCAGGTAGTCCTGGCCGCGGAAGGTGATTTCGCCGCTGCGCTGCTTCAGCACCACGACGCGATCCTCGCTGCCGTCGATCTGTGCCGGCGTGTACGCTTCCAGCTGTTTGATCACGGTGGCGATGCGTGCCTGAAGTTCGTCGAAGGTCGTCTCGTTGTCTTCCATCTTCGGCGGTTCGACGCCGGCCAGGCGCGCACCTGCACCCTTGGCCATGTCCGTGGCGATCTGCACCTGGCGGACCAGCGGGAACATGTCGGGGGTAATGCGCGTATTGAGCAGCACTTCCGGCGCGATGTTGCGCTCGGCGGCATGTGCAGCGCCCTTGGCGAGCACGGTGGAGAGGTTATTCAGGGCGCGCACGAGGACGGGCACGCAGGTCTGGTACATGGAGATGGACATGAAGGGGCTCTTGTCGTGGGTAGCGGCCGGATGGCCGCGGCGGCGTAGTTTGCGGGTTCGTACGCGACGCGTCGACGGGGTGTGCGGTTACGATGTCGCCATGAGCCCTCCCGAATCCCATGACGGCCCTCGCCAGTCACTGCTGCGCTTGATCCGGTTGGGTCGGTCGCAGGCCGCACTGGACCGGCTGGCCCGCGATATGCCGCTGCGCCGTCGCCTCGGCCAGGGCATGGTCATGGCAATAAAAGTGCTTGCCGCCTCGCTGCTGGCGTACTTCATCGGTCGTGCACTGCACACCGAACAGGCGTTCTGGGCGGCGATCACCGCCATTGCCGTCACCCAGCCACATTTCGGCGACACGCGCGGTGCCGCGCGCGACCGCTGCCTGGGCACGGCCATCGGTGCGGTGGCAGGGTTGCTCGGCTTGTGGGTCGGCGGCCCGGGCGAAATCTTCTCGTACTCGCTGGCGCTCGGCCTTGTCACGCTCGCCTGCTGGGCAGCGGGTGCGGGCCCGGCAGCGCGCCTGGGTGGCATCACCGCGACCATCATCCTGCTCGTTCCCAGCCAGGGTCCCTCGTGGGAGATCGCCTTCTACCGTCTGGGCGAGGTCATCCTCGGCACGGTATGCGCGATAGCCGTCGGCTGGCTCGCCTCGTTCATTGAAACGCGCGTCATGCGCGACCAGGAGAAAGCGCCCGATGCTCAGGCCTAAACACCGCGAACACCACCGGCTGGATCGCATCGGCTGGCTGCGCGCGGCGGTACTCGGCGCCAACGACGGCATCCTTTCGACGGCCAGTCTTCTGGTCGGCGTCGCCTCCGCGCACGCCGCACCGGGTGGCGTGCTGCTGGCTGGCGTGGCCGGTCTGGTCGCCGGTGCGATGTCGATGGCTGCGGGTGAATATGTCTCCGTGCGCTCGCAGGCGGACAGCGAGCAGGCCGAACTGGATCTGGAGTCGCGCGAACTACGTGACGACCCGACCGGCGAGCACAAGGAACTCACCGAGATCTACGTGCGGCGCGGCCTTGAGCGGACGCTGGCGCACGAGGTGGCCGAGCAGCTCATGAAACACAACGCCCTCGAAGCCCACGCGCGCGACGAACTCGGCCTGTCGGTGACCACGGCGGCGAAACCGCTGCAGGCCGCCGCGGCTTCGGCAGTGAGTTTTGCATCGGGCGCCATCCTGCCGATCCTCGCGGCAGTCGGGTCTCCGGCGGAGCGGATGGCCCTGATCACGGTCGGGGTGTCGCTGCTGGCCCTCGCGATCCTCGGTGCCGTCTCCGCGCAGCTCGGTGGCGCGAACATGGCGCGCAGCGTCGCGCGCATTGTGTTCTGGGGAGCGCTGGCGATGGCCTCGTCGGCCGCGGTCGGCCGGATCTTCAGCGTCGCCGTCTGAGCGACGACGCCTGAGGAGTCTTACCCGACGACGCAGCGGTTACGGCCGCCGTTCTTCGCCGTATACAGTGCGAGATCCGCGCGATCGAACACCGTTTGCGGCGTGTCGCCCGCCTGGAACTGGGCCAGGCCGATGGACGCCGTCACGCGCACCGGCTGGCGGCTGGCGTGGAAGGCGAGGTGCTGGATCTTGCCGCGCAGGCGTTCGCACACCTGCATGGATTCGACCTCGTCCGCGCCGTCGAACAGCACGATGAATTCCTCGCCGCCGTAACGCGCGACGAAGTCGCAGGGTCGCACGTGCTTCACCAGCGCCTGGCCGATGATCCGCAACACCGCGTCGCCTGCGGTATGGCCGTAGGTGTCGTTGATGCTCTTGAAGTGATCGATGTCGATCGCGGCGATGCTGAGCGGGCGCGTCGTGGTCTGCCAGCTTTCGAACGCGGCTTCGATGCGCTTCTCGTAGGCAAGCCGGTTGGGCATGCCGATCATGGTGTCGGTCTGCGCCAGTTCGTGCTCGCGTTCCAGCGAGCGCTGCAAGGTGTTGCGCTCGGTCTCCAGCTGCTCGATGCGCTGTCTCATCTTCTCGGCGCGGTCGCGGTACGCGGTGAGGCGTGTGCCTTCGCGATCGCGGAACTCGCTGAAGCACTGCGCAATGGTCTCCAGGCTGGCGTTGACCCGCTCGCGCAAGTCGTGCACGTCGTCGTACTCGAGCGCGGCTTCACTGAGCAGGCGCATCTCGTGGGCGACCGATGCGTCCAGGGCTTGTCCATTGGCTTCGCCGGTGGACTGGTCGGCCAGCTCGCGCGACATGTACTGGCTCAGCTCATCGAGCCGGCCGGTGACGTGACGGAGCACGGCCTGCAAGGCATCGATTTCGCGCTGCAGGCCCAGGCGCTGTTCGTTGATGAGATCGGCCAGGCGATCGCCACAGGTGGCCAGGGCGACCAGGTCGCCCGCGTCGGCCACGTCGTGGCGCAGTTCGTTGGCGCGGTCGGCCAGGCGCGGCAGCACGATGATGCGATCGACCAGCCGACTCAGTGCGGACTGCACGGACGAACCGTGCTCCGTGCGCGGCGGGCGGGTGATCGGGATCGACCTCTCCGCGTGCGTGCCACGCGGGCGGGCGCCCAGGTTGCTCATCGCCTCGTTCAGCCCGTTGACCAGGGGTTCGAGCGTCAACGCATCCATGGGACCCTGCAGGGCACCGGAGAGGCGTTCGATATGGGGATCGACCTGGTCGTGGGCGCCGTGGGCGGCGCGACCCAGACAACCGACAAGCTGGCGCAGCAGGGACTCGGCGGTCCGCCACTGAGCTTCTTCACGGCTCAACCGTTCAACGGCCTCGTGATACTTGCTTTCCCAGACCTGGTTGTCCAAACGCACGCCCCAACGGTCGCGTTAACTGCTGAATACGGGGGCCATACTACGAGAAATCACGAGGGTTAGCTCGCCATTCGCCCGACAGGGGGTGTGCGAGGTCATGTCGTCAGGCGTTTGAGTCTGGGCGCTACGATGGGTGTGGTCAGCATGGTGCTCACCACGGCCATGAGCAGCAGGGCGGTGAAGGTCTCGCTGGTGATGATGTGGCGGTCGAGCAGGACGTTGACGAAGATGATCATGATCAGCGCTTTGGTCTGCAGCAACCAGCCCACTGTCCACGCGTCGCCGCGCTTCCAGCCAAGGAGCTTGCCGGCTATGCCCACGCCGGCAAGCTTGCCCACGACCGAGGCCACGAGTAACAGCGCCGCGGCGACGAAGACAGCGGCGCCGCCGATCTGCCAGTTCGTGCGCAGGCCGGTGGAAAGGAAGTAGACCGGCATCACCACAAGCAGCACGTTGTGGCGAAGGCCGTCGAGCCGCTCGAGCTGGAACCATTCGCGCTCCATGACGGCGCCGGCGAGGAAGGCGCCGACCATGAAGTGCAGGCCGCACCAGTCCGCGCCATAGCCGCAGGCAGCGAGCCAGACGAGGCCGATGAAATAGCGATCCATCTCCGGCACACGTGCCATGAGGCGACGACACAGCCACGCCGCCACGGCGAAGATGGCGAGGAAGGCGATCTGGTGGCCTACGCGTTGCCAGTCGAGGAGGATGATCGCGAGTACGGCCCAGATGGCCAGGTCGTCGAGGCTGGCGTAACGCAGCACGCGCTGGCCGAGCGGCTCGCGCAGGATGCCCATCTTCTCCATCAGCAGGATCAGGATCGGCAACGCGGTCACTGCGCAAGCCATGCCGATGCCGAGGACGAATTGCCACGTGCTCGCCGACTCGCCCATCCACCCCGCGCGCCAGGCCAGCAAGCCGAAGGCAGCGAGACAGCCGGTGAGCAGCGGTGCACCAAGGGCAAAGGCGGCCGTGGTGCCGCATTCACGGCGCTGTTTCCACACTTCGCGCAGGTCCAGTTCGATGCCGGCGATCCAGACGAACACCATCACCGCCCACCAGGCGATGCCATTGAGGGCCGCGATCACCGGCGGCGCGAACACGGTCGTGTAGTAGTCAGGGAAGATTTTCCCGAGTACGCCGGGCCCAAGCAGGATACCGGTAAGGATCTGCACCACTACCAGGGGTGCCCAGTAGTCGGTTCGAAACACGCGCCAGATCAGATACGGCACGCTAAGAATGATCGTCATCGCGATCAGGAACAGTTCCGTCGTACTCATTCGCTCTCCCCCAGGCCCCGGCAGAGCGTACAGGACCGCACGCTCTTGCGAACACTCGCCCGGCCCGCTTTGTGTGGCGCCCCAGTTCTGCTCTTTTGCAGGAGCCGATTTATCGGCGAAGGGTGCTCGCGAGTTCACCCAGCGACAGCCGCAACGCCCTCGCCATCGGCTCGGCATCCCCCTCGACCACCGTCCACACGGTCGCGCCTTCCAGCCGTGCAATCGCATCCCCCGCCAGTTCGCGAGCACGCGACGCCCCGACCGACGGCTCTATCAGTGCCGCCAGACGATCCCGCTGCCCGGTGAAGAACCCGCGCACCGCCTCCGCCGCATCGGGCGTATCCGGCCCCGAAGCGCCATAGGCCAGGTGCAGTCCCACGCAACGGGTCTGATCAGACAACGCGCGCGCGATCCGTTCTAGAGCCATCCCGTACGCGGCGAGACCATCGCCTTCCGGCAGCTCGGCGAACACCTCGTCATTGGTAAGGGTCAGCACCTCCGGTACCAGCGACTCCTTGGTCGGGAAGCGCGTGTAGAGGCTGGCCTTCTTCAGGCCCACTTTCGTGGCGAGGTCCTGCATGGAGGCGCCGTCGTATCCGTGATGGCGGAACAGCTCCCGTGCCTCACGCACGATCGAACCCAGGCTTGCTTTCATCGAACGCTCCACATAAACTACCGACCGGTCGGATCTATTTTAACAGATCGCGCCCTGAAGTTCATTCCCCCGGAGATCCGCCATGAATGCTCCCGCTCCTGTCCTCCCGACCGTCCACTACCGCAGCCAGGTGGTCGGGGATGTCGATGTCTTCTATCGCGAGGCCGGCCCGGCCGATGCCCCGGTGCTCCTGCTCCTGCACGGCTTCCCGACTTCCAGCCACATGTTCCGCGACCTGATCCCGCTGCTGGCCGACCGCTATCGCGTGATCGCCCCGGACCTCCCGGGCTACGGCCAGACCAGGGCGCCGAAGCGGGGCGACTTCGACTACACCTTCGACAACCTGGCCAAGGTGATCGGCGGCTTCGTCGACGCTATCGGCCTGACGAAGTACGCGCTCTACATCTTCGACTACGGCGCACCGACCGGCCTGCGCCTGGCTCTCGCCCATCCGGAGCGGGTCACCGCGATCATCACCCAGAACGGCAATGCCTACCTCGACGGCTTCAGCGCCGGCTGGGAGTCGTGGCAGCGCTATTGGCGCGAACCCACGCCGGAGAATCGCGAGGCCACCCGCGATGCACTCGCCCCGGCAACCATCCGCGACATCCAGTACGGCACGGGTACCGACCTGAGCCGGCTGTCGCCGGATGGCTATACGCTGGATATCGAGTACATGGGCCGCCCTGGCGCCGACGAGATCCAGCTCGACCTCATCCTCGACTACCGCAGCAACGTCGCGCGCTACCCGGACTTCCAGGCCTATTTCCGCGAACACCAGCCGCCCCTGCTGGCTGTGTGGGGCAAGCACGATCCGTTCTTCATCCCGCCGGGTGCCGAAGCGTACAAGCGCGACTTGCCGGAAGCCGAGGTGCACTTCCTGGATACCGGGCACTTCGCACTGGAAACGCATGCGAACGAGATTGCCGGTTATATCCGTGATTTCCTCGGTCGCACACTGAAGGCCTGAAGCCAGACGCAGCCGCCCGCGTCACATCGGCGGCTGCGAGAGTTCCTTCGCATTGAGGTAACCGTCCTTGTTCCGATCCAGCTTGTGAAACTGGTGGAGCAGGTTGCGTTGGAACTCGTCGAGATGGATCGGGCGGGCGCCGGGTCGCATCGGCCCGTCGTTGGCATCGATGACGCCGTCGCCATTCACGTCCATGCGCAGGAAGCCCTGGCTCATGTAGCGAACGTATTCGGTTTCGTCGATCCGGCCGTCGCCGTTGGCGTCCATGCGTTGCAGGTACTCGGCGGGGGTGCGCGGGTAGTCCTGGGCCAGTGCGCTACCGGTGAGTAACGTGAAGGCCACGAAGGCATATGGACGTCGATTCATGGGGCGGCAGTCTGCGGCATAGGCCCGCGTTTGTCGCCCCGTGCATGGTGGGAGTACCTTTGGCTTCTTGCCCTACAGCCCAGGGAGACGCCGATGATCTACGACAGCATCCTCGACACGATCGGCCGCACGCCCATCGTCCGCCTGCACCGCCTGGCACCGTCGCACGTCACCCTCTATGCCAAGGTCGAGTCGTTCAATCCCGGCGGCTCGGTGAAAGACCGCCTTGCCATCGCGGTGATCCTCGACGCGGAGCAGAACGGCCTGCTGAAACCCGGCGACACCGTCGTCGAAGCCACCTCCGGGAACACCGGCGTGGCGCTGGCCATGGTCTGTGCCGCCAAGGGTTACAAGTTCGTCGCGACCATGGCCGACAGCTTCTCCGTCGAGCGCCGCAAGCTCATGCGCGCCTACGGTGCCCGGGTGATCCTGACCCCGGCCGCCGAGCGCGGCAGCGGCATGGTCCGCCGCGCCGAGGAACTCGCCGCCAAACACGGCTGGTTCCTGCCGCGGCAGTTCGCCAACCCGGCCAATCCGGCCTATCACCGCAGCACCACCGCAGCGGAAATCCTGCAAGATTTCGCCGGTCGCCGCCTCGATGCCTTTGTCACCGGCTGGGGCACCGGCGGTACGCTCACGGGCGTCGGCGAGATGCTCAAGCTGGCCCGGCCCGAGGTAAAGATCGTGGTCTCCGAGCCCACGGCCGCTCCGCTGCTTGCCGACAAGCCCTGGTCGCCGCATAAGATCCAGGGCTGGACACCGGATTTCGTTCCCGAGGTCCTCAACCGGAAGATCTTCGATATCAACCTGCCGGTGGACGAGGTGCTCGCCCGCGACGCCGCACGCCGGCTGGCGAAGGAAGAAGGCCTGTTCGTTGGCGTCTCAGCGGGCGCCACCGTGGCGGCGGCGCTGGCATTTGCCGAGGGTGCCGAGAAAGACAGTGTCATCCTGGCGATGCTCCCCGACACGGGCGAGCGCTATCTGTCGACCTTCCTGTTCGAGGGCGTCGAGGAAGGATCCGATACCGAGTGGCTCGAAAGCCTGGGGTGATCGCCGGGCGGCAGCGACGATCCCGTTAATCGGTCAGAACGGGATCGCTGCGTTCTCATCACATCGTGGCCGTCACGGTGGTCGCCTGAATGTAGAGGAGACCCCCATGACCTTTTTGCGCCGCAAGACCATCAGCGAGGAACTCCTCGCGCACGCTCGGCAACTCGTCCAGGATTATCCGCCGCGTGACGCTTACGATCTGGCGCGCGGTTACGCGCGGGACTACGCCGGGCGTGCCGGGACGCTGGCCGGCAAGGCGTTGACGACGACCAAGGCGCTGACAACGACTGGCCAGCCCGGACGGCATCGTAAGGGACTGGGCATCGCTATCGGTGTCAGCCTGGGAGTGGGCGCCCTCGCCACGGCGTGGTTGCTCGCCCGTCGCAAGGCGCTTACGCAAGACGAATACGACGAACATGATCCGACCCGCTACCGTCCAACCAATGCGAGCGGGGATGCGCTCGATGGAACGGGCGAGGACAACCCGGTGCCGGGTGAGACGGGGTTGTACTAAACCAGGGCCGTCCCTCAGGCGGCGGCGGTCGTGCGCCGCCGCAGAACCGCCAACGGCTGAGCCCAGGTCGCCCCGGGCCGCCGCTTGCTGGTGACCAGCGTCAGGTCCGACGGCTGGAACACGTTGACGTTGTGGGTTGCCGGTGTCGTCAGGATGTACTGGGCACGCGTTGACTTCAGGAACGCGCCGACCTTGTCGATGTTGAAGATGTCCAGATGCGCGAAGGGCTCGTCGATGAAGACGAATCCGCCAGGCCGATCTTCATCGCGCATGAGCGCCACCAGCAACAGCAGCGACTTCATGACCTGCTGGCCGCCCGATGCCTCGCCGTCGTCCATGCCGATCCAGCCCTTCTTGTCGAACTCGAAGCGCACGTGCAGTGCCGCGGATGCGAGGGTAAGGTCGTCGTTGCTCAGCTCGGGGAGCTCCACGTCCACACCGATGCCAGCGAGTTCGGCCAGTACCTTGAGGTTCTTCGCGTAGCGGCGAACCGTGTTGCGCAGGACCTGGATATACGCGCCGCGCGCTTCGTGCGTAATGCGCGACGCGCGCTCGAGGTGGATGCGGCGCTTCTCGAGGTCAAGCTTGAGGCCGTCGTGATCGGTCCACAGTTTTTCGCGAAGCGCGACCACGCTGGCATCCTGCTCCCAATGGCCTTCCTCGAGACGACGCTCGATGCGTTCGATTTCGCGGCGCACGGACGACGGCGACTCGTAGCGTTCGCGCAATGCGGCCATGGCAGCGCGGCTGCGCTGGGCGAGGCCGACGTGCGTACGCTTGGCGCGGAAGGCCCTGAGTCGATCGATCTGGTCGTTGCGCAACTGGTGGTGTTGGCGCACGGCGTCGGCGAGCTGGTTCTGCACGGCGCGCTGTTCGCGTGCGGCGTTGTCGCGCGCGTTGGAAGTCTTCAGGCGTCTTTCGCGCACCGCCTCGTAGTGGTTCTCGGCAGCGACGTGGCTGTCAGCGGTGCGCTGAACGTCTTCGCGCAGCCGGGCCTGCTGCTCATGTGCCTCGCTGAATTCATCGGCACGGTCGGCGAGCTGGCTGCTTGCGCTGGCGCCGCGAAGCACGCCCTCGGCGTCTGTTGCGCGCGAAAGGGCGTCCTTGCGCTCGCTCGCGATATCACGGAGGCGGCTTTCGATGTCGCGCAGCTTCGCTTCACCGTCGCGCAACTGCCGGTCACGCGCGGCGGCACCGAAATACATGTCGTCGACGCCGAGATGGCGGCCGCCACGACGCTCGCGGAAGTAACCCTGCGGGGTGATCCAGTCCTGCTCGCGACCGAACTTCGAACCGTCGGCGATATCGTCGACGCGGCGGATGCGGTCGAGGTTGCGCAGCAGCCAGTCCGGAGCCGCAGCCGAGAACTCGACGACTTCGAGCAGGGAGCCATGCGTGGCGGTTTCCGCCGGTGCACGATCGGCCACCACGAAGTGTTTGTAGCGGTGTTGTTCGCCGAGCTTCCAGGCCTTTTCGCGATCGCGCGGATCGTCGAGAAGGACCACATGGCGGTAACCTGCGAGGACGGCTTCCACGGCTGGCTGCCAGCGCGGTTCGACGATCTCGACGATCTCGCTGAGCATGCTGTGCCGGATACCGGCGCCCTCGAGCGCGCGGCGGAAGTCGGCTTCGAAATCGGGTGTGTAGCGGCGGCCACTGCGCCACGCCGAGAGCTGGCTGGTGAGCGTGGTCAGCTGCTGGCGCAGCGTGGTTTCCTCGCCTTGTAGTGCATTGACGCGTGCGCGCGCATCACGCGCCACGTCGGCCAGGCGCTCGTGATCGGCGCCACCCTGGGCGGCGACCATCTCGCGGAGACGCAGCTCCTGCTTGATCAGCAGATCGTTCTGCGCGAGTCCGGCGCGGGCGGCGTCGAGGCTCTTCTGCGTTTGCTGGCGTGCGAGATCGGCGTCGTGCTGTTCGGCTCGCAGGGTGTCTCCACCCGCATCGAACTCGCCCAGCTGGCGCGTCAACTCGGCATCGCGCGCTTCCAGCTCGCCGACGCGACGCTTAACACCGGTCAGCGGCGGCCTCGCGCCGCGGATGCCGGCGCCAAGCTCGGCGAGTTCGGTGCGCGGCAGGATGTCGGCGACCAGGTCCACACGCTCGCTCTTGAGCGCATTCCATTCCTGGAACGAACGCGCGCGGGCCTCGGCTTCCTGCAGGCTCACGCCGATCAGCGAGAGCTGGTGCTCGAGGCCGTGCTGCTCGCGATCGGCTTCGTTCTGCTCGTTGCGCGCACGCTGGTAGTCGTCGAGTACGGCCTTGTCGCCGAAGACATCGAACACCAGGTCGAGAAGCGCCTTGGGCGGCATCTGGCAAAGCTTGTCGGTGGCGCCCTGCTCGAGGGTCAGTACGCGGCGGATCGCCTGCGACAGTCCGGCGCCTTCCAGGCGCACGCGGTACTCGCGCAAGCCGAGGAAGTCGTTGCGCGCTTCGATCTCTTCCACGCTCACGTCGCCGCCGACCACCGCATATTGCCGTGTCCACTCACCGCCTTTCTTCTGGATGCGACAGGCGAGGGTGACCTCGCGGTCCATCAGCGGGAAGAAGGGACGCTCGCCGCTCGGCCCGGGCGTGTTGCCGACGCGGGCGCGCAGCCACGCGAAGGGCTTGCCGTTGTGGCGCAGGTAGCTCTTGTAGTCGCGGTTGCCCGCGCAGTCGATGGTGAGCAGCGTGCGCAAGGCGTCGAGCAGGGTCGTCTTGCCCGAGCCGTTCGGTCCCACGACGGTGACGATGTTGGTGTCGAGCGGGAGGATGAAGCGCTGCCAGTAATCCCAGTGGACGACTTCCAGGCTGCGAAAATCAAACATCGGTGTCTTCCTCGATCTCGTCCATGGGTTCCTCGTCGTCGAGGTCCTCCAGCGTTACCGACGTCGGGCGCGCCGCGGCTTCGGCAAGCAGGTCGCCGAGTGCGCCATCGAGGATGCGTCGCGCCGTCCGCTCATAGTCGAAGGCGAGATCCAGCAGGGGACCTTCGGCGACCTCGCCCTTGCGGCGGATGATGAAGCCCAGGCGGTTGAGCGTGCCCAGGTTGAAGCCGACGCGTGTCTTGCCGCCGAGTTTTTCGCCGAAGTCGGCGAGCAGGGTGCGTTCGGCGATCACCGGCGACATCGTCGGGTCGCGCGAAATCGGTTTCTGCTCGGCAAACATCTGGCTCTGAGAGGCGGCTGCTTCGACATCCTGGCGTTCGACCTGACGTTGCCGCTTGGGCAGCACGATCAACGCCCAGATGACGACGAGCAGTGCGACACCATCGCGATCCAGCTGCAAGGTGTTCGATATCCAGCTATCGCTGCCGCCGAAGACGGCGCGCTCACTCTTTCGCGCCACGGCAAGGCCGATGTACGCGGCATAGGGATGTTCCCGCAACTCCAGGCCGACGGATTCGAGCCGGCGGTCGAGTTCCTCGCGGAATGCTTCGTCCAGCAGGGCCTTGCGGGCATGGACATCGTCGCGCGGCAACCAGCGCTGGGCGAGTAGCCGGGTGACCAGGGTGGCGGTTTCATCATGCATCGGAGGTGTCCTTCGCGGCGGTTCGCGGACGCAGGCGTCCGGCACTCACCAGTGCGATCTGGGGCAGGTCGATCTCGATAAGGATCGGCTCGATTTCGAGCGCGAGCGGCAGGCGCGCAAGCTCAGCCGTGCCGCCTTCCAGCGCCGCCGATTCGGGGTCACCGAGCAGGCCGAGGAGAGAAAGCCGATAGGCGGACAGTGCATAGTCGTTGCCGATCAGCGTGTCGGCGAGCTCACGTGGGGTCACGATGGCGGCGAGCTCGGCGTGCCAGTCCTCGAGGAAGCGCAGGTCTTCCTCGTCCATGGGCAGGTCGGCGGCGTCCGGCGGTTCTTCGGCGCCGGGCAGGGTCGTGCTTTCGGCGGCGAGGCGTTCGCGCTCGAGCAGCTCGAACTCCGCCACATCGAGAGCGATCTGGTCGTGGATGAAGGGCGCCGGCAAGGGCATCAGCAACTGGCCGTCCTCGAACGAAGCCAGTACATCCACATCCAGCGCGCGTAGCCAGCCGACGAGGTCGGACGAAGACAGGCCAGTCCGCCCCAGGTGCACCCGATGCTGGTCGATCTTGTTCAGTTCACGCTGGAAGATGCCGGCCTGCCGGAGCAGGGCGCTTTGCGCACGGCCGACGGCCTGGGCCAGGCGATGCGCCGCCGGCTCGAGTTCTTCCTTCTCGGTGATGCCGGCGACGACCTCCGTACCTTTCTCGACCCAGGTCCACACCGAGTCCAGGCGTTCGGCGGCGCGGCGGATGCGGTGTTCGGAGCCGGAGAGCACCGCGCGATCGAAGTCTTCCTTCAGTTCGCTCAGGCGCGACAGAAGATGGCCGAGCTCATCGACCGACACACGTCCGACGGCCTGGCCGGCAGCGAGCTGCGCGGTGAGGTAACCGAGGCCGTCGTCATCGTCGTTCTCGAATTCCAGCATCACGGCCAGCGCGCCGAGTGCCTTGCGGCCAAGCGGTCCGACGCGATAGCGCTGGGTTTCGCCGTCGTAGACGAGAAGCTCGTGGTCTTTCAGTCGCTGGACCACGGTTTCCAGCTTCACCGTATCGACGAACGCCAGGTGGTCGCGAATCTCCTGAGGCGTCCATTCCGAGGCATGCGAGCGCGCGCCGAGCGCACGCAGTACCAGAAGACGCAGGAGTACCTGGGCTTCACTGCCGTGGAAAAGCGCCGAGAACGCACGCAGGAGTCCGCGCCCGCGCAGCAGCGGGAAAACGGCGGGAAGGTCCTCGGCGACGAAGCCGTCGCGGAAGAGATCCTGCAGGCGTTCGTCGTGAAGGGTGGTGTCGGTCGGTCCGCTCAACGTCAGCGACGGTCGACGCCGACGAAGCGGAGGAACTCGCTGCGTGTGCGGGGATCTTCGCGGAAACTGCCGAGCATCTGGCTGGTGACCATGGACACACCGCGCTTGTGCACGCCGCGGGTGGTCATGCACTCATGGCTAGCGTCGATGACCACGCCGACACCGCGCGGACGCAGGGTATCTTCGATGCAATGGGCGATCTGCGCGGTGAGCTTTTCCTGCACCTGGAAGCGACGCGCGAAGCCATCGACCACGCGGGCCAGCTTGCTGATGCCGACGACACGATCGGTGGGCACGTAGCCGACATGGGCACGGCCGATGATCGGCGCCATGTGGTGTTCGCAGTGGCTTTCGAACTCGATGTCGCGCAGGACGATCATCTCGTCATAGCCGTCCACTTCCTTGAAGGTGCGGCGCAGGTACTCGGCGGGATCTTCGTCGTAACCCTTGAACCAGTCCGAATACGCCTTGACCACGCGCTTGGGCGTATCCAGCAGGCCTTCGCGTTTCGGATCCTCCCCCGCCCAGATAAGGAGCGTGCGTACCGCCTCTTCGGCCTGTTCGCGGGTGACCGGACGGGACTTGGCGTCGTCGCTCATCGGGGGAGTTCCTTGGGCTGCAAACGGCCATTATAAGGAAATGTGGGAGCCGATTTATCGGCGAATGGCGAATAAACCCGCTGCGCAGCAGCGCTCCGCCAAGGTCGCTTGCCTCGTTCCCCATCAAAGGAAGAGCTCGCCGATGAATCGGCTCCCACAATTAATCCTCGGACTGGTCGGGCGTGGCGTCGGTCTCGGGCTCGTCCAGGTCCGGCGGCAGTTCCAGCAACGATTGCGACTGGTCGCCGGTGAGCGACTCCACGCCGCGCAGTTTGCGCTCGATGGCGCGGGTGCGCGTACCGGCGTTGTCGATGCTGTTGCGTACCGTATCGAGCTGCTTGCGGGTCTTCTCCAGCACCGTACCGAACTTGCTGAACTCGTTCTTGACCGCGCCCAACACCTGCCAGACCTCGGACGAGCGTTTCTCGATGGCCAGGGTCCGGAAACCCATCTGCAGGCTGTTGAGCAGGGCGGTGAGGGTGGTCGGGCCGGCGATGGTGACGCGGTACTCGCGCTGCAATTGGTCCGATAGGCCCGGGCGGCGGATCACCTCGGCGTAGAGGCCTTCGGTGGGCAGGAAGAGGATGGCGAAGTCGGTGGTATGCGGCGGCGCCACGTACTTGGTGTGGATCCGCTTGGCCTCTTCGCGCACGCGGAGCTCGAGGGCCTTGCCGGCAACGAGGACGCCCTCGGCGTCCGCGGCGTCCTGGAAGTCGAGCAGGCGCTGGTAGTCCTCGATGGGGTACTTGGCGTCGATCGGGAGCCAGACCGGTGTGCCGTCTTCGGCGCCCGGCAGGCGAATGGCGTATTCCACGCGATCCGCGGAGCCCGGCACCGTGGCCACGTTGGCGGCGTACTGCTCGGCCACGAGGATCTGCTCGAGCAGGGCGCCGAGCTGGACTTCGCCGAAGGTGCCGCGGGTTTTGACGTTGGTCAGCACGCGCTTGAGATCGCCCACGCCCGCGGCGAGGACCTGCATTTCGCCAAGGCCGCGCTGGACCGCCTCGAGGCGCTCGGAAACCAGCTGGAAGGACTGGCCCAGCCGGGTTTCCAGGGTGGACTGCAGTTTCTCGTCCACCGTGGCGCGCATCTGTTCCAGCTTGGTCGCGTTGTCCTGCTGGATCGCCGCCAGGCGGGTTTCCAGGGTGGCGCGGACCTCGCCAAGACGCTTTTCGTTGTCGGTGGTCAGCGCCGTGAAGCGCTGGTCGAGCAGCTCGCCGAAGTGCTTGAGCGTCAGCGCGGACTCCTCGCGGGTCTTGCGCGAATCGTCGGCCAGGCCCTGGCGTAATGACTGCAGGCCGATGTCGGTGCGCTCGGTAAGCTGCTCCAGACGGCGCCCGAAGCCTTCGATGCGCTCGTGCTGGCGCTCGGCGGCCAGCTGCATCTGCTCCTGCACGTGGCCGCGGAACTGGCTGAAGCTCTCGCCCAGTTCGCCACGACCGGCGCGCTGTTCGTCACGCAGCACCCCTTCGAGGCGGCGCGTGTCTTCGCGCAGGCCGTCGAAGCGGCCGGCGTTGCCGTCATCCTGTTTTCCGCGGGAAAGCAGGATGAGAAGAAGGCCGATGCAGGCAATGGCCAGCACCAGGAGAACAATGAGGAGGATGCTTTCGAGCGTCATGGGGCGAGAGGGTACACCGGCTTCGTGTGGGAGCCGGCTATGCCGGCGATGGGCGCTGCGGCTAAACCGCTCCGTTGGCTTTTCGCCGCTGAAGCGGCTCCCACATGGCTGCGATGGCCGCTGAAGCGGCTCCTCTAACGACAGGGCAGGGTGGCGTGGACCGGTCTCAGATCTCGCGATTGCCCACGATGACCACGTCGGCCGGGCGCTTGGCGAATAGGCCCACGGCGACGACGCCTACGATCTGGTTCAAGGTGGCCTCGAGTTCGACGGGCTGGGTGATGCGCCAGTTGTGCACATCGAGGATCCAGTTGCCGTTGTCGGTGACGACGCCATCGCGCCAGACCGGCTGGCCGCCGAGCGCGACGATTTCACGGGCAACCAGGCTGCGCGCCATCGGGATCACTTCGACCGGCAGCGGAAACTTGCCCAGAACATCCACCTGCTTGCTAGCGTCGATGATGCAGACGAACTTATCGGACGCGGCGGCCACGATCTTCTCGCGCGTGAGTGCCGCGCCTCCGCCCTTGATCAGGCGCTTCTGCGGATCGCATTCATCAGCGCCGTCGACGTAGAGGTCCAGGCGGCCCGCTGCGTTGAGGTCGAGCACATCGATGCCCAGCTTGCGAAGGCGATCGCTCGAGGCTTCCGAACTGGACACGGCCGCCTTGATCTTGTCGCGGAATGGCGCGAGCGCGTCGATGAAGAAGTTCACCGTGGAGCCGGTACCGACGCCGATGATGCCGCCCTTGAACGTGCCGTTCTCGACGTAACGATGCGCCGCGGTCTCGGCGGCGAGACGCTTCTCGTTGTCCTGGCTCATGGCTTTTCCAGCGTGAGGATGAAATCCCAGTCGCTCTTGGCGACCGGCATGACCGACAGGCGGTTGCCTTTGCGCACCAACGGCATGTCGACGAGTTCGTCGCGATGCTTCAGTTCCTCGAGCGAGATGGTGCGCGCAAGCTTGCGCTCGAACTTCACGTCGATGAGCACCCAGCGCGGTTCCTCGCGGGTGGATTTCTCGTCGTAGTACTTGGATTTCTTGTTGAACTGGCTTTCATCCGGATACGCCGGTGAGGCGACCGTGGCGATGCCGACGATGCCCGGGACATCCGTGTTCGAGTGGTAGAAGAAAATCTTGTCGCCGACCTTCATGCCGTCGCGCATGAAGTTGCGTGCCTGGTAGTTGCGAACGCCGTCCCAGGGTTCGCTGCCTTTGCGCTTGAGGTCGTCAATGGAAAAGGCATCCGGCTCGGACTTCATGAGCCAGTACTTCATGCGGCATGACCCGTGCAGTCGATCAGCTCTTTGTCGGTCGCGATGTAGTCGAGCGAGATGTCCCACTCGGCGGTCGTGATCGCATCCAGCTCCTGGAAGTGGTAGCCGACGCCGACGAGTAGCGGCTGGGCCGGGCGCTGCTGGCCATGCAGGAATTCGAAGCTGCGGTCGTAGTAGCCGCCACCGAAGCCGAGGCGGTTGCCCTTGCGGTCGAAACCGAGCAGGGGAACCAGCACGAGGTCGAGCTTGCTGGCCTCGACGATCCGTTCGGAAGCCTTGGGCTCCGGAATGCCCATGTCGTTGGATTCGACGTCCTCGCCCGTGGTCCACGGGGCGAAGGTGAGGCGGCGCTTGCCACCCGATTTGGTCACGATCGGCAGGTAGAAGGTCTGGCCGCGCTCGGCGAGCGGCGCGATAGCCATATTGAGCGGCAGTTCGCCACCCGTGGCCCAATAGCCCGCCACGTGTTTGTCCGTAAGGAATTCGGGCAACTGCTCCAGCGAATGGCGCAGGCCCTGGGCCGCCGCAACGCGCTCGGCCGGCTTCAGCTGGCGTCGGCGCTGGACGAGGTCGGCTCGAAGTTCGCGTCTCTCGGGAAGCTTTGACATGGGGCGCTCAGCTGGACGGCACGGTCGAAGGTTGCCGTCGAGCCGCCCCAGCCGGTGCCGCGACAGGGACGCTGACCGGCCCTGCGGCCGATCGGCTGATTAAGGAGAGGCGTTCTCCGCGATGCCGCTGCGCACCAAACGACCTTGATCCAAAGGATCAGGTGGGAGAGCTACGCAGCATCCAGGCTTTCCGCACAAAGGCGGACATGCAC
>Ga0247742_10001084_pt1 | contig 19906 bp, 15 predicted proteins | sample UWRJL208509C2_FD_180944 | JGI IMG/M metagenome (GOLD analysis project Ga0247742, IMG submission 180944) | Plant litter microbial communities from Arlington Agricultural Research Station in Wisconsin, United States - UWRJ-L208-509C-2 | ecosystem: Environmental > Terrestrial > Plant litter >... | reverse complement strand
TCGGTGCCGGTGCGGGCGACGGGCCCGGGCGCCTCGATCACCGTCCGGCCAAGACCGGCGAACAAGGTAGGCGCCGCCGAGCCAAGCAGCGCGCCAGGCCGCGTGACCACGGGCGGGATCAGTGGCGGAGCACCATCGTCCCCAAGGCGCGGCGGCAGTGCCTGAATCAGGGTGAGCGCCTCGGCAAGGCTTGCCGCAGTCCCCTGTTGGGGATGTCCGCACCACCCTTTGTCAAACACCAGCAAGCGAACATCGATGGTCGTGCCGTGCTTGCGGAACGGGCTGCCGGTGAGCGTGATCTCGGCCCGGGGCGGCACCAGCGCCGCGACGCGATTGTAGCCGGCTGCGCCCGAGCCGTGGGACGAAAAGGCGGTCGACAGGATCGCGACGCACCGTCCACCGGGAGCGAGGCGCTGGAGCGCCGCATAGAGATGGCGCGCCCCGGCGTGGCGGTCCTGCCCGCGGCCCTCGCTGCGCGAAAAGGGCGGGTTGATCAGCACCACCGTGGGCCGAAGGGATCGTGGCAGATGATCGTCGATCGCCGCGCCGTCGTGCTCGGACACGGCCACCGGGAAGGCACGGCGCAGGAGGGATGCCCGCAGCGGATCGCGCTCGTTGAGGATCAGAGTCGCCCCCTGCCGCCGGGCAAAGGCAGCGAGCAGCCCGGTTCCGGCCGAGGGTTCGAGGACCATGTCGTCGGGCGTCACGCCAGCGGCCAACGCCGCAAGCCAGGCAAGCGGTGCCGGCGTGGAGAATTGTTGCAGATCGACTTGCCGCTCGCTGCGCGCACTGTGGGTCGGGAGCGCAGCCAGCACGCGCTCGAGCGCGGCCAACAAATCGGCCGGGGTACTGCCATCGGGCAGGGTAGGCCCCAGGAGCAGGAAAACCTGTGCGAACTCCAGCGCGTCATAGGCGTCGCGCAAGGACCAGGCACCGGCGGCGTCACTCGCACCGAAGCGCCGGGTCATCAGCGATGCGAGACGGGCGCGCGAGACGGCCGTGCCGGCGTCGATCTCGGCGGCGAGCAGGCGGGCAATATCGATAAGCGCGGAGGCCCTGGCGTCGACCGCATCAGGCGCATCGACAAGGGAAAGCTGGGAAGCGGGCATGGCGACAATCTCCGGATGATGAGCGATCAGGCGCCCGCCCCCCGCACCTCCGCCTCCCCTTCGGCCGGTGGCGGATGGGCGACGGTAGTGAGGGAGACGCGGCATGGGGCCGCGCAGGGCGTGCGCGACCCCGGCCCGCTCAGGCTGCTTCGCTGAGCGGTGCCTCGTCCTGGCGCGGTTCGGTCGCGTCGCCCGCGCCGTCGCGCGTACCCGCCAGACTCTCGCCGCCGATGCTCTCATCCGAGGGTTCCAGCCCCTTCTTGTCGAAGATCATCATGGGCGGGAGCCAGGCCAGCGCGCGTTCCTTCACATCGGCCTCGACGATGATCTGCCCCGAAAAGAGCTTCTCGGCCGACGCCGCGAGGTCGAATTTCCGGGATGCGGCGTAGCGGCTGCGGAGCTCGGCCCCGCCGACTGTCTCGAACAGGGAGAGGATCGCCGGCTTCGAGATACGATCGAAGAAGGTCCGGGCGGTCGGGCGCCACCAGGCCGCGGCATCGATCGCGAGTTTGCAGGCCAGATGGTCGAGGAACTGGTCGCCGCGCGAGCCCGGCGACGCTGCCTGAAGGCTTTGGGCGACGACCCAGGCAAGCCAGGCTGCCCGTGCGGCGTCGTCCAGCGCGCAGAACGCGTCATAGCGCGCGGCAACCTCGCCATGCGCGCACCAGCTGCGGTCGACCAGCGCGGAGAGCGTCGCCCAGCGCTCGGCAGCCGGCGTCCCACTGTCGAACGCGGGGACGCGCGCGGTCGGGGCCTGGGCTTTGATCTCGCTCGGCACGTCATAAGACCCGAACTTGCGCGTCGCGGAGTCCACCATGAGGAAGATGGCGAGATCGAGCGCGAAATGCGGGTCGGAGGCAATGTGCACCGCGATCAGTTCGGTCTTCATCATCGCCAGCTCGTCGGTCAGGCGCTGCGAATATTTGGGACCGGCGTCGTTCTCGTCGGCGTCGCTCGCCTCCTCGCCGGTGCGCTCGGCCTCGTCCGCACCCTCGGCCGGTTCAGTCTCGGGCTGGGGCGCGACGAAATAGTCGTCGTAGAGCCGCGGCTGACCATCGGCACCGATGACCATGTACGCGATCGCGCCCGCCCGCTGCTCGTCGGTGATCACCGCACCGGTGTCGACGACCGTCCCGAGCTCCTCCTCGAGGGCCTCGATCCGCCCGGTCTGGTCCTCGGTATATTCCTCGGCCTGCTCGGCGTCCGCTTCGATCGCGGCGAGCTCGGCTTCGATCTCGGCCTTGCGGGCCTGGGCCGTCTCGGACAACGGCACGGGCGTGCCGACCAGCCGGGTCAGCCGGTAGGTTTCCGAGAAGGGAATATGACTCGCCTGGACGGTGCGCACCTCGGCAAAGCCGTCGCGTTCCCGAAGCGTCGCCGCCGCCTCTTCGAGCCGGGCCTGGGCCAGCCGGTCGAGCAGATCGCCGTCGAGCCAGATCTCGGACGCACCATCGGAAAAGAGGTCGCTGTCGATCCTGCCGCCTTCGGCCATATAGGCGTCGCGACCGACCAGCAGCGCCTTGGGATCTCCCCCCTTGTAGGATCCGCTGGCGAGGAGGCGGCGTATTTCACCGACATTGTTGCGGTAATAGGCGCCGCCCATCTGGGCGAAGACGGCGGCCTGGCGATCCGTGTCCGATGTGCTGGCATATGCCGTTGCCACCTCGATCGTGATCACCTCATCGCGCAGCGCGTCGAAGATCGGTTCCGCGAGCGTGGCGAGGCGGAGCCGCCCGAGCACGAACCGCTCGGTCAGCCCGAAGCGCTTGGCGACGTCAGCCGGCGTCTTTTTCTCGATGTCGATGATATCCTGGAAGGCGCGGCAGGCGTCCGCCGGGTTCATCGTCAGCTTGAAGAAATTCTCGGACAGGCTGGTCTCGATCGCGTCGCCGGCGCTTTTCATCACCATCACGGGCACGAGATAGTCTGCCGGAAAGACACCGCGGGCGATGAGATTGTGCACCCGGTCGAGACGACGGCCGCCGCCGGTGATGCGATAATGACCTTTTTTGCGCGCTACCGGCACGCCGATCAGGTTCTGGATGACGCCCTTGGCCTCGATATTGGCCTCGAGCTGCGCATCGGCGGTGGCGTCGCTGCGCTTGCGGACGTTGGAGGGGGATTTGGCGCAGTTCGCCGCAGGCACGTACAGGATGGGATTGGACATGATGGACACTCCAGTGCGGCCGGCCTGACCCTCAGGCCGTTCGCCGCATCCTTTCCCCGGCCCCCTTCCCTCCTGCCCGAAGCACATCGTTCCAGTCGTTGTGGCCGTGCCAGGGCCAGACGGTGTCGATGCGCAGACCGTCGCGCGGATAGGTTTCCTGCGCCAGGCGTGCGGCAAGCCGCCCAGCACGGTCATTGTCAGGAAGCAGCACCAGCCGCTCCACCTGCATGGGGATCACCAGCCGCGACAGGCGCTCATTGCCGAGCACCGCCCACACCGGCAGGTCGAGCAGGAGCGCCGCGGAAAGGGCGGTCTCGATCCCTTCGGCCAGGCCAAGGGCCGTGCCGGCGCGGAAGAGCTGCACCGCACCCGTGCCGGGGCGACCAAGGGTCAGTTTCGGGCTGGGGATATCCGGCGCAAGGGCCGGTCGATCCGGTGCGAGGAACAGCCGCTGCACAGCGACGAGGGTCCGCCCTTCGCGGACCGCAGCGAGGATCGCCGGCCGAAACCTCACGAGACGGCCTCTGCCGAGGGGCGTGCGTGGGTGGAATCGCAGCTCCGTCGGGATAAGAGAAAGGCCGCGTTCTTCCAGATAGGCGGTTCCGGGCGAGCCGCGCAGGCGAACCGACTCATCCCAGAGCCGGCGCGCGGCCGAACCGAAACCCGTCGCGGCGGACTCGACAGTGCTTCGTCGAGCGCCGTGAGCGACAGGTACTGCCAGATCGAGCCGCCGGATCGCGCGGAGGATCTCGACCGCCGAGCAGCCGGCGAAGCATTTGAACAACAGGCTCCGATCCCCGACGCGCACCGACAGGCTCGGCGTGCGATCGGGATGTGCCGGGCATCGGCACATGCTTCCCTGGGCACGCCAGACACCGCCGAGCGCGGTGACGAGGTCGCGGGCTTTCGCCTGCAGGGTGACAGGGTCACTGGTGGATATCAGCGGCATCGGCGGGAACCTCGCCAGAGTGTCCCCTCTTTTCCGCCCCTCCCCTTTTGCGCCGCGAGACATGGTGACGGACGACGCTCGTGGCATCTGGTCGACCTACAGGCCAAAGCGGTCGGGCCCGCGGGCTGACACGATGACTGTCGCCTTTTACAGCCCGAACCGCGCTCGATTTCCGCCAATTCGGATGCAGTTACGCTACCGTTACGTTCTGATAAACCACTTGAATGATTTGATAATTACTCTTGTTCCCGGTAACATTGGCATGCCGATGATGCTGCCGTCGAGGGCTCGAGCCAGAAGCGATAACTGCTCACCCCAATCCAGGCGAATGCCGTGGTGCAGGGGCGCGTACGTGATGCCGACGACTCCTGGATGGGGCTCGCCAGATCAACGATGTGACGGCGCGCTGGCATCACCGCGGAGACAAACGACAGATCGGGAGCGCCTCCATGTTTATTGATCCAAAGCTGAGCGATTTCGTACGCGACTGTCTCGCGATAAGGGATGAATTCCATCTGAGAGACTTGCTCGGGTCCATCACGCGATCCCTTGGCTTCGAGCAGTTCGCCCTTGTGAATCACGTAGATCTCGCCGGCCCGCCAAGCGGCGCGATGGTCTTGATGAGCTATGATGACGGGTGGGTCGAGCGCGCCATCAGCAACCGCTACTTCGTGGACGATCCGATCCACGCCGCGAGCACCAAGACCGTTACAGGGTTTCTATGGCGCGATGTGCCGAGAATGCTCGAGCTCTCCCACCGTCAGAAACGCATTCTCGAGGAGGCGCGTGGCTTTGGCCTGTGCGAGGGACTGACCGTCCCGGTGCATGCGCCGGGTGAGTATCGCGGGACCTGCTCCTTTGGACGGCGCGCCCTGATCGATCTCTCGTCGGGCTTGCTCGGCGCGGCACAAATGGTGGCGATGTTCGCCTTCGAGGCGGCGCATCGGCTGTTGCGCAGCCGGTGGCCCCACCCGGATGGCCTGCCCGCGGTCCCAGTGCTCAGCCGGCGGCAGCTTGAGTGCATTGCGCTGGTCGCCTGCGGACGGGGCGATGCCGAGATCGCGCATCTGCTCGGGATCTCGGAGCCGACCGTGCATCAACACATCAACGAGGCGATGCGGCGCTACGGTGTCCATAAGCGGCCCCAGCTCGTCGTCCGCGCGCTGTTCGACGGCCAGATCTGTTTCCGGGATTCTGTGCGCTGACACCCTCCTCTGTTTAGAGGAATGTCCCCGCCGCCTGAATTGATCGACCTTTGCCCGAGCAAATGGGGAGTCGATCATGGCCTTGATACTGACCGGCGGCGGGGGCGCGATGCAGGACGCCGTGCTCGCCGACATGTTTCGCGCACGCAAGAGCGTGTTCATCGACCTGCTTGGCTGGGACGTGCCGGTCCTTGCCGGGCAATATGAGCTTGACCAGTTCGACGGTCCGTCGACGGTCTATCTGCTGATCGCAACGCCGGAAGGCGCGCATCTCGGCTCGATGCGGCTTCTCCCCACAGACGGCCCGACCATATTGGGGGACATCTTTCCGTCCCTGTGCGGCGGCCCGGTTCCCGCTTCTCCCGATTGCTGGGAAATCTCCCGCTTCTGCCTGTCGCGCGACCTGCGGGCAGGAGAACGTCGCGTCATTCGGAACCGGCTGGTGACGGCGGCCGTCCTTTTCGCGCTGCAGAACGATATCACCTCCTATGTCTGCGTCGCCGACGCGGCATGGCTTACCCAGATCAACGGCTTTGGCTGGTGCTGCGACCCGCTTGGCGCGCCACAGTCTCTTGCCTGCGGCCTCACCGGTGCGATGCGGATGTCGGTCGCGCCCGACACACCCGGCCTGATGGCGGCGGCCGGCACCTGGCTACCGTCGCCGGCAGCGTCGACAGGCCATCGTGCAGCACAGGGACCTGTCCAATGAGCCAGCCCGAGACCAGCATGGCGGCAGGCCACCATGCGACCCTTCTGATGACCGACGGCTATTGCATCATCCCTGACATCTTTCCTGCCGCGACGGTCGCCTCTCTTGCCGGCGACCTCGCGGCAACCTTCGACACGACGCCTGCGTCCGAAGGCCCGTTCTATGGGAGTGATACGCGCCGCTTCGGTGCCCTGCTCAAGCGCTCGTCCCACGCGGCGGCGTTCGTCCAGCATCGCCTGATCCTCGACATCGTTGATCGGGTGCTTGGCCCCTGGTGCGACCATATTGCGCTCAACCTTACCCAGGCGATCGAGATCATGCCGGACGCGGTGGAACAGGTTCCACACCGCGACCAGGACATGTGGCCGTGCAGCCGGCTGATCGCGCCCGAACATGAAATTGAATTCCTGATCAATGTGATGTGGCCCTTTACGCCATATACGGCAGCGAACGGGGCCACGCGGGTCTGGCCGGGGAGCCATCGCCGCCAGGACGAGCAGTTGCTCGATCCAGCCGACGCCATCGCGGCCGAAATGGAGCCTGGCTCTGCGCTCCTGTTCCTGGGCTCGACGCTGCACGCTGGGGGCGCCAACCGCACCCGGCTGCCCCGCCGCGGGATGATCGTCAGCTACAGCCTTGGCTGGCTCAAGCCCTATGAACTACAGTGGCTGGCATATCCGCCCGACATCGCTAAAGACTTCTCGCCCGATCTTGCCGCGCTCGCCGGCTATCGGATTCACCGGCCCAACCTCGGCAACGTCGAAGGCAGATGCCCATCGGGCCTGCTTGTGAGCCCTGCCGAACCGAGCGGGGCGATCGATGCGCTGGGACCGGAGCAAGAGGCTCTGATCACTCAATTTCGCGCGGGTATGATCCCGACCGCCGGGCGGCGGCAGGACCGGCGCTGAGCATGGGCGACGCTGTGCCGCCGGATCGCGTTGCAACAGACCGGCTGAGGATAGCCGGCCTCGCGCTCCGCACCCAGTGCCTTCTCAACAACAGGCTGGGACATGATCTCCATTCGTCGCCTGCATGGGATATGCTCCTCGATCTTTATATCCGCGAGGACCGACGGCCCATGTCACTCACGAGCCTGAGCGGCGCGTCGCCGGCGCCGTCACGGACCAGCCTGCGGATGATCGACAGGCTCGTACGGCGCGCGCTGCTGGACCGGACGCGCGACCCTGACGACGGGCGGCGGATCAATGTCGAGCTGTCGTTTGCGGCGATCGGCCTCCTCGATCAGTTGTTCGACGAGATGGCGGTTTTCCTGACGCTGCTGTGAGAGTGGCGAGCCGGTTCTTGAATTTTCGGTCACTTTAAGGCACACCGCCAGCACAGGGCGCGGCCGGCCGGTCGACCCTGGGGGATTGACCCGCCATTGCATCACAAGCGGCTGACCATGCGGGTTGGCTGTCGGCACCAAGGCTTCAGAACCGGCTTGTCTGGACTGGCTCTTCGTGACCTTTTCTTGTGTTGCCGGTCTGCGGCACTGCCGCGGACCTCTTCGGTCGATCGCGTGATCCCATGGCGGATTCGGGCGACGAACCACACGACGCATCAGCGATCGGCCTCGATTCGGGCCGGCGTCAGTTGGAAGCGGTGTACCGTGTCGAGGCACCGCGCCTGGCGCGCATGCTCCGCGGCCAGCTGCGCGGTACCGACGAGGCACGAGACATCCTCCAGGAGGCCTTTACCCGAATGGCAGGCTCGAGGCCCGGGAGCGCCCTCCGCAATCCGGAAGCCTATCTGCAGCGCATCGTCCGCAATCTGCTCATCGATCGATCACGGCGGATCGCAACAGGGCCTGTCCATCTGCCGATCACCGAGGACATGCAGTTTCCGGTACCGCCGGAGCAAGCCCATGCGATCGAGGTAAGTCAGATGCGCGAGCAATATCGTGCCATCGTGGCGGCCCTTCCTCCGCGCACACGGCAGGTGTTCTTGTTGCACCGGGTCGACGAACTTCAATATATCGAGATCGCGGAACGCCTCGAAATCAGCGTCCGCACGGTCGAATGGCATATCAGTGAGGCCATCGCCAAATTGAGCAAGGCGCTGGAACACCGATGACGGAACCGCAGACGCCCGAGGATCCGACGCAGGAGAAGCAAGCTCAGCTGGATCAGCTTTTGGAAGAAGCGTCCTTATGGTTCGCGCGGATGCGGGGGCCCAATGCCGATGCCTACCGGTCCGGGTTCGACGCGTGGCTCGCGCGGGGCGCAGCGCATCTCGGTGCGTATAACCGTGCTGCCGAAATCTTCAGTCTAGGCAAGTTCCTGGGCGAACCCGGTGAGCGGCTTGACGTACCGGATCGGGTCGCCCGACGTCCTCGCTTGCCCGCTGCGCTCCTTCTGGCCGGTGCGGCCTCAGTGGCGGGGTTCGCGGTCTGGCTCGGGGTGGCGCGGCCCAGCCCTTCGGGGATTGGCGCCATCGACGTGGCCGGGACGAGAAGCGAGGCCCGCACCCAACCCCTGCTGTTGTCGACCGGCCCCGCCGACGGACAGACTTTCACGCTCGCCGATGGCACGCGGGTCACCCTCGATCGCGATGCGAAGCTGGCGGTCGTTTACACCGCCAGTGGCCGGTCCCTGCGTCTCAGCAAGGGTCGCGGCCGGTTCGACGTCGCTCATGAGGCACGGCCCTTCGTCGTCTATGCCGGCCGCGGCAGCGTGACGGCGCACGGGACGGTGTTCGATGTCGCCATCGACCAGCGCCAGCAAGTGAAAGTGCGATTGCTCCGCGGCGCGATCGACGTCGCGCTGCCGGCAAAGATGCGGTCGGTCCAACACCTGAAGCCCGGCCAGGAGGTGACCTACACCCTGACGGCCATCTCGAGACCCGTCACTGCCATGGGTCGTGAAGCGGCGGTGATGCCGCCTGCCGTCAGCGAGTTCGACGGGGTGACGCTCTCCGATCTGCTCGCAAAGGCCAATCAGCATGGAGGGCGGCGGATCGAGCTTGCAGATCCTGCCCTCGGCGCGGTGCGGGTCTCGGGCCGGTTTAGCCTCGCCGATCCCGGAACGCTCGCGGCGCGGCTTGCCGCGCTGCAGGACCTGACCGTGGACAAGAGCGATCCGACGCAGCTCACCCTGCGCCATCGCTAAGCGTGAATCTTTCAAAGGTTGTTCATCCGGTTTGCCCGGAGACCCGCGCCCGCTCCTGATCCGACACCCGATCCGCTCAGCCGTTGTCGTCTCAAAGACAGCCTTGAGTCAGCCGGCGAGTCTCAGGGCCAGCTTTGCTCACGATGACTGGTGCCGGGGAATTCACCCGCGCGGACCCTTTCCGCGAAAAGACACACCCCGCTCGGTCCGCCGGGCAAGATTGACAAGACCGCCTCGATTATTGCCGGGGTGGCGGCAGTGCCCTGAAGATAGTCAAGGCCGGTGCCGGTGGATCGACTGGTACCGTGCAGGTAAGGTCTTGGCTGCGTGCCGCTCCGGCGGCGTTCAGCGTGAGCGGCACCGCTACTCCCGAGCCGCAATGCTTGACCGCGGCCTCATAGAAATCACTGGCGCTCACCATGGGAGCGAAGCCATCCAGGCGTTCGATCACGGGCCCGTCACCAAACATGACACACGACTTCGGGCCCTGTGCGTACAGGCCTCTCTTGTCTTCTCCAACGCCCTGCACCGTCCCGCAGGCGGAGCGGACCAGCGCTTGTGCTGCTGCAAGCCGGAGCGTGAAATCGGTTGGCGACCCAGCTTCGACATGCGCGCCCATATGGTTCATGGCCTGCGCCAGGTCACGCCAACGCGCGATTCCTTTTCCGTCCAGTAACGCATCAACGGAACCCCTTGAGTTCGACGCGAGCTTCGTAACCTCGGTTCGGAAGTCTGTCAGTCCGTACGAACCATCACGCCGCTCGCTCAGCAGGCGTCTCCACAGGGAAAACGCGTCACCGTTCTTTCCAGCACGGACGCCTGCGTCAACGACCCACTGCATGACAGCGCCGCATGGATAGCGAACGCTGCGAGCATCGAGATCCGAGAGCCCGATCATCGGCCGCGAACCCAGGAACATCGAGCACGTCCGCAGCGTGCCTCCGACCGATGTTTCGACAGAAAATTCCGCAGGCCAAAGCGTCGCTCCTGCAATCCATGACGCATATTCCGCCCCGCCCTCGTGCAGCCACCAGTCGGATGACGGCCCCGTGTTGTTGCCGTTCCAGAGATGGAACAGTTCATGCGACAGGAAAGCTGTTAGGCGTCCGGTGAGCGCGGGATCACCGATCTGTGCGGCGCTTGCGTTGATCCGCAGAAACACGACACCATTCGGCGGCACATCTCCGCGATTTGACCACCGCCCGGACTCAGTCGCCTTGTCAGTATAGGCGAGTACCACGACGGGCTTACGCGAAAGCGGGATTTTCAACCGCGCCTGGTAGAATGCCAATAGCTTTCCGCTTCGGTCCATTACCATTTCCCGAAGCGACACAGGCGTATTTGCAGAAGTGACCGAGCGAAACAGGCCGCTATTCTCCGTGCTCGCTCCGGTCACGACGTATCCGTCAAGCGCCGCGCCGCTCAGTTCCGACCTGTTCCGATGGACTCCGTCCTCAATGACGACGTGGGTTCGCCCGCCAGTCGGCAGGACATAAGGAGCGAAGAGCACGAAGCCCTTCCCCGCGATCGGCGACAACAAGGGATATACCGAATCCACCTCCCGGCTGTCGGCCCTCACGAAAAGGGTCACCCGCGCGAAGGGCCTAGCGGATCGCACCACACCATCTTCAAGCGACAGGCCGGGTTCCACGGTGCTGATATTCGCAACGCTTGGAGCCTGAGCATCTTTCCCCAATGCCAGGGAATTTACGGGCCCCGGCAACGCGTAAGCCAGCCGGACGCCGCCATCGGCCGGTATTATCGTGAGAGTCGTCCGGGCAACACTCCTGCCACTCGCCGCAGCAGGCAGGAGGAGCCAGATTCCGACGATCAACCACCGGAAATGCCGGTTCGTGCTCGAATTCACACACACCCTTTCGGCCCCGCCGGGCTCACATGAAGGCACAACGTCTCGCCGCGACACGGCCCGGCCGATCCCATCTTCAGCATACACCGGCTCGATACGCGGCGTCCTCGCCCCCGGCACAATTTCGAAGTATTTCCCCGGAAATGAAGCCATAATGGTTATTCCTCCACCGATGATCCGCCGCACGATCCGCGTCACGGCCCCCCACCGAACGCCCGAAGGCGCGCGCCCAGGATCCAGAGAGCAGGATACGCCGTGGCTTCGTCGAGGGATTTGACCGGAATCGTCCTGCGATGTCGCTCTGGCCAAAGAGCGTCACAAATATTTCACGCGCCGACCCCGGGTCGGCGCGTTTTCCCCGTCGATCTCCCCATACGGCCATTTCACGCGCCGCGCAGATGGGGGATATATGCGAGCTTCGAAACGGGAAATTCGGCGGCGCCTTCTGGTGGCCGTAGCTGCGGGCGCACTGGTCGCGTCGGGTCCGGGACAGGCGCAGGAAGCACCGCGCCAAGCCTACAACATTGAGGCAGAAAGTCTTGCGGACGCGTTGCGCGCAGTCTCGCGCCTTTCTGGCAGGGAAATCATGTTCCCGGCCGAGGCAGTGGACGGCAGGCGCGCGCCAAACCTCGTCGGGATCTTCACGCTCGAGGACGCGATCGGCCGGCTCCTCGAAGGTACGGATCTCGTTGCGGTGTATCGCGACAACGCCGTGCTGATCAGGGGGCGAGCGCTCCCGCCGAGCGAGGTCGTAGATCGCCCGGCGGGTACCGCCGAGGTCCTCGTGACGGGGTCCCGCATCAAGGGTACGCCGCCGACCTCACCCGTCATCATCCTCTCGGCGGACCAGATCAGGACCGCTGGCCAGAGCGACCTTGGGGAGGCGATCCGAAGCCTTCCCCAGAATTTCGCCGGCGGACAGAATCCCGGGGTCACGATCACGGCAAGCGGCACCAATCAGAACGTCACCGGCGGATCGGCGCTCAACCTTCGCGGGCTCGGTCCGGATGCCTCCCTGACGCTGCTCAACGGCCATCGCCTCGCCTATGATTATTCAACCCAGGGGATCGACATCTCCGCGATCCCGCTCGCCGCGGTGGACAGGGTGGAGATCGTCGCCGACGGGAACTCGGCACTTTATGGCTCGGACGCAGTTGGTGGCGTTGCCAATGTCATCCTCAGGACCGACTTCAACGGCCTCGATGCGCGGGTCCGCTTCGGCGCCGCGACCGATGGCGGCCTCGCCCAGCAGGGATACAGCCTGGTCGGCGGGCGTCGCTGGTCGTCGGGCGGCGTGCTCGTAGCGGCTGACTATTCACATTCGACACAGATCTCAGCGCGGCAGCGGTCCTACACGGCGGCGGTGCCCGATGACACGACGCTGTACCCGGCGATGGATCATGTCGGTGTCGTCGGCAGCGCCCGGCAGGCGCTGGGGTCCGGCGTTAGCGTCGATGTCGACGCCTATTACAGCCGGCGGCGTTCGCCGGTCTTCGCTTCCTTTGGCGACGACAGCTACACGCATGATGGAACCCGCATCTCGAGCGAGACCAAGAGCTTCGGCGTCTCGCCGCGTCTCGGTATCGACCTCTTCAGCGGCTGGCATGGCGATTTGCGCGGTACCTACGGTTTCGAACATGGGTATCTCCTGACCAACTATTTTTCCGGCAGTTCCCTGTTCCTCGTGGCGCCGGTCCATTACGAAAACCGGCTCAAGGCGGTCGAGGCCAATATCGACGGAGGACTGGTCAGCCTTCCGGCGGGCATGGTGAAGCTGGCATTGGGCGGCGGCTATCGGAGCGTCGGCCTTTCGGCCAAGTCGCAGTCGAGCATAGCGGGGGGGGCGCTCTCGACCGTCATCCAGTTCGACAAGTCTCAGAATGCTCTTTTCGGCTATGGCGAACTGTACGTGCCCCTGATCTCGGCAGCGCAGGATGCGCCCGCGGTCGAACGTCTCTCGCTGACGGCGGCTGGCCGTTTCGAACGCTATGACCGGTTCGGCTCGGTCTTCACGCCGAAGCTCGGGCTTATCTACAGCCCCGTCCCAGCACTGGATATCAAGGCTTCGTGGGGCCGGTCGTTCAAGGCGCCGACCCTGCAGCAAACCGCATTGTCCGCATCCGCGGTCCTGACGCGCGCGTCCGGTTATGCGAGCGGCTATCCGGCAGCCGCGGCAGTGCTCTATTCCGATGGCGGCAATCCCGATCTGCGCGCCGAACATGCGACGACCTGGACGACGACCATCGGTCTTCATCCCACGTTCTGGGGCGGTGCGAAGATCGAGATCAGCTATTTCAACGTGCGTTATCGGGACCGGGTCCTCTCGCCGATCGGTGTGCGATCCGGCTCGTTGACCAACCCGCTCTATCGCGACCTCGTCACGCTCAACCCATCTGCGGCGCAGATCGATGCCATCATTGCCCGCTCGCCAGCCGGCCTAGTGAACAACACCAGCTTTCCGTTCGCCTATGCCAATGTCGTGGCGATCCAAGACAATCGGTATCGCAACATCGCGCGCTTTACCGCGAAGGGCATCGATGTTTCGGCAAGTATCCCGATCGATCTCGACGCCGCCGGGAGGCTGCTTGCCGCCTCCTCAGTGTCCTATCTTGAGAGTGCCCAGAACACCGTCCCGGGCGGTGCCGCCCTCCAGCGCGCCGGCACTATTGGCAATCCACCGCACTGGCGCATGCGCAGCAGCCTCGCCTGGACGCTCGGCTCTCTGACGGTCGCGCCGGCCCTCACTTATATCGGGGACGTCGCCGACAACAGGTCGAGCAACGCGGTCACGGTCGGATCGATGACCACGGTCGACCTGACCGCCCGCTACAAGATCGAGCGTGAGGGGCCGTTCCACGCCGTCGAAATCTCCCTGTCGGTCCTGAATCTCTTCAACACCGCGCCCGCCCCTATCGCGGTCTCGGCCTATTATCTGCCGGCCTATGACTCGGCGAATTACTCCGCCATCGGACGGAGCGTCGGTATCACGATGGCGAAGCAGTGGTGAGGATGGGCCGCCGCGGCGCCCTGGCCGTGCTAGGGCTTTATGCGGTCATCCCAGCGATCGCGAGCGCCCAGGCGGTCGGCGTCGCCCGGCCCTGTCTTTCCACGACCGCGTCGCCGGACACGGCAAGGTCGCGTGCCGTCACGTCCGAAGATCTGGCCGCCCTGACGGACATCGGCGATCCGTCGCCCGGTTTCGAGCGAGGCGGCCTGAGCCTCTCTCCCGATGGCCGCTATCTCGCCGTTCCGCTTCGCCGCGCAAACCCCGAGACGAACCGCTATTGCCTCGGGATCCTGCGACTGGATCTGCGCGGTATCGATCCGCCCCTCTTGCTTGATTCAAGCAGCGACCTCATTCGGGCTGACCTCGATTTCCTGGGAACGCTGCTGGGGCAAGACTATCCCGCGCTGATCAGGCCGAAATGGTCGCCCGACGGGCTTTGGGTCGCATTCGAGAAGAGCGTCGCCGGAAAGATCATGCTCTGGCGCGCCCGCACGGATGGAAGCGGCGCCCAGCCGATCTCCGGCACCGAAGGCCTGCTGCGGGACTATCGGTGGTTGACGAATGACTCGATCCTGGCGGTATCGCGCAAAAGCGTGGCCGACGCGGAACGGGCGATCAATGCCGAGGCTCGGTCAGGCTATCATTATGATGAGCGCTTCCTGCCCGCCCAGAGCGACCGCCCCTATCCGCTCACGCCCGGATCAAACCTCTATCAGGTCATCACCATCTCGAGTGGTGTTATACGACCTGCGTCGGAGCGGGAGCGTCACGGGCTCGCAGAGCCGCGGCCGAAGGGCGCCCTTCAACTTGTGCGAGGCGCCGCCGGCGAGACCGCATGGACTAGTCCGGCCGTGACCGAGCAATATGCAGCCGAGACGGAGCTTCATATAGCCTTTCGCGGCAGGCGCCCTGTGCGGTGCGGCCCGGCGCATTGTGGGCGTGTCGAAGGGCTTTGGTGGATCCCGGGTCGCGATCGCCTCGTATTCGTGCGTCGGGAGGGTTGGGCGAATAGCCGCCAGGGAGTCTATCGCTGGGATCGAGGTCAGCCCGAGCCCAAAAGAGTGCTCCTCACCGACGATCTGCTGCTCGACTGCCAGCCAGGCGCCGAAGCGCTGGTGTGCGCGCATGAAGCATCCCTGCAGCCGCGCAGGATCGTGCGCGTGTCCCTCCGGGATGGCGCGCTTCGCCCCCTCTACGACCCGAACCCCGGCTTCTCCAAATTCCTCCTGGGACGGGTCGAGCGTCTGCACTGGCGGAACGCCAATGGGTTCGAGGTCTATGGCGACCTCGTCTATCCGGTCGGATACGAGAAAGGCAGAGCCTATCCGACGCTCGTGACCACCTATACGTCGCGGGGTTTCCTCCGGGGCGCAACCGGGGACGAGTATCCGATCCAGGTCTTCGCCAATCGTGGCTATGCCGTGCTGAGCTTCGCGCGGCCCATCGATGTCGGTGCCGGCGTCGCGGGTGTTCCCGATATCGGCGCTCAGCGCCGTGTCGCGCAGCGAGACTGGGCCGATCGGCGCAGCGTTCAGTCGGCCATAGAGACGGGCCTCCAGCTGCTTGACGTCAGGGGCGTGGCGGACAGGTCGAAGATCGGTATTACCGGCCTGAGCGATGGCAGCGCCACCGTCCAGTTCGCCCTGCTCAACAGCAAGCTCTTCGCCGCTGCAGCTGTCAGCCATTGCTGTGTCGATGCCCATCCCGCGATGGCCGATTCCGGCTTGAGGACGGCGGATCATTTCAGGGAGAATGGCCTGCCGGGGCTCGACGATCCGCAAGTGGCGATCTGGTCGCCGATGTCGCTGGCGCTCGGGGTGGACCGGGTCACGGCACCGCTGCTGATCCAGGCAGGGAGTGACGAGTTTCGCGGAGCGCTGTCCACGGTCACGACGCTGCGGGAGCACCACAAACCCGTGGAAATGTTCGTGTTTCCTGGCGAAGGGCATATCAAGCTCCAGCCGGCCCATCGGCTGGCGGTCTATCGCCGCAATGTGGCGTGGTTCGATTTCTGGTTGATGGGCCGCGAGGATCCGGACCTGGTGGGCGGCGAGGAGCTCCGGCGTTGGGCTGCGTTGCGCGCAGCGGCTTCGGTGTCAGGGCGCGCTGTCGCGCGGCCGTGAGAAGCCGGTCACCGCGGAACTCCAGTGGTTTACCCAGGCCTCCATGTCGGCGAGCAGGAGCAGCTCATGATAGTGCCCTTTCCGCACCAGCGAGGCTCGGGTCAGAGCCTCGTCCAGAACGGACAGATCAAGCATTCCGCGGCGCGCCAGTTCGCCGTCGAGGAGCAGCGCGCGCAGCTGATCCAGCCGGTCGAGACACAGGGCAACCAGCATCGTATCTGGGCCGCCCTTGGAGCGGCGCTCGACGATCGCCCGCGGCAACGCCGAAGCGAAGGCGAGACGGGCAACCGACCGGTCTCTGCCGCCTGCCACCCATCGCCAGGAGGGGATGCGCAGGCACAGCTCGAGAATGGGCTGGGAAAAGAGCACGTCAACCGACGCGTAGGTTTCCCACCGGTCGAACCCACCCAAGAAGGAGTGGATCCGCGCAATCATCGCGACATGATGCGCGCGGCCGGGCAGCACCCCATCCGGTGGACTGAGCCAGGGCGGAGGGGAAAAAGGCGCCATGTCGGTCCAGGCGCCGACCGATAGATACCTGCCGACCCCGTCGGTGCGCAGGGCACGCCGTCCGCGAACGAGCATCCGGCCGGCCTGGCGCAGCACCGCAAAAAGACTCTCCTCCGCAAGGGACGCAACGTCTCGCGCCGTGGCGAGGGCCGCGCCAGGACTGCGACCGGCCTTGACGCTGTCGGCGACCGCCAGGGCAGACCGCATCCAGCAGAAGATACTGTCTCCTCCAAGGCCGTTGAAATAGGCATCCGCCCCGGTCTCGTGCGCAAATCGCCGCGCGGCCGCCCCAAGCGGCTGCATGGCGGCAATACCGACCGGCCGCGGGAGATGAGGTGCAGCTGGTCTGGCCAGGTCCACCAGACCTGCGTCGTAGGGAGCCTCGAAAAGCTCGATCCCGAGATGCCGCGTGACCCGGAGGGCATAGTCGCGCTCATCGCCGTCAGCATCATCGCCGACCATCGTGAACCCCGACAGTCGTGCGCTACTTTTGCAAAGGGCGCTCGTCACGACCGAGGAATCCAGGCCGCCGGAGAGCGCGACAAGGGCGCCTGAGCAGCATGAAGCCCATGCCCCGACACACCGGTCCACCACGTCTTTCAGTCTGGCCGCCAGCATCTCGACCGGCTCATCCAGAGGATCACCCGTGAAGTGCCATGGCGACCAAGAGGCAGAGATGCGGGTTTCCCCGCCGCGGCCTTCATAGCGTGTTCCGGGGAGCAGTTCGTCCAACCCGCTCATGCAGGTTTCCGGCACGCAAATGTCGAAGAACGCCATGTGACGAAGAAGACGGGGCTCGTCGATCACCGGCTCATACAGGCCGCTCGCGGCGAGGGTCCTGAGATCCGACGCGAACAGCGTGAGCGTGCCGGAAACCGCCCTGTAGCACGGCAAGGCGCCCGACGGGTCACGCGCTACCGCCACCCGGTCGTGATGTCTGTCGTCGGTCGCCAGCACATAGCCGCCCCAGTAGCGATCAAGGGCCGATTGACCGCCGCTGGCGATGATGGCGTGCGAACTGCCGGGAGATATGGATCGGACGCGTGCCGGTATCGCCTCGTTCGTGAAGACGTGTCCGATGAAAGCCCCCTCGCCTGTCTCGAGTGCTACACAATGCTCCGATCGACCGACCAGGATCGCCATGCGCGCGGTCAGTACCCCGACCTTCAATCCCGAAGCGTTCGCCACTTGCTCGGCCCGCGCGCTCACCTCTCCAGGGTCGGGAGACAGCAGGATCAGATAGCGCGGTCCGATCACAGGACCAGGATCGGCGTGAAGAGCTTGATCCGGTCCACCTCGTCATTGAGCAGCGTCGACCCCTGCTGCACCCAGCAGTGCGCGGAAAAGGCGCCGGCGCGCACGCCGATCACCATGTCGGGATGGAGATCATGGCGCGCGAGATGATCGATCAGGGCAAGGGACCGGACAAGGCAGCGGTCCACCCCGCCAACCAGCTTGTCGACCGCGCGGTGCGCGGCGAGGACCGGATGGGCTCCGGCGATGGACGCCGCGGGATCATCGCGGACCGCGCTCGGCCGCTTTCGCGTGCGGCGTCGCCCGACCATCGTTTTCAGGCCCAGCGTGCGCATCTCCAAGCGGACCATGACATGATGCCCAAGCGCGGCGGCGATCGTGCGGACAGCAGCTGGCGCCGCGCCGACGGCCAGTGACAGGACGGGCGGTTCGACGGACGGCGGAGACATGGCGCGAAGGCTTTCCGCCCTATGCAGCAATCCCTCGGACAATAGCGGCCTAAGATCCCGTTCCAGCGACGGATCGAGCGCATCGCCGATGACAATCCGTCGAAAAGCGTGATCGGTCGCGGCGTTCAGGCAGAAATAGCGGTTTGCCGTGAGGTCGAGGAAAATGGCGCCGCGATCGGTCAGGCAAAAATACAGGTCCTCCTGAAGTGCAAACGGCATGGCCGGCTCCCTCTTGCACGACGGCGAAGAAGCGCGCGGCACCGCCTTGGTGCCGCGCGCCGCTGCGCTCAGTCGTCGGAAAGGCCACCGCCCACCGCGCGCTTGATGGGGAACAGCCCATCGTCCTGCTCGCCCTGGGGTGGCCCCTTGGTGTCGGTCGTGACCGATCCGAGTTCGATCAGTGCGCTGCTTTCCTGGTTCAACCGGTCCATGACATGCTCCTCAAATTGCCGCGGTCATTCGCGGGATCTGGAGGATAAGCGCGCCCATCCGTGAGCGGTTGCGAATATAAAGTGACAGATTGGCAGCATATACGTCGCGCCGGACGGCCATCGTGGCGCGACGTTCGATACCGGCCTGTATCGACCCAGCATCAGACCAAGGGGCCGCGATCGTCTGCGGCGCGAAGGGTCGAGGCGATCTCGGTTGCGTGTAGAATGCGACGGTCGTGAAAGGCGGTGACGCGCCTTCTGACGTTGGCAATGCCCGACAGATTGCCGTTCCTCGTGAGATTCTCAAGTTCCTTCGACAGGTTCGGAAATAGCCTCGCCTCGGCCAGGCGTGGGTAGCGCAGCCGCTCATTGGCGGCCGCCATCTGCTCAATGATCTCGGCATTTCCCGTCGCGTTGGCGATTTCCTGGAAGACCCGGTCGCAGCGTTCGGCCTGGGGCAGCGGCTCGCTTGGAATGACGGTTCCGCGAAATCGCTCCAGCGCGCGCGCCAACGATGCATTACGCAAAAGGTGCAGGGCGGCCAGCACCTGTTGGCAATACCAGGTGTAGAGATGGGCGAGCGGGAGGGCATCCGGCGTGACGAGCCTGAAACCGCCGTCGGGATGGGGCTCGATCAACCGCTCGCCGATCATCCGATGCATGGCTTCGCGCACCGGCGTCGTACTGGCGCGATGGCGGTCGGCAATCGGTTGCAGTTCAATGCGCGCGCCGGGCCTGATCAGGCCTGACAGATATTCGGCTTTGATGGCGATGTAGATCCGATCCTGGGTTACAGACTCTGCTGCCATCGCCCCTCCTATCCGAATGCCGCCTTTCGCCAGCTCGGGGTCAGTTGACTGGTGAGCTGGGAGATGTTGCGGTCGGCAATCACTTCGATGCACAGCCGCTCCAGCTCGCGGAGATCGCCGCCGACCAGCTGCTTCGGAAATGCCATGCGCTGACCCAGGAACAGCAACGGGATGAGAATGTGCCCCGTCGACAGTCCAAGCTGGTAGGCA
>Ga0247742_10001082_pt1 | contig 19909 bp, 1 predicted proteins | sample UWRJL208509C2_FD_180944 | JGI IMG/M metagenome (GOLD analysis project Ga0247742, IMG submission 180944) | Plant litter microbial communities from Arlington Agricultural Research Station in Wisconsin, United States - UWRJ-L208-509C-2 | ecosystem: Environmental > Terrestrial > Plant litter >... | reverse complement strand
TTAATTACATTTTGCCAGGCTTTTTTAAACAAGCGCGAATTAAGCTTACCCTGTATGGTTACACTTAATTGCTCCCGGTATGAAACCGAAGCCGGATTAAGCAACGACTCGAAAAGCAGACCTTGCTGTAATGGCGCTAAGGGGTATATATCAACTATATCACGTAAGGAATAGCCCTCCCCCTTTACTTGCGTAGCCAGTACATTAAGGTTGTGCTCATTCAGTACCGATGCAGGAAAATCAACAGGACTAATGCCGGCAACTTCTGGCTGTAAGCAATGGTCTATAAGCGCATGCAGATTCGAGATAAAAGAACTCACAAGATCATGTATCGTGCTATCCCTGTGCTGACTTTTATCATATTCAATTCCAATTTTGAGCTGCCCGTTTATAATAATTAAGTTGGCACTCAATAGATATATTGGCTGATTGTTTGGGCTTTGCTCCAAACCGCAGTCAACATCAGAAAGTCTCCAGCCGTTATTTTCTGATATTGATGTACCACTTTGACCGAGGTAATTAAATATAACCTGAGGGTGTGGGTTTGTGCTGAAATTGGTGGTCTCATTTGAAAGATATCGCAACAAACCATACCCAATTCCCTTACCTGGTATGCTCCGGTATTGTTCTTTTATTGATTGCAAAATTGCCTCGGGCCCGGCATTTTCCGGAATGGTAAAAACAGCCGGGAAGGCCGATGTGAACCAACCAATTGTTCGAGAGATGTCCAGGTCATCAACTAAATTTTCCCGCCCGTGGCCCTCAAGTTCAATTGACAGGGTTTTGCCTTTTAACCATTCACTAAGTGATAATACGAATGCAGCAAGCAAAACCTCCTGTATATGGGTACGATAGGCTACAGGAACAACTTTAATTAAATTCTGAGTGCGACGCTCGTCCAAATAAGAAGCGATGAAGCCTGTTGATGCTGAGTAGTTATTTTTTGAACTATTTACATTATCAACCGGAATAAGCGGTGTTTTTACTTCGCTAATTTTTTTCCAATAATTAATCTCATCCGCAGAAATTCTATTTTTCGCATATTCAGTTGTGGCCTGTACCCAATCTTTAAATGAATGCGTTTTTTCGGGCAGACTTGCTGATGATGCAGAATCCATGATATTGATAAGGTCTTCCAATAAAATCCGCCACGAAACGCCATCAATTATCAAATGATGTGCAATTAATAACAATCTTGATGGCTCATCATTACCCATTTTTAACAACGCCGCCTTAAACACTGAACCATTTTCAAGGTTTAAGCCAGCCTGGGCATCATTCGCTATTTGAAGAAACTGATCTTCCTTTGTTTCATTAGCAAACCCACTTAGATCATAACTTTGGAAAATTGCTTCGGTAATTTCCAGCATGATCTCTTGTATCCAATTACCATCTGTTTCCTGATAAAAACGCGTACGCAAAACATCGTGATGTACAATTAATTTTTGCAGGGATTGCTCAATTACTTCGGGCGTTGCATCCAAGTCGGTTTCCAACACAGCTGCCTGGTTAAAATGATGCGGTTGGGCCAACTGCTGCTCAAAAAACCATTGCTGAATTGGAGAAAGAGGAACTTTTCCGGATATTTTGCCTTGCTCTGCCGTGGTTTTGCTTTTTTGTTTTGCAACTGCTGCCAGCGAAGCGATGGTTTGATTTTCAAAAAGGTCTTTAGGGGTAAACTCCAGCCCTGCCGACCGTGCTCTCGATACAATCTGGATACTCAGGATAGAATCGCCGCCAAGCTTGAAAAAATTATGATGAATGCCGGCATTTTCAACGCCAAGAACATCCTGCCATATGCCGGCAAGCGTTCTTTCCTGTTCATTTCGTGGTGCTGTGTATTCATTTGTTTTACGCACAACACCCTTTGCATAAGCCAGAAGAGCCTTTTGATCTATCTTACCGTTCAACGTTAGCGGAATTTCTTCCAGAACTATAATGTTATTCGGTTGCAGGTAAGCGGGTAGCTTATCCTGCAAAAATTCTTCGAGGGTTGTTGAATTTTCATCTGAAACATACTCATCAACAGTAATAAATGCTACGAGCCTTTGATGCCCGTTGGTATCCTGCTGCACTTGTACTACAGCCTCTTTAACTGATGGGTGTTTCTTTAGTGTTTCTTCAATTTCACCGGGTTCAATCCTGAACCCTCGTAATTTCACTTGTCGGTCAATACGGCCTATGTAATAAATATTACCATCGGGCATAAACTTGGCCATATCGCCCGAGCGGTACATTTTTGCTCCCGGCTTTTTGGAAAAAGGATCGGCTATGAATCGTTCCCTGTTGATCTCCGGTAAATTTATATAGCCTGCAGATAGCCCTGTACCGCTGATAAATAATTCGCCGGGTACGCCCGGAGGCAGCGGAAGCAGGTTTTCATCAAGAATATAAATGGCGGTATTACCTATTGGGCGGCCAATGTGTACTGCGCCTCCATCTGCATAGCACAATGTAAGGGATGCGCAAACGGTATATTCTGTAGGGCCATATGCGTTAATAAAATTGCGGTGTTTGCCCCATATGTTAATAAGTTCAGGCTGGCAGGCCTCCCCTGCAACTATCAAAGTCTCTAACACGGGCAGTTTTGCATTCGGAAGCACTTTGAGGATAGAGGACGGAATTATTACATAAGTAATTTTTGTATTTTCGAGCAAGGAGATCAGATCCGGGCCAGGAAGCATCTTTGCTTTTGGAGCCATGACTAATGTAGCACCGGCATAAAAGCATACGAATATTTCGGCAATGGAGGCATCAAAACTAAGGGAAGCAAATTGCAATGTTTTGCTGTGCTTATTAACCAAAAATCCCTTTCCAAGCTCAATTGACATATTTAATAAGCCAATGTGGCGCAACATTACCCCCTTCGGATTCCCCGTAGAACCAGAAGTGTAAATTATATATGCAAGCGATTCGGGATCAATAACCTGCCCACTACTATTATCACCATTGGTATAACTTACAGCTTCCTGATTATAGATAAACGGCAGGTTAAATTCCTCGAATATATTTTCCTCACCGGCAATAAAGTTTACTTCGGCGTCACGAAGCATGAAACTTATCCTATCTGATGGATATTCCGGATCAATAGGCACATATACACCACCAGCCTTCATGATGCCCAGGATAGCTGACAACATGCGTATTGACCTGATCGCAATTAGCCCAACCCTATCTCCTTGTTTTAAACCCTTAAGTTTCAAATAACCGGCAAAGTTTTCGGCTTCATTTTCCAGTTGATGATAGTTAAGAAATGAGCCATCATATTCAAAGGCAATATGCTCAGGGGTTTCCCGGGCAATTTCTGTAACCCTGTCTAACACAGTTTTACCCACCGGTAAAGCACTATCTGTATTATTCCAGTTGTATACTATTTTTTTGTACTCGGTTTCGCTTAATAAAGGCAATGCTTTTAAGCTTTGCCTTGGATTTTCTGCTACCCTTTCCAATATGCCAATAAAATGACCTGCTATCTGCTCTACTGTTGAGGGTAAAAACAAATCGTTATTGTATTCTATTATGCCCTTTAACCCCGCAATATTATCCTCCATTGACAGGTACAGGTCGTATTTGGCTATCGGCCTTGATAAATCTTTAGGAGTTATTTTTAATCCGGGAATTTCAAAGGCCGGCAAAGGCATATTTTGCATATCAAAGGCCACCTGAAAAATTGGGCTGTAGCTCATATCCCTTTCCGGCTGCAATTCATCAATTACCTGGTCAAAAGGGATATCCTGGTGCGCATAAGCCTCAAATGCCAGTTGCTTTACCTGCTCAAGTAATGAAAGAAAAGTATCGGCTATACTAAGCTCTACCCGGTAAACAATGATATTTACAAAAAAGCCTATAAGCGCTTCTGTTTCCTTGCGGTTACGGTTTGCAATAGACGAGCCTATTAACAGATCATTTTGCCTGCTATATCTTGATAACAACAGGGAGTACGCCGAAAGAAGTGTCATAAAAAGGGTTGCTCCCTGTTTATTACTTAAACTTCTGAGCTTAGCCGATAATTCTGCTGAAATGGTAAATCTGTAATTGCTGCCGTTTTCTGTACGTATGGCCGGCCTTTGCTTATCAGTTGGCAAATCGAGTATAAATGGGGCACCCGATAATTTACTTTTCCAGTAGGCCAGCTGTGGTTCATAAAAATGTTCATTTTTAAGTGTGCGCTGCCAGCAGGCAAAATCTGCATACTGAACTGGCAATGAGGTAAGCGGAGAAGCCTCTCCTGCTGCAAATGCCTGGTAAAGTGTGATCAATTCGCTAATAAACACCCCTGATGACCAGCCATCAGAAATAATATGATGCATGTTTACCGACAACACATATTCATTTTCAGAAACGGTGATCAGCACCGCCCTTATCAATTGATCATGCTGCAGATCAAACGTTTTTGCTGCTTCACCGGCAATTAATGCATCTAAATCCTCTCCATTAGTACCCGCCATGATCGTTGGAATTGCAAAAGACTGCGCCTCTTTTACAAGCTGGTAGGCTTTACCATCTACGTCATGGAAATTTGTTCTTAGTATTTCGTGCCTGTTTATTATTTCGGCAAAGGCGCTTTGCAAAGCATTTTTATTCAGACTACCCTCAATTTTAATAGCTTCGGGAATATTGTACGATGCTGACTGTCCCTCCAGCCTGTTCAGAAACCAAAGCCGTTGCTGGGCAAATGACAATTGTGCCCTTTCCCGGCCCGTTACCGGAACAATAGGCGGAAAATCATTATCAACACTATGATCTTTAAATTTTTCAATTAAAGAAGCCAGCTGGTCAATAGTTGGATTTTCAAGCACCTCTTTTACCCCAATACTAATCTTAAAGGCGCCGCGGATACGCGAGGTCATTTGGGTTGCATTCAGGGAGTGCCCCCCTAACTCAAAGAAATTGTCAAATATACCGGGCGTTTGTATTTTTAATATCTCAGCCCAAATGGCTGCTATAATTTGCTGAATTGGATTGCCGGGAACACTATATTCTATACCTGCCTGTACAGGTGCTTTTAAAGCATTTAACAGTGCTTTTTTATTGGTCTTCCCATTTGAGGTAAGCGGAAAATCATCCAAAACCTGATACCGTTCAGGCATCATATAAGCTGGCAAATGTTGCTGTAATGTATGTTTTAAAGCTTCCTGTTTAAATGATGCCGAATCCGAAACTTTAATAAACGCTACAAGGGTTGTTTCCATCGCGCTGTTTTTAACCGGCAATACAGCAGCATCAATAACAGATGGATATTTAATAATATGGCTTTCAATTTCTCCGGGCTCTATCCTATACCCCCTTACTTTTACCTGTTCATCGCTGCGGCCAAAATATTGGATGCTGCCATCCTCAAGCCAACATCCAATATCGCCTGTTTTATAAATCTTCTTTCCCGCTTCAAACGGAGAATCTATAAACCTTAAAGCATTTTGCTCCGGCTGCCCCAAATATTCAGCTGCAAGGCAAGTACCGCCTATATAAATTTCGCCCTTTATCCCTACAGGGACAGGCATCAAGGCTTGGTTCAAAATATAGATAGCCGTATTGGCAATAGGCTTACCCGCATTTATTTTACCCGATGAAACAGCATTGGCTGTACACCCAATGGTTGCTTCGGTAGGCCCGTACTCATTGAAAACAATTACTCCCGGCCATTTATCATTTACTATTTGTATATGTTCTTCCCTTAAAGCTTCGCCACCAACAATTAGGGTACGTAACTTATTATTGCCTTCCTGAATATCTTTTAGCAGCGTTATATGCGATGGGGTTAGCTTAACGGTATCAAGCGTTCCGCTCGGGCCAAAAATATCTTCCATAACCAAACCAACCTCCGGGCCTTCATATATTTTTATGGTTTTCCCTTTGGCTAAGGGAATAAAAATACTTGAAAGCGTAAGATCAAATGCTGGTGAGGTAAACAGTGGGAAATTGCCGCCGGTTGGGTTGTGAGCAAAATAATAATCATTGGCCCAATAGATGTAGTTGAGCAAGCTTAAGTGATTTATTTTAACCCCTTTTGGTTTGCCGGTTGAGCCTGATGTATAAATCAGGTAAGCTGCATCATCCGGATTTACAATAATATTGGGCACTTGCTGTGCAGCCCCAGTTGTAGTTTTGGTAATTTGCGAATCGATCAGCAGAATCGACTCACTTTCAAATTCTTCTAAAAGATCTGCCTTATCACTAATAAATACCTCCACGTTAGCATCGGCAATGATAGATTGGATACGCTGTAATGGCAATGAAGTATCTATAGGTAAAAAAACACCGCCCGCCTTAATAATACCTAATATAGATATCACAAGATCTATACTTTTATCCATCAATACCGCTATGATGTCGCCTTTCCGTGTCCCTTTTGAAAGCAATACGTCGCGCATGGCATTGGCACGATAATTCAATTGTTTATATGAAATACGTTCATCACCAGAAATAACTGCTATCTGATCCGGAATTTCAATGGTATTTTTATGGATCAGATCGAGTACCGTTTGCCCCGAGGGTATAGGTATGGTTGTATTATTAAACTTAATAAGTACCTCCCCCCTTTCTGCTTCACTTAAAATGGAAACAGTTACTGGCGATTGCGAGGGATTGTTTAAAATAGACCTGATAGCTGTCTCCAGATGAGCAAATACTTTTTCTATCTCTATTTGAGTGAAACTATCCTTAAAATAATTCATTTGAAACCGTATTACCTGGCCCCGTGGAATTATCATTAGCGTAAGCGGGTAATTAGTTTCTTCAAATGACTTTACATTTTTTATTTCTAATCCGTCAAAACCTTGTTGGGCAGCTTCATCAAGCGGATAGTTTTCAAAAACCATTAAGCTTCTGAATAAAGGCGTATCACCAGAAACATCTGAAGCTTTTTTGATATCCACTAATGGCGTAAAAGAAAACTCGTTTCTTTCATTGTTACGAGCCTGCAGGTCTTTTAGCCAGGTAACAACGTCAGTATCACTGCTGATATCAACCTTTATGGGTAATGAATTGATAAAAAGCCCAACTATTGATTCCACACCGGGTAATTCAGGCGGCCGGCCAGAAACTGTTGATCCAAAAACAACTTCATTTTCCCCGCTGTAAATACCAAGCAGTATTGCCCATACCCCCTGAAGCAGGATGTTTGTGGTTACCCCCTCCTTCTTTGTCCACTCCAAAATTGAACCTGACAGGTCCGGTGAAAGATCATAGGTACACTCCGCGTACCCATGATTGGTGTTATTTTTATCAGTTAAAACAGCATTTCCTATTCCTAAAGGAGTGGGCGTGTCAAACCCGGCCAATTCATTACTCCAAAACGCTTTGGCTTTTTCATGGTCCTGTTTTGCAAGCCACGATATATAATTTTTAAATGACGGATTACCCGGAAAAGTAACTGATTTTTGGGTTATGTGTGCTTTATATCGTTTAAACAATTCGTCTAAAATGATCCCTGAGCACCAACCGTCCATTAGCATATGATGATGGCTCCAGATAAATTTCCATGATTTTTTCCCTGTACTAATGAGCACACAACGCATTAATGGCGCCTGTTCGTGATTAAACCCTCTTCTGCGATCATCGCGCAGCAGTGATTCAAACTTCTCTGCAATTTTGGTTTGATCAAGCGTACTCCAGTCAAGCGTTTCCCAAGGCAAAACTGCGGTTTTATGTACTACCTGAACTGGTTTATCAAGTCCATCCCAATGGAAAGAAGTACGAAAGACCGCGTAACGATCAACTATTTCCTGCCAGGCTTGCTGAAATCCCGGCAAATTAATTTCTCCTTCAAAATCGCAGCTTACCTGTTCAAAATAAGCTTCAGAATCTGGTTGGGCAAGCATATGGAATAACATGCCCTCCTGCATGGGCGAAAGCGTATAGATATCCTCTACCTGATTTTTGTTCATCGCCTGTTTAAAATTTAAATTGTGAAAAAAGATGATCAAGCTGGTCCTGCTCCAATCCAGCGTCTGGAAAATCAGAAGGGGTGTGCCCACCCTCATTATTATCAAGGCAGTGCATGATCAGTTCTCTCAATGCGGCGGCATAATCATCTGCAAGTTTTTTAATGGTGTGCTCAAAATGTATCTGAGAACAATACGTCCAGTCAATAATTAACCTGTCATCAATAACAATGGCATTAATTTCAATCAAATATTTGCGCCTGGCGTCCAAATCCTGATCATTACCTGTAGGATGCGTTGATATTTTCCATCCTGAATTTAGCGGCAAGGCATTAGCCGACTGGCCCAGATAGTTAAAAATCAATTCTGGCTGTGGCAGCTGTGTAAGGCTCATGCTTATACCATCGTCATGGTTACCATACTTGATGAGGCCGTAGCCTACTCCATTATTAGGTATGTTCCTTAATTCTTCTTTAACAGAGGCAATCACTGATGATGGCCCGTTTGTATCATTCAACTCAAGCAAAACAGGGTATATAGATGTAAACCACCCAACAGTTCTGCTTACATCAACCTTATCAAAAACCTCCTCCCTGCCATGGCCCTCCATCGCAATTAATAAATTCCGATTGTTTGTATAGTTAGTAAAAGCCATCAATAATGCAGCGAGAAGCAAATCGTTTACATTGGTATTGTAAGCTGCATGAACAGTTGATACTAAGGCTTTAGTAGCTTCTTCATCAAGCTGATTGGAGTAGGTACGTGAATTTTTTATTGTATTATCATTCAGATCGCCATTCATATCTTCATGAAGCGGGCTTACCTTCATTCTGCTGCTATTAGTCCAGAATGGCACCTCCTTTGCCAAATTAGCAGATGCGGAATAAGCAGATGCAGCTGAAGCCCATGCTTTAAATGATGAAGTTTTTTTAGGCAGGCTAACCTGCTGACCCGCCGTTAACTGCATGTATGCGGTTGACAAATCCTCTAATAAAATTCGCCAGGATACCCCGTCAATTACCAGGTGATGAGCTATTAAAAACAACATGGGGTTGCCTTCAATATGATAATATCTTGCCTGTAAAACAGGTCCGTTAAATACGTTTAAAGATGCCTGCAACAGGTTTAAATCATCCGTTAGCTGAGTTTGAATTTCAGTTTCGGATAGTTTGGAAAACTCCTTAATGCTAAAAGGTGCAGTAATAGTTTCTGCCTCCGGAATATATTCTTCAGAAACATCTCCGTTAACCTTTAACCGCATCCTGAGCATATCATGATGCGCTATAATTTTTACAAGGGCAGCTTCAAAAAGTGAAGGATCAAAACGCTCATCCACATTTAATAATAGCGATTGATTGTAGTGAGAAACATTGGGGAACTTTTGCTCAAAAAACCATTTATGAACCGGTGTAAGTTCAATATTACCAGAAACCGGCCCCTGTTCTGTTTGTAAGGGCTCTGCCTTTTCTGCTACTGCCGCTAAACCTGCAATAGTGAGTTGTTTAAACAGTTGTTTAAGGGTTATCATGATCCCTTCACTGTTGGCTCGGGAAACAATTTGGATACCGATGATGGAATCGCCGCCAAGTTCAAAAAAATTATCCATCACCCCGATTTTTTCCCGGCCCAATACTTTACTAAAAATATTCACCAGTGATGTTTCTATGTCTGAACCAGGTGCTATGTAATCATCCTCATTATTACCTCCGGTTTCCATTATGGAGAGTTTCTGACGATCGATCTTAAAATTAGGTGTAAGCGGCATTTCATCAATATGGGTAATGAGCGACGGCACCATATAGGCCGGAAGTTTTTGAGCGAGTATCTTCTCTATTTCTTCTGTTTGCAATGAGCCGCCTGCCGATGTATAAAATGCCGCAAGACTGGCATTTTTATTATTGAAACGTGTAACCACGGCGGCTTCTTTAATTCCGGCAATTTCAAGCAAAGTGCTCTCTATTTCGCCTGTTTCAATCCGGTATCCCCTTATTTTTACCTGGTTATCTTTACGGCCCAGGTACTGCAAGGTTCCATCTTGCAACCATGCACCCAGGTCGCCGGTGCGATAAACTCTTTCACCATCAATAAATGGAGAATCTAAAAAAGCAGAATCGGTTAATACCGGTTGCTGATAATAACCATTTGCAAGGCCAACACCGCCAATGTAAATTTCGCCGGTTGCTCCAACAGGCAAAAGCTTCCTGTTTTGATCAAGTATATAAATTGCTGTGTTGGCAATTGGGCAGCCTATAGTGATATTGTTCGGGTTTACCTCAACCACAGAGCATCCTACCGTAGTTTCCGTTGGCCCATATTCGTTAAAGATTTTTATATGAGGCCATTTTGTTTTAACTATCGAAACGTGATCTTCCCTTAAAGCTTCGCCACCAACTATTAAGGTGCGCAAGTTAGTTTCGTGACCCGGAATTTCCGCAAGCAGGCTAACGTGTGTTGGGGTCAGTTTAATGGTATCTACCTGGCTATTTTGATTGAAAATTTTAGCCAGCACTTCACCCGCATCATTATTGCTAAAAACTTCAAGCTTATTCCCCTTTATCAGCGGAAGAAAGATGGAGGTAATGGTAAGGTCAAAGGAAACTGAGGTAAACAAGGCAAAGTTGCCGCCCTCCGTATTATGGTTAAAGTAATATTCTTTTGCCCAGTTAAGGTAATTAAAGAGACTTGCATGGCTTATGGCCACGCCCTTTGGTTTGCCTGTTGAACCTGAAGTGTATATAATGTAAGCCAGTGACTTACTATCTACCACGCGGTCAGCAACCTGGTTAATTTTCGGAAGATCATTTAACTGAAGATCTATCGCAAATATATTCCCGGCGAAAAACGGGATATTAAACAAGAAGCCTGAAGTTGTTATCAGCGTTTCCGCGCCCGATGCAGTTAAAAGATGTTCAATCCGGTCATTGGGGTAAGATGGATCAACAGGAACATAAGCTGCACCTGATTTGAGTATCCCCAAAATTCCGATGATGGTAAGCTCAGACCTTTCTGTCATTAACCCGATGATAGAACCGGAAGCTGTTCCATACTCCTGATGAAGATATAAAGCCAGCTGCGAGCTTTTTACGTCAAGCTCTTTATAAGTAACAGAATTACCTTCAAATAAAAGTGCAACACGATCAGGGTAGTGTTCTACGGTTTCTTTAAAAAGATCAAGGATGGTTTTATTGCCGTTTTCAACCCTTGGCGGGTTCAAACTCATTAAATATGATATTTCGTCATCAGTTACTATTTCAATGGATGAAACCGGAGTAGTAACATCGCCAAAAGCATCCCCCAGTTTATTTAAATGCCCCTCCAATAATTTAGCCCGGTATTCGGGAAATATTGCTGTATCAGAGATAAGCGTTATTTTATATAACTCCGGGTCAATGTTTATTTTAACATCAAATTGCTGTTCATTTTGGGGCAGCATATGCAAATTACTGCTGATTAATATATTGGAAAGGAGGGTATTTTCCATTCCAAAATCTTTTTTCGCCAGGTGCTCAAAAGGGTAATCAGCATAGCTGAAACAATTTTCAATAGCCTGAACAGAACTGTTTAGAAAGCTCTTCAATGTACCATCTTTCTCCAGTTCAATTATCAGGGGTAGCAGCGCTGAGTTTTTATTACCGTTACCCTCTTCTTTCAAAAACGGAACCATAAAAACCACTGATGATGTGGATTGGTAACGACTAAACACCAGGGAAAACAGAGATGTTATAATGCCAAACGTTGTTAAAGGATCATCAGTAATGGTTGATAGCTTTTGCTTAAACGCCTCACTCAGATTAAGCTCCTGATTAAAAAGGGTACGTTTTTCGTTTATTTGAAAATGATTGTTTTTAGTATTCAGCTCATTTATATTGGCAAGCGCAAATCTGCTTTGCCAATATAAAAAAGCCTCATTATGTTCAGTTGCTTGGGGAAGATTTAGGTTGCTCATTATATTAAAGCGGGGGTTAACTTTTTATAACTTTAGTTTTAGACTGATTTTTTTTGATACCACTGGCTTTTTATCATCCTGTTGAATACCACTAATTTTTATTGATGGCTCATAGGCTATAGCAGCAAGCGTTTTTTTATAGTTTTCGGCTATCATTTCAATGGTAGGTTCATTAAAAAGATGGGTATTGTAAACAATATCTACTTTCAAAAAATCGCCCTTATCTGTGATCAGGAATGAAATATCGTATTGCGTAATCCTTACGTCGGCTGCTACATATTTCATTTTTAATTCCTGTCCGGTGGTTAAGCCATCGTCGTAATTATGCTGATACAAATGCGGTACATAATCAACCTGCACATCAAATAAAGGAGTGCGGTTTTGTTCCCTTGGCACCTTAAGCTCGTGCAAAAGCAGGTCAAAGGGATAATCCTGATGAGCCAATCCGTTATTTACTACCTCATTTACTTTTTTAATTGTATCAGTCACAGAATCATCTTCCTTAACACCAGCCTTTAACACTATGGTATTGAGAAAAAAGCCCAGCATTTTTTGCAGGTCGGGGTGGCGGCGTTCGGCAGCTTCAACACCCAGCAAAATATCGTTGCCAGCCGCATATCGTGATAGCATAATATAAATTGCCGACAGTACAGTAACATAAAGTGTTACCCCCTGTTGCTTTGCTACAAGTGCCAGACCGCTATAAAGATCCTTCTCAATTAAAAAAGATAGCTGCTTACCATCATAAGTTAAATTTGCGCCACGGGCCCTGTCAACAGGCAGGTTTAAGCGGGCAATTCCACTTGAAAGTTGCTGCCGCCAATACAGTTTCGATTTTTCTGTTTGCTTTGATGCCAACTCTTTATTATGCCAGGCGGCAAAGTCTCTATACTGAACTTTTAATGGCTCCCGTTTAACCGCCATATTTTTAGTTAAAGCGGCGTAGTTTTCAGCAAACTCTTCAACAAAAAGTCCTGTAGACCAGCCATCAAGCACAATGTGATGGAAGTTTATAGCAAAGCGAAAATCACCTTCATTTATCAGGCAAAGCGTAGCCCGAAGCATTGGCCCTCTTTGCAGATCAAATGGTTGTATATTTTCCTCATATAACATTTCCATTGATCTTTCGGCAGCATCTGCCTTGTCTGAGAGATCAATAAATTTCATTTCAAACACGTTTTCCCCCGGTTTCAATACTTTTTGACGAGGTTCCCCGGTATGTGAGGTAAATACGGTGCGTAAAATATCATGTCGCTCTACAATCAACTCAAGCGCTTTTGAAAAGGCCTTGATATTCAGGTCGCCTTTTATTTCATAAAACCCGATCATATTAAACATCCCCGGATTTTCCGATAGCTGATTCGCTATCCAGATGCGTTTTTGAGGATGCGAAAGCTGATAGTCATCTGAAAGCGGTAGCTGTGGTATTTCTTGATAACCACCTGCTTCTGACCGTTCAGTCAATGCAGCCAGTTCACCAAGGTTTTTAGTGCCGAATATGGATTTAAGTGGAATTTTTATACCACATTCCTTAAATATGGCAGCTACCATTTTAGCAGCCTTAAGACTATGACCTCCTGCTGCGAAAAAATTATCCGTCATTCCTGGATTTCCTACACCCAGTACTTCGGCCCATATTTTAGCTACAATTATTTCGGTTGCGGTTTGTGGTAAAACAATTTCAGCTTTAGTTACATCTATATTAGCGGATAATGGAAGTCGTTTTTTATCAATCTTCCCATTAGAAGTAAGTGGAACTGCATCAATCCGGATAAACCTCATCGGAATCATATATTGCGGTAACTTAACCAACAGGAAGCTTTGTAGTTGAATTGTTGAAGGAATAACCTTTTCACTCTTCGGGATAAACCAGGCAATCAATTCTTTTTCCCCTCCATCGCCAACTGGCATTGCAAAAACTATCGCCTCCTTAATATCCGGATGCAACATTAATGCTGATATACATTCGCCGGTTTCTATACGAAATCCTCTTATTTTTACCTGTTCGTCAGATCGGCCAAGGTATTCAATTTCGCCATTTGCCAGCCAGCGGCCAGTATCACCCGTTTTATACATCACCTGTCCCGACACAAATGGGTTATTAACAAATTTTTGACGGGTAAGCTCATCCCTGTTAATATACCCTGTTGATAACCCAGTACCCGACAGGCATATTTCTCCAGGTACGCCGATTGGAACAAGCTGTGAATTTTTATCGGTAATATAAACGCGCATATTGCTTATTGGCTTACCAATCAATATCTGTGCATCAGTCTGCCTAAGCTCCTTTACAATACATCCTATAGTTGCCTCTGTGGGCCCGTATTCATTATAAACCGTTGCCGATGGCAAAACGCGATTCAGCACCGCCAGGTGAGTCGGTAACACGGCCTCGCCACCCAGGATAATTGTATCTACACCTCCCCCATTTGCCCGTACATTTTCCATCAGGCCTAAATAAGCCGGGGTTAGTTTCAGAAAATCATATTTTTTACCCTCGCTAAAGCAAGCGCTTATCACATCGGCCGCTTCCATTTCCTCGGAGTAAACATCAAGGCTCCCTCCAGAAGTAAGACAGCAGAATATGGGGGTAGCTGTAAAATCAAAGGAAAGGGAGGTAAACAGCGCAGAATTAACAGGCTTTCCAGGAGTAAAATAATATGCTGAGGCCCATGCTAAATAGTTTACCAGATTACGATGGGTGATGGCACATCCCTTAGGAGCCCCGGTAGAGCCTGAAGTATAAATGATATAGCAATTTCTGTCAGGCTCGCTTTTAGGGAGTATTGTTTTTATACTGCTGTTAACCGTAATTGGTTCATCTAAATTTAATACCTGTATTCCTGTAGCAGCGGCTTTAGTCACGCATTTATTATCGGCCAATATCAATTTCATTTCCGCATCTTCAATAATAAACTCAAGACGGGAATCAGGCAAGCTAATATCAAGAGGTACATAAACGCCGCCAGCTCTTAATATGCCGAGTATGGCTATGATCCAATTTGCCGACCGCCCCATATAAATCCCTACCGGATTGCCTGGTTCTATCCCTTTACTGATCAACAGACCAGCTATTTGAGCGGCAGATTTATCCAGCTCCTCATAAGATATATTACGGGAGCCGTCAATAATAGCGGTAGCCTTTGCATTGCTTTGTATCTGTTTGTCAATAAGACCAGTAACCGTTTCATCAACAAAAAACTCACCATCAGTGTTGTTCCAGTCCTCAAGCATCAGCTTCCTGGTATCTGATGTTATAACAGGGAGCATACCAACGGATGTATCCGGATCATCAAGCAATGCCGCTAAAAACGACTCGAAATTTTCGAGCAGCCTAAAAATGGTTTCCGGGTGGAACATGCCTGCGTTATAATCGCAGTCGAGCACCATTTCATCAGGCAAAACCGTTATGTCGAAAAACAAATCGAACGGAGCAAAGCTTATTGGAGTTTGTACCCATTCTGTTTTAAGCCCTGCAAATTCAGGAAACTCAGCTATCGGATTAAGATTAAAGGTAACATTTACCAACTGCGGACGATACCCATTGTCCTTTTGATTAAAATCATCCAGTATTTTAGCAAAGGGGTACGATTGATTTTCATAACAATCAATCAGTTCTCTTTTAGCACTTCTTAAAAAATCTAAAAACGAGTTTTCGCTGTTGTACCAGCTCAAAAACGGCAACAGATTTGCACAATAGCCTACAACATCTTTATCGTCCTCAAAATTACGACCGCTTACAGGCATCCCGATAACCAATTCATCAGTATTGCAGTACCTGTGTAAGAAAGCAGCATATGCCGATATCATCAGCATAAAAGGTGTGCAATTATTATGCTTTGAAAACTCCTTTATTTTAGTGCTGAATGATTGAACAAATTTGCGCGTACACCTGGCCGCAGCATAACTTTTAGTTACCGGTTGAGGAAAATCGGCAGGCAGTTCCAAAGACGCTGAGATCCCGGACAGCTTTTGGCTCCAATAATTCTTCTTTTTTTCCATTTCAGGTTCAGTAAGCGACTGGCTTAATAAGCCTGCATACTCCCTGAATGATAGCGGTTGCTCTAAATGAATTGGCGCTCCGGAAACAAACCCATTATAATAAGCACCAATTTCAAAAAGGATCTGAACGAGCGACCAGCCATCTATGATGATGTGATGCCCTGTAAATTGAAGCAGGTATTCGTTCTCCGGTAACTGGAGCACAGCCAAACGGAATAAGGGGCCCTGCGTAAGTTCAAATATTGCGCTGCTTCCCGCTGCCATCCATTGCTTAGTTACTTCCTGCTTTTCGGCTTCGGTAATTTCACACCGATTTGTGTAAACAATGGTATAGGCTAATGCAGGTAAAATGTGTTGTTCTTCTCCACCGGCACCGATAAATGTTCTTAGGCCTTCGTGCCTTGCTACTACATGATCAAGGGCATTCTGGAGGAGTTGCCCGTCAAGTTTACCTCTTAAACTTAGCGTAGTTGATAAATTATATGCCTGTGAACCATTATCATTTAGCTCCGCAAGTAACATTAATTGCCTTTGGGCATCTGTTAACTCACAAGTAATTGTTTTAGGTTCCCGCTCTGCTAATTTAATCTCCGGGACAGCTATTCCTTCTCTATCAGCAAAAAAGCCGTTATCTAAAAGCTCATGAACTGATCTTTTAACCACGTCAATTATAACATCGGCATCCTCATAGCTATGTTCTGTTGAAAAAAAGCAAACCCTGCGTTCCCAGGTATAAACGCCTTTTTCCATCATTAAGTAAAACAGGAGATTCATTTCAATTGGCTCAAATACAAGGCTATATTTTCCAAAAGATTCAAAGCGGAATAATGACCCAAAATGAACAATTTTTATAGGGACTCTGGTACTTGCAAAAAAGTCATTTAATATAGATGCAAAATAAGCCGTAAGCTTAGTAACCCGTTCCTGCAATGCCGGGCCCTCGTGTTTCATTTTTAACAAGCACGCTCTTGTAGCAGCCATAGTTAACGGATGCTTACAAAAGGTGCCTGAAAAAAACGTCATCCCGACTGATGGATACGAATCATCACCATATTGCCACCAGCCGCCATCAATTACATCTATATATTCTTTTTTGCCGGCAATAATGCCGATAGGCATGCCTCCACCCGGAACTTTTCCATAAGTTACAATATCAGCATATATACCAAAATGAGCCTGGGCACCTCCCGGATGGATCCTGAAACCGGTAATAATTTCATCAAAAATGAGTGCAATACCGCCCTTTGCTGTAACTTCCCTTAATTTTTTCAAAAATTCTACAGGCTGAAAACCAGGCCTCCTGCTTTGAACAGGTTCTACTAAAACAGCGGCAAGCTCATGTGCATGCTCCTCTATAATTCTTAATGATTCATCGGCACCTAATGTAAGTACCATCATATCATCGGCATAACCTTGTGGTATGCCCGGGCCAATTGGCGACGAAAAGAACTCTTTTCCAATTGTTTCCATCTGTACCAGTACGCCGTCAAAAGTACCGTGGAATGCACCTGTAAAAATTGCAACCTTTTTTTTGCCGGTTTTTGTGCGGGCTATACGCAGTGCAGCCATGATAGCTTCTGTGCCTGTATTGCTAAAAACTACCCGTTCTACTCCCGTTAATTCGTGAATTAACCGGGCCACCTCACCTGCCATATCTGACTGTGTGGCCAGCTCTATCCCTTCGGCCAGTTGCGCGGTAAGGGCATCCTTAACAAACTGCGGACTGTTACCAAAGAAGTTAACACCATAGCCAAGCCCTATATCTACATAATTATTTCCATCAATATCTCTGAATTTAGAGCCCGATGACCATTCGGAAACTATAGGGTACAATAACTCCTTAATAGATAATCTGAAATCAATAGAATTGATCCAATCTGCCAATACACCTCTGTGTTTTTGGGCATAGGCTTTGGATGATGCCGTACGCTCGTTATACCGCTTTGCAAAAGCAGCTATAAACGTAGCCTGCTGCGCTGTAAACGGTACTTCTTCCTGTAGTTTTACGGCCTTAAAATTAAGTTTTCCGGAAGGGTTGTTTACACTTACGGCCTTGCCGGGTTTCGTCAAAGCAGTTGGTGCTGCTCCCTCCAAAGCCGTGATCCTGGCCGAAAGCTCTTCCAGTTTTTTGAGAATTGCAGATCCGGTTTCGTTGTTCTCTATTGCTGCCGTTTCTACTGGGTAGAGTGCTGTACTTCTGTCTTCTTCTCCAATTTCAATGGTAATTTCCGCCGATTGAATATAGTTGGCCAGCGCATTGATACTTGAGGTTTCCTCAAAAAACTGTTTCAGTGAAAGTTTTATCCCGAATTTTTCTTTTATGGCATCAATCATTTTCACCAGGATAAGGGAATCAAGCCCCAGCTCCATAAAACTGATTGTAAAATCTTCTTCCGTTGCCTCCAATCCGGAAAATAGCTTCACCATTTCTGAAAGGGTACGGAGTATCTCTTGGCTGTTTGGCCTTGTAATACTTCCGGCCGCTCTGGTTCCATTTATGTTTTTATTGTCTGCAACAGCAACCGGTGCGCCGATAGCTGCTGATCTGAACACAACGTTTGCAGTAGCCGAAACAGTGTTAGCTGACGGCCCGTTCCAATGCCTTTTGCGCTGAAATGGATAGCCTGGAATGCTAACTTTTTGGCGATTATAGGGTTCATCAAATTTTTGAAAGTTAATGGAAAATCCCGCCACAAATAGCTCAGCAAGGCTTTCTGTTAATTGAAGCCATACAGATTTATCAGGTACGCATGATGCTAATAATTTTGTTTTTCCAGGAAATAAAAGGCTGTTCCTGGTTATATCCAGAAGTTCCGCATCCTGACCAATCCCTAACAGAACCGTACATTTTCTTTCTTCCAGCTCTCTTATACCTCTGAAGAACGATCCGGAAACGGTTACTTGTTCAATCCAATATGCTGGGGTGGTAATTTCCTTACCGCATAACTTTCCTGTAATATTGGAGATTAATGGTATCTGTGGATTGTTAAATTCAACTTCATTTAGTGCTTTTTGAAAAACATCTCTACTGCCCATTTTTGAAACGAGGGTAAGGCCGTCTTCAATCGTAAACACACCAGCTACACAGGCTGCTGTCAGTTCGCCTAAACCCCAACCCGTAAGATATGCCGGTTGCATACCCCATGATAGCCACAGTATAGCCATAGCATATTCAATAGCAAATTGTGCGGCCAGGGCGTATCCAGCCTCATGGGCCAACGCTTGATTTGCATCAACGGGGAAAAGTATTTCAATTAAGGAGTTGTCAAAATGATTCTTTAAATGCTTATTGCACCTGAGCAGAGTTTCCCTAAACAAAGGATGGCTTTCAAATAGTTCCTGATAAACCTGAGCGTTCTGAATGCCTTTCCCCGAAAAAAGGAAAGCCAGTGCATTATCATCAGAGCCAGAAAGCCTTGCAGAAAACACATTTTCTTTTAAATTCCCATCCATAAAGGATTTTAATTTATTTACTGCATCAGGAGCATCTACGGCCGAAAACGCTAAACGCTCTGCCATTTTTGACCTGCCCACATTTTCAGAAAAGCAAGCATCTTCAAAGCTGATACTCCTGTTATTTCGGAAAAAATCAAGGTAACGGCTTGCCAATTCATTTAATGCCGGTGCATTTTTTGCCGAAATGGTAAAAACATGGACAGGCCTTTCAAATGACTTTTGTTCTTTAGCCTTTACCGGTGCTTCTTCAACAATAAGGTGCGCGTTGGTTCCTGATAAGCCAAATGAACTTATAGCAGCTACCCGCTTATTTGTTGAGGGCAGCCAGGGTGTAAGATTAACCGGGATTTTTACGCTGATACCGTCCCAATCTATTAAACTGCTTGGCTTTTTAAAATTCAAATGTGCCGGTATTTGTTTATGCTCCATGGCAAGCGTAACTTTTATGAGGCTTGCAATCCCTGCGGCATGTTCTAAATGGCCAATATTTGTTTTAACACTGCCCACCAGAAGAGGCTCATTCTTATTTCGGTTTGTGGCAAGCGTATGGGCTATAGCCTCCATTTCAATAGGATCACCAAGGGGGGTGCCTGTTCCATGGGCTTCCAGATAGGATATATCA
>Ga0247742_10001081_pt1 | contig 19910 bp, 20 predicted proteins | sample UWRJL208509C2_FD_180944 | JGI IMG/M metagenome (GOLD analysis project Ga0247742, IMG submission 180944) | Plant litter microbial communities from Arlington Agricultural Research Station in Wisconsin, United States - UWRJ-L208-509C-2 | ecosystem: Environmental > Terrestrial > Plant litter >... | reverse complement strand
CTACGGCGCCAACTACTCGGTGCGCATCGCCAACCGCATCTCGTTCGCCGAGCCCGCGCTGGTGCGACTGGCCGGCAAGCACTGCGAGTCCGGCGACATCGTCGTGAACGCCGATTACCTGCCGGGGGACGTGCGCCCGGGCGACATCGTCGGGGTGCCGGCCACCGGCGCCTACGGGTGGGCAATGGCCAGCAACTACAACTACCTGGCGCGCCCGCCTGTCGTCGCCGTGATCGATGGGGATGCCCGCCTGATCGTCAGGGGCGAGACCGTCGACGACCTGCTCAGCCGCGATATGGGAGCCCGATCATGATCGAATACCGCAACCTCCGGGTCGCCATCCTCGGAGGCGGCAGCGTGGGTTCGCAGGTCGCGTCGCTGCTCATCGAGCACGGGGACGAGCTGGCTGCGCGGGCCGGAGCCGGTCTCGAGGTGGTCGGCGTCGCCGTCCGCGACCTCGGGGCGACCCGGGATGCCGACATCCCGCAGCACCTGCTGACCACCGACGCCGAGGCGCTGATTCTCGGCGCCGACATCGTCGTGGAGCTGATCGGCGGCCTCGAGCCGGCGCGCACCCACATCCTCGCGGCGCTGCATTCGGGCGCCGACGTCATCACTGCGAACAAGGCCGTGCTGGCGAACCACGGGCCCGAGCTGTTCGAGGCCGCGGAGCAGGTCGGCGCGCAGCTCTACTACGAGGCGGCCGTCGGCGGGGCCATCCCGATCATCAGGCCACTGCGCGACAGCCTCGCTGGCGACCGGGTCGGCCGTATCCTCGGCATCGTCAACGGCACGACGAACTACATCCTCGACCGCATGGACACCCTCGGAGACAGCCTCGAGGATGCCCTCGCCGAGGCCACCCGGTTGGGCTACGCAGAAGCCGATCCCACCGCCGACGTCGAGGGCTACGACGCCGCCCAGAAGGCCGCGATCCTCGCGAGCCTCGCCTTCCACACCACCGTGCCGCTCGACGCGGTGCACCGCGAGGGCATGACGACGGTCACCCTCGACCAGGTGCAGTCCGCGCGCAAGGCCGGATATGTCGTGAAGCTCCTCGCGATCTGCGAGCGGATCACCGCCGATGGTGTCGAAGGGGTCAGTGCGCGCGTGCATCCCGCCCTCGTGCCACTCGATCACCCGCTCGCCGCCGTGCACGGCGCCAACAACGCGGTGTTCGTCGAAGCGGAGGCCGCCGGCAGCCTCATGTTCTACGGCGCGGGAGCAGGCGGAATCCAGACCGCGTCGGCGGTGCTCGGCGACATCGTCTCGGCGGCCCGCCGTCACGTGGCCGGCGGCCCGGGCGTCGCCGAGTCGACGCACGCGAACCTGCCCGTGCTGCCGATGTCGAGCGTCATCACCCGTTACCAGATCACGCTCACCGTGGTCGACGAACCCGGTGTGTTGGCGTCGATCGCAGCCATGTTCAGCGACCGCGGGGTGTCGGTGGAGGGAGTCGCCCAGTCGGTGCGCGATGGCGGGGACGACGAGGCGCCCACCGCTACCCTTGTGATCATCACCCATCGCGCCCCCGAGTCGTCGCTCGCGGCGACCGTCGAGGCGCTGCGCCTCAGCCCCGTGGTGTCGACCGTCGTTTCCGTATTGAGAGTTGAAGGACAGTAACCAGTGGCCCACCAATGGCGCGGAGTTCTCCGCGAGTACGCCGACCGTCTCGACATCTCCGACTCGACCCCGATCATCACCCTCGGCGAGGGTGGCACCCCCCTGATCCCCGCTGACGCGCTGTCGCTGCGCACCGGAGCAAGCGTCTGGGTGAAGTTCGAGGGGATGAACCCCACCGGGTCGTTCAAGGACCGGGGGATGACCATGGCCGTGTCCAAGGCCGTCGAGCATGGGGCCAAGGCCGTCATCTGCGCTTCGACCGGCAACACCTCCGCATCCGCCGCTGCCTACGCCACCCACGCGGGCATCACCGCCGCGGTGCTGGTGCCCGAGGGCAAGATCGCCATGGGCAAGCTCGCGCAGGCCATCGCGCACGGCGCCGAGCTGCTGCAGGTGCAGGGCAACTTCGACGACTGCCTCGAGATCGCGCGCGACCTGGCCGAGAACTACCCGGTGCACCTGGTGAACTCGGTGAACCCCGACCGCATCGAGGGGCAGAAGACCGCCGCGTTCGAGGTGGTCGAGGTGCTCGGCGATGCTCCCGACATCCATATCGTCCCGGTCGGCAACGCGGGCAACTACACGGCTTACCACCGCGGCTACTCCGAGGAGCTGGAGCGGGGAGCGACGACCAGGATGCCGCGGATGTTCGGCTTCCAGGCGGCGGGCAGCGCCCCCATCGTGCTCGGCCATGTGGTGAAGAATCCCGACACGATCGCCAGCGCGATCCGCATCGGCAACCCCGCCTCGTGGGAGCTTGCCATCGCCGCGCGCGAGAACAGCGACGGCTACTTCGGCTCGATCACCGACGACAAGATCCTGGACGCGCACCGCATCCTCTCGGCCGAGGTCGGCATCTTCGTCGAGCCCGCCTCGGCGATCAGCGTCGCGGGCCTGCTCGAGCGGGCCGAGGCGGGCCAGATCCCCAGCGGCGCGACCGTCGTTCTCACCGTCACCGGCCACGGCCTGAAGGACCCGCAGTGGGCGCTGCGCGCGGCCGACGGCTCGGACGTCACGCCGACCGTCGTGCCCGTCGACACCGACGAGATCGCGAGCGTGCTCGGGCTGGCCAAGGGATGACCCTCGCCGGGCGCTCGGTCACCGTGCGGGTGCCCGCGACCTCAGCGAACCTCGGGCCAGGGTTCGACACCTTGGGCCTGGCCCTCGCGCTGTACGACCAGCTCGTGGTCACCGTGACCGACACGCCCGGCGTTACCGTCGAGGTGACCGGCATCGGCCGGGGCGAGGTGCCCACCGACGAGAGCAACCTGGTGGCGCGTGCGATCCGATACACGTTCGACTCCGTGGGGCAGCCCATGCCCGGCCTGCGCCTCGACGCGCGCAACGTCATCCCCCACGGCAGCGGGCTCGGGTCATCGGCCGCCGCGATCGTCTCGGGGGTGATGGCCGCCAAGGGCCTGCTCGAGGGAATCGTCGAGCTGGATCTCGATCGCATGCTCGTGATCGCGACCGAGCTCGAAGGGCATCCCGACAATGTGGCCCCTGCCCTGTTCGGCGGGCTCACGATCGCGTGGACCACGCCCGACGGCCCGCGCGCCAAGAAGCTGATCGTGCACCGGGGCGTCTCCCCGTTGGTCTGCGTGCCGGGTCACAGCGTGTCGACGGCGCTCGCCCGAAGCCTGCAGCCGGCATCCGTGCCGTACGCCGACGCGGTGTTCAACCTGTCGCGGTCCGCGTTGCTGATCGCCGCCCTCATCCAGAGCCCGGAGCTACTGCTGCAGGCGACCGAAGACAAGCTGCATCAGGACTACCGAGCAAGCGCCATGCCCGAGACCAGTTCGCTGGTGCGGACCCTCCGAAAGCATGGGCTCGCCGCGGTCGTTTCCGGTGCTGGCCCGTCGATTCTGGTGCTCGCCAGCGACCCCGCCCAGCGGGCCGTCGCCGCCGAGCTCGTGGAGCGCCACTCCGAGAATCCCTGGGAGAGTCTCATGCTGGCCGTCGACTTCAAAGGTGCTACAGTGACAATGCACCAGGTAGAAGCTCCGGCCCAGCCGTAGCCTCCCGGTTGCGAATCATCCTCTCCCCGCGGCATTCAGATTCCTGCGCATCCGTGCAGACAGCCCGGGGGGATCAGCTCTCCCCCGAGAAGCACTGTCATGAACAGGCGCAGCTCGGTAGGGGAAAGGAATCCCACCCAGTGACTGACGTCAACATCCGTGCAACGAGCACGGGTTCCCGCGACCTGTCCGCCCTCAAGCTGCCCGAGCTCCAGGCTCTCGCGAGCTCGCTGGGCATCAGCGGCGCATCGAAACTTCGCAAAGGAGAACTCGTGAACGCAATCAACGAGAACCAGAACGGTTCGCAGGCCGACACGGCCACGACCGACACCCCTGTGGCGGATGCCCCGGCACCCGACACCGCAGCACCCGAGACCGCAGCGGCCGACGCCGCTGCACCCGACCCTTCAGCGGCACCGGTCGCCGCTCCCCGCAAGCGCACCTCGCGCCGGGTGACGAGCGCCGACACCGCGGTCATCGCCGCCGCCGAGGCTCCCGCCGGCGCCCCGGTCGTCGACCAGGCTGCGAGCATCCCGGTCTCCGACGATGCCGCGACCAGCACCCCCGTCGCCGACGACGCGCCTCCCGCCCGCCGGTCGGCTCGCCAGTCCACCCCTCGTCGTGCGGCCTCGCACGCCGCCCAGGCCGAGAGCGGCCTCGAAGACCCCACTCCCGCTGACGTCGCTGTTGACGTGGACGTTGAGAGCAACGACGGCAGCCAGGCCGCCGAGAACCAGGCCGCCGAGAACACGGCCGCTGAGAACACCGACGCTTCGGATGACGGTGAGCAGGAGGGCGGCTCGAGCCGTTCCTCGCGCAATCGCAACCGCAACCGCAACTCGGCCGACCGCAACAACGGCGACCGCAACGGTGACCGTCAGAACAATGGCGACCGCCAGAGCAACCCGGACCGCCAGAACAACGGCGACCGTCAGAACAACGACCGCCAGAACAACGGCGACCGCCAGAACGGCGGCGATGGCCAGCCGCGCCAGCAGAACAACCGCCAGAACAACAACAACGGGCAGAACGCCGAGCAGCAGGGCAACCGCAACGGCCAGCCGCAGCAGCAGCGTGTGCAGGGCGACGACGAGGGCGACCGCGGCAACCGCAACCGCTACCGCGACCGCAAGCGCGGCCGTGGCCCGCTCGGCGACGACTTCGAGCCCGAGATCACCGAAGACGACGTGCTGATCCCGGTTGCGGGCATCCTCGACGTGCTCGACAACTACGCGTTCGTGCGGACCTCGGGCTACCTCCCGGGCAACAACGACGTGTACGTCTCCCTCGGCCAGGTCAAGAAGTACAACCTGCGCAAGGGCGACGCGGTCGTCGGCGCAATCCGCCAGCCGCGCGAGGGCGACAACGCCCAGGGCCGCCAGAAGTACAACGCCATCGTGCGCATCGACTCGATCAACGGACTGCCCGTCGAAGAGGCCGCCAACCGCGTCGAGTTCGGCAAGCTGACCCCGCTCTACCCGCAGGAGCGTCTGCGCCTCGAGACCGAGCCGGGCAAGCTCTCCACCCGCATCATCGATCTCGTGTCGCCGATCGGCAAGGGCCAGCGCGGCCTGATCGTCTCGCCTCCCAAGGCCGGCAAGACGCTCGTGCTGCAGGCGATCGCGAACGCGATCTCGAAGAACAACCCCGAGGTTCACCTCATGGTCGTGCTCGTCGACGAGCGCCCCGAGGAGGTCACCGACATGCAGCGCACCGTCAAGGGTGAGGTCATCGCCTCGACCTTCGACCGGCCCGCCGAAGACCACACCACGGTCGCCGAACTCGCCATCGAGCGCGCCAAGCGTCTCGTCGAGCTCGGTCACGACGTGGTCGTTCTGCTCGACTCGATCACCCGCCTCGGTCGCGCATACAACCTCGCGGCTCCGGCCTCGGGCCGGGTGCTCTCCGGCGGCGTCGACTCGTCGGCCCTGTACCCGCCGAAGCGCTTCTTCGGCGCCGCGCGCAACATCGAGGAGGGCGGCTCGCTGACCATCATCGCCACCGCGCTCGTCGAGACCGGGTCGAAGATGGACGAGGTGATCTTCGAGGAGTTCAAGGGCACCGGCAACATGGAGCTCCGTCTCTCCCGCCAGCTCGCTGATAAGCGCATCTTCCCTGCCGTCGACGTCAACGCCTCCGGCACCCGCCGCGAGGAAATGCTGATGGGCGCCGACGAGGTCAAGGTCACCTGGAAGCTGCGTCGCGCCCTCGCCGGCCTCGACCAGCAGCAGGCGCTCGAGATCGTGCTGGGCCGCCTGAAGGAGACCCAAACGAACGTCGAGTTCCTCATGCAGGTGCAGAAGTCGATGCCGGGCTCCAACGGCAAAGAGGACTAATCATGTTCGAGTCAGTGCAGACGCTGCTGGCCGAACATGACGAGCTCCAGGTTCAGCTTTCCGACCCCGAACTCCACTCAGATCCGGCCCGATCGAAGAAGGTCAACCGCCGGTACGCGGAACTGTCTCGCATCGTCGCGGCCTACCACGAGTGGCGACAGCTGACGGATGACGTCGCCGCCGCCACCGAGATGGCCGACGAGGACGAGTCGTTCGCGGCCGAGCTCCCCGCCCTCACCGAGGCCCTCGAAACGGCGCAGGAGAAACTGCGGCGCCTGCTCATCCCGCGCGATCCCAACGACGCCCGCGACGTCATCATGGAGATCAAGATGGGGGAGGGCGGCGCCGAGTCGGCGCTGTTCGCCGGCGACCTGCTGCGCATGTACCTGCATTACGCCGAGTCGAAGAAGTGGAAGACCGAGATCATCGAGCAGACCTCGAGCGACCTCGGTGGCATCAAAGACGTGCAGGTCGCGTTCAAGGGCAACTCGACCGACCCGGCCGAGGGCATCTGGGCACACCTCAAGTACGAGGGCGGCGTGCATCGCGTGCAGCGCGTGCCGGCCACCGAGTCGCAGGGTCGCATCCACACGTCCGCGGCGGGCGTGCTCGTCTTCCCCGAGGTCGACGAGCCCGAAGAGGTCGAGATCAGCCAGAACGATCTCAAGATCGACGTGTACCGGTCGAGCGGCCCCGGCGGCCAGTCGGTCAACACGACGGACTCCGCCGTGCGCATCACCCACATTCCGACCGGCATCGTCGTGGCCATGCAGAACGAGAAGTCGCAGCTGCAGAACCGTGAGGCCGGCATGCGGGTGCTTCGGGCGCGCATCCTCGCCCGCTACCAGGAGGAGGCGGATGCCGAGGCATCCGTTTACCGCAAATCGCAGATCCGCACGATGGACCGCTCCGAGCGCATCCGCACCTACAACTTCCCCGAGAACCGCATCGCCGACCACCGCACCGGCTACAAGGCCTACAACCTCGACGCCGTGATGAACGGGGCGCTCGAGCCCGTCATCCAGAGCTGCATCATGGCAGACGAGGAGTCGCGCCTCGAGGCCCTCGGCACCGAGGACTGAGCGTGACCATGACGCAGGCGCAGCAGCACGCCCTTGCCGCCGAACTCGAGAACGCCATCCGGGTGCTCGGCTCTGCCGGCATCCCGAATGCGCGGGTCGATGCCGAGCTGCTCGCCGGGCACGTGCTCGGGCTCAGCCGCGGGGGAGTGCAGGCGAAAGCCATCACCGGCCTGACCCTCGAGGACCATGCCGCGCACACCCTCGCGGAGCTGGTGCGACGCCGGGCTGCGCGCGAGCCCCTGCAGCACATCACGGGTCGCGCTGCGTTCCGCCAGCTGGAACTCGCCGTTGGTCCCGGGGTGTTCGTGCCCCGCCCCGAGACCGAGTTCGTCGCGCAGTTCGCGATCGACGCCTTGCGCGCGACCGCCGTCCCGGAGCCCGTCGGCATCGATCTCGGCACCGGCAGCGGCGCGATCGCGCTGGCCATGGCGACCGAGGTGCCGCACGCTCGGGTGATCGGTGTGGAGGTCTCACCCCAGGCCTACGTCTGGACCCGGCAGAACTTCCGCGAGGTCGGCGCACCCAACTCCCGCGCCGTCTTCGCCGACCTCGCCCACGCGCTGCCCGAACTCGACGGAACCGTCGACGTCGTCATCTCCAACCCGCCCTACATCCCGGTCGGCGCCGTGCCGCGGGATCCCGAGGTGCGGCTGCACGACCCCGAAATCGCGCTCTACGGCGGCGACGACGGGATGGATGTCGTGCGCCAGGTCTCGCGGACGGCGTTGAGACTGCTGCACCCCGGCGGCACCCTGGTACTCGAGCACGGCGAGTTGCAGGCCGCTGCCATCGCATCTCTGCTCGCCGCCGACGGCTGGACCGGCGTCGCCCACCACCGCGACCTCCTCGGTCGCGACCGCGCCACCACCGCCCTGCGCTAACCCGGCGCCCTCCTCCTGACTTGTCGAATGGTGCTCCCCAGGCGCTGAGGAAGCGCGCTTTCGCACAAGTCACGACGGTTCCGCTCGTCAGCCTGCTGATCTCGCCAATCTGTCGGGATGCGACCCCGGCTGCCTCTGCCTGAGCTTCCCGCCTCATTCACCGTGGCCGATGCTCGTGCGGCCGGAATCGACTACGGCCGGCTGCGAGGCGGCGATCTCGATTCGCCCTTTCACGGTGTGCGCTCAGCGCCCAACTCACCCAGCGAGATTCCCGAGCGCCGGGTTCACGACCGCGCGGAGTTGTACTCGCCGCGGTTGAAGCCAGGTCAATTCTTCTCGGAGGCAACCGCACTGGCGATCTGGGGTCTGCCGCTACCCGCGGGCGAGGACTCCGATGTCATTCACGTCGCGGTGCTGCCGCCGGCCACGGCGCCTAGAGCACGCGGGGTCCGCGGGCACCAATACGAGGTCGATCGGGTCTTCGCCCGCGATGGACTGCCGGTGTGCTCGGCCGTGCTCGCCTGGCGGCAGTGTGCTGCCCGGATGTCTGTCGACCAGCTGATCCTCGTGGGCGATGCACTGCTCCGACGGGTCCGGCCCTTCACCACGGTCGAGGGTCTTGCCCACCTCGTCGGATCGTCCGCCGGTCATCGTGGCTCGCAACGGTTAGCGCGAGCGTTGACCGAGATCCGACCTCGAACGGACTCGCCGAAAGAAACGGGCACCCGCCTGGTGATCACCCGCGGCGGCCTGCCAGAGCCCGACGTGAACGCCCCGGTGCGAGATCATTCGGGGCGCGCCCTCGGACTCGGCGACTTGGTTTACGAACCGTGGCGCGTAGTCATCGAGTACGACGGCGGCTACCACTTCGCGAGCGACGCCCAGATGTACTCGGACATCGACCGGCTCGCGGCTTTCGCCGCCGCCGGCTGGACCGTCATCCGGGTCCACAAGTTCCATCTCCGAGAGCCGCAGGTCATCGTCGACCGCGTTAGCGCCGCGCTCCTGGCGGCAGGATGGTCCGCCAGATCCTGACTTGTCGGAAAATGTTCTTCCTGGCGCCAGAAACGACAGAAATCGACAAGTCGCCGTGAGGAGCGCGAATCACCATCACTCGAGTTGTCAGGAAGTGCGCTTCGTTTCACCCTGAAGAGCAATTTGTGACAAGTCGCGCGGTTGAGCGGGGTAACGCGAGGGTTGCAGCGGCGCGTAGCGCGAGTCGCGGGGCGACCGCCCCTACGCGACCGCGCGCTCCGCGGCGAAGGCCTCGATCGCCGCGAGCATCCCCTCGGCAGTGCCGAACTGGTAGGCCGTGATGCCCACGCTGCGGGCACCCTCCACGTTGATGGCCAAGTCGTCGGCGAAGAACGCGTCGCTGGCCGGCACGCCGTATGCCTCAAGCACACGCTCGAACACGACCGGGTCGGGCTTGCGCGCCCCGTAGTGGCTGGAGGTGAACAGGTGGTCGCCGAACAGCTCGACCAGGTCGGGCGCGAGAGTCGCGAGGTGCTTGTGGGCGAGCGGCCCGTTGTTGGTCAGGAGCGTGACCTGCCCCAATTCGGATGCCCGGCGCACGGCCGCGAGCGAGTCGGGCCACACCGTCATGGCGGATCCGCGCACCCGCACCCACTCCTCCTCATCCACCGGCGTGCCGAGGGCCTTTTGCAGGGCGGCGAGGTACGACTCGGCGGACTCGTAGCCGCCAGCCTCCGCGGCCCACTCGCCCTCGTCGTGCCACCAGCGCTCGCGCAGTTCCGCCATCGACAGCCCCGTCATGGCCGTCATGCCGGCCATCCGCACTCGCCAGTCGTAGTCGTAGAGCACCTGGTCCATGTCGAAGATGAAGAGGAGAGTCATGACGTCCCTGCGTTGCGGCGTGCGAACGCCTCGATCGACGCGCTGAGCGCGTCGGTCTGGTAGACCCCATCCACGGCGATGAGCTGGTGTGCGGTGATCCCGACGGCGCGGGCGCCGAGCACGTTGGCCAGGGAGTCGTCGGCGAAGAAGGTGTTCTCCGCCGCGACGCCGTAGTGCTCGAGCGCACGGAGATAGATTTCCTCATCCGGCTTGCGGGAGCGCAGGTGGTAGCTGAACAGGAGGTTGCCGTTGAGGATCTCGCAGGCCAGCGGCGCGAGCTGCGGCATCGCCGTGGCGGTCGCCGCCGGGTTGTTGGAGAGCAGCGACACGGTGCCGAGCTCTGCGGCTCGCGCAAGCGCCGCGATGCTGCCCGGGATGGGGCTCATGGCCAGGGCGCGTGCGGACGCCCACTCCTCGAGCGACAGCAATCGCGTCGAGGTCACCTCGGCGAACGCGTCGAGGTACGCGCCGGCGGTCTGCCATTCGCCGGCCTCGGCCCGCGCCTCGTACCCGGCGGCCCACCAGGTCTTGGCGAGGTGGTACTGGCTCGACCCGGTCAGCCGGGCGAGCTCGGGCAGGCGGTACCTGAAGTTGTACGCGTAGAGCGTCTTGTCGAGGTCGAAGAAGTAGAGGTCCACAGGCTTACCAGTGTTGCACCAATTGCGACCGGTACCATGAAGGGGACATGGCGCCCATCTACGATTGCTCGGCCGAAGCTGAGCTTCTCACCGGCATGCGTCTGGCCAGGACGGCCATCGGACGCGGCGAGCTCGTGGTCATCCCCACCGACACGGTCTACGGCGTCGCCGCCGACGCGTTCAACCCGGCCGCCGTGCAGAAACTCATCGACGCCAAGGGTCGCACCCGGCAGTCCCCTCCGCCGGTGCTGATCCCGGGCATCCCGACCCTCGACGCGCTCGCCGAGAGCGTGCCCGACGAGGTGCGAGCCCTGGTGGCCAAGTTCTGGCCGGGCCCGCTCACGGTGATCCTGCCCGCGCAGTCGTCGCTGTCGTGGGATCTCGGCGACACGAAGGGCACCGTGGCGCTGCGGATGCCCGCCAACCGCATCGCGCTGGAGCTGCTCTCCGAGACCGGCCCGCTCGCCGTCTCCAGCGCCAACCGCACCGGCGAGCCCGCGGCCACCACCGCGATCGAGGCGGAACGGATGCTCGGCGACTCCGTCGCCCTCTACCTCGACGATGGGGAGACGGGGGAGCTGCCCTCGACGATCGTGGATGCCACGGGGCTCTCGGCCCCCGAGGGCAAGCTCCGCATCGTGCGCGAGGGCGTCATCCCGGCATCGGAGATCCGCGACATCGTGGGAGCCGACCGGTGCGCATAGTCTTCTACCTACTCGTGACCGGCATTTCTGCCGTCATCACGTTCGCGCTCGCGTGGGTCATCTGGAAGCTCAGCACCCGGTACCGCCTGTACCCGAAGATCCGCGAACGGGATGTGCACACCCGGCCGACTCCGCGGCTCGGTGGCGTCGCCATGTTCCTCGGGATGGTGGCGGCGTTCGCCGTGGCATCCCGATTCGACAACTTTGCGATCGTGTTCGCCGAACCCGGGAAGGTACTCGGCCTGTTCGGCGCGGCGCTGATCATCGTGCTCATCGGCGTCGCCGACGACCTCTGGGACCTGGACTGGACGGCGAAGCTCGCCGGGCAGATCCTCGCTGCTGGACTGCTGGCCTGGCAGGGCGTGCAGATCTCCACGCTCCCCATCGGCGGGGTGGCGATCTTCTCGCCGTACGTCTCGCTGACCATCACGATCTTCGCCGTCGTGCTGGTGATGAACGCCATCAACTTCATCGACGGTCTCGACGGTCTGGTCACCGGAGTCGCCCTCATCGCCAACAGCGTCTTCTTCGTGTACACGTACCTCTTGCAATCTGACGCGCAGACCGACTACTTCAACCTCGCGTCGCTCATCACGGCCGTGCTCATCGGAGCGTGCCTCGGCTTCCTGCCCCTGAACTTCCACCCCGCCAAGCTCTTCATGGGCGACGCGGGAGCGCTGCTGGTCGGGCTGCTCATGGCGGCATCGGCCATCTCGGTGACCAGCCAGGTCGACCCGGAGCAGGTCGGTGGCAGTGATCGCTTCACGGCGTACCTGCTGCCGGCATACATCCCGATCGTGCTGCCGTTCGCCGTCCTCGTGGTGCCACTGCTCGACTTCGGGCTGGCGGTCATCCGGAGGCTCCGCGCCGGCAAGTCGCCGTTCTCCGCCGACCGGATGCACCTGCATCACCGCCTGCTCGACATGGGGCACTCCCACCTGCACGCCGTGCTCATCTTCTACGGCTGGACGCTTGTCGTCTCGGTCGGCTGCCTCGGCTACATGTTCCTGCCGTTCACCGTGGCAACCCTGCTGGTCGGCATCGGGCTCGTGCTCTGCACCGCCCTGACACTTGCCCCACTGAGCCGTCGCAAGGCGCTCGAGGCGGTCGCGCAGTCCACCGAGGAAGACGAGATCTCGCCCGAAGTGGCCAAGTTCGACGGTCTCGACGCGGCGGCAGACGATGAGCCCCCGGCCGGCAACAATCCAGGCGACACCACAGTCCCAGCTAAGGAGCCAGTGTGAGAACAGCATCAGTCCTGGGGAGGGCGCTCGTCTACGGCGCCATCCTCACCGTGGCCATCGCGGTGATCGGGTCGGTGCTCGGTTACATCGCCGCCGGCACCTCCGGCCTGCTCAGCGCGCTCATCGGGGCCGGCCTCACCGCGCTGTTCATGGGCTTCACCGCGCTCAGCATCGTCATCGCCTCCCGGGTGACGAAGGGCGAGCCATCCAGCACTCTCTTCTTCGGCATCGTGCTCGGGATGTGGCTGCTGAAGTTCGTCGTCTTCATCGCGATACTCGTGCTGCTGCGTGCACAGCCGTTCCTCGAGCCGATGGTGATGTTCGTCGCGATCCTGGCGGCGGTGATCGGGAGCCTCGTCGTCGATGTACTGGCGTTCGTGCGATCCCGCGAGCCGTACGTCGGCAACGTCGCCCTGCCCGGCGATGCGCGCAGCGGCGACTCGTTATAGCCAGCCTGAAAGCTTGATAGGGTTAGATCCGATTCGCCCCCCACATTTTCATCGCCGCGCGTTCGCGTGCCCCGATTCTGGAGATAGCGCTGCTACACCACGCTTTCACCCAACTTCCCCTCGCCACCGCTGACGGAACCGGCGATGGTGAGTTCCACGGGCCATCCCTGGCGGACTTCTTCCCCCCGGCGATCTTCTTCGAAGGCACCCCGTTCGAGATCAACCGGGTCATCCTGATCCGCTTCCTCGTCGTCGCCCTGCTCCTGCTGCTGTTCTGGCTCGGCACCCGTCGCATGAAGATCATCCCGGGCCGCGGACAGTCGATCATGGAGTTCGCGCTCGGCTTCGTCCGCGACAACATCGTGTACGGCGCACTGGGCGAGAAGGACGGCAAGCGGTTCCTCCCGCTGCTGACCGCGATGTTCTTCTTCATCGTCGGGATGAACATCACCGGAATCATCCCGGGCATCAACCTCGCCGGCAGCTCGGTGTTCGGTTTGCCGCTCGTGCTGGCGCTGGTCTCGTACGGTGCTTTCCTGTACGCGGGAATCAAGAAGCACCCGGGCGCCTTCTTCAAGAACTCGCTGTTCCCGCCGAACGTGCCGTGGTACCTGTACCTGATCGTCACGCCGATCGAGTTCCTCTCCACCTTCATCCTCCGGCCGGTGACGCTCTCCATCCGACTCCTGATGAACATGGTCGCTGGCCACATGCTGCTGGTGCTGTGCTTCTCGGCCACCCAGTTCTTCCTCTTCACCGCGGGCGGGCTGTTCAGCTTCTTCAGCATCGGCACCCTTGCCTTCGGCTTCGTCTTCACCCTGTTCGAACTCCTGGTCGCGATCCTGCAGGCCTACGTCTTCGTCTATCTCTCCGCTGTCTACATCCAGCTCGCGCTGGCTGAAGAGCACTAACGAACCTGGCAACCGCCAGCAGTTCAGAATCACCCTGGAAGGAATCACCCGTGGACCCCATCACGAACGTCGCCGAGATCACCGGCAGCCTCGCCCCGATCGCCTTCGGCATCGCGACGATCGGCCCGGCCATCGGCGTAGGTCTCGTCGTCGGCAAGACCGTCGAGTCCGTCGCTCGCCAGCCTGAACTGCAGGGTCGCCTCACCGGCCTGATGTTCCTCGGCATCGCGTTCACCGAGGCGCTCGCGTTCATCGCGATCGCTGTCGCGTTCATCCCGTTCCCCGCCTAAGCAACCGAAAGAGGAGGCAAGGATGCTTCACGCACTCCTAGCCGCGGCCGCGGAAGAGGAAGAAGCCCTCAACCCGCTTCTCCCCGAGGCGTACGACATCATCTGGTCGGCAGTGTGCTTCGTGATCATCGTCGCGTTCTTCGTCTGGAAGTTCCTTCCGGCCGTGCAGAAGACGCTGGATGCTCGCGCCGAGGCCATCGAGGGTGGCATCAAGAAGGCCGAGATCGCCCAGGCCGAGGCCGCCGCTGCGCTCGCGCAGTACACCGACCAGCTCGCTGAGGGTCGTGCCGAGGCCGCGAAGATCCGCGACCAGGCCCGTCTCGACGGCACGAGCATCCTGAACGACCTCAAGGAGCAGGCGACCGTGGAGGCCGCCCGCGTCACTGCCGCTGCCCAGGCGCAGATCGAAGCCGAGCGCCAGAGCGCCCTCGTCTCGCTGCGCTCAGAGGTCGGTTCGCTCGCGATCGACCTCGCCTCCGGCGTGATCCGCCAGAGCCTGACCGACGACAAGAAGGCCTCGGCCCTCGTCGACCAGTTCCTGGCCGACCTCGAGACCTCGGAACAGGCCAGCAAGTAATGGGATCGGCAACCAGGGAAGCGCTCGCGGGTGCCCGCGCGGCACTCGCCGCGCTCGGCGGCAAAGACAGGCTGGCCATCGGGCAGCAGCTGTTCGAGGCGGCTCGCGTGATCGGCGACTCCGCCCAGCTCCGCACGATGCTCGCCGACCCCTCGGCTGCCTCCGACGACAAGGCGAAGGTGATCGGCGCGATCTTCTCGTCGATCAACGACGACGCGCGCGGGCTACTCTCCGAGATCGCGGGCGCCCGGTGGTCGACCCAGGATGACCTGCTCGCGGGCATCGAGGAGATCGCCATCCGCGCCGTCGCGGCGTCCGCCCCAGCCAGTGTCTCGGTCGAGGACGAACTGTTCACGTTCGGCGCCGCCGTGTCATCCGACCCCGAGCTCGAACTGGCGGTCGGAAGCAAGCTCGGCTCGCCCGCGTCGAAGTCCGCGCTCATCACGTCACTCATCGGCGGCAAGGCGAGCCCGCAGTCGCTGGCCATCATCGATCACCTGGTGCAGCAGCCGCGCGGCCGCCGCATCGGTGAACTGATCCGCACGGCCGCCGAGATCGTCGCCGACGAAGCGGGCCTGGCCGTCGCGACGGTGATCACCGCCGCTCCGATCAGCGATGCCCAGCTAGAGCGCCTGCGTGCCGGGCTCTCCCAGACCTACGGCCGCGACCTGCAGCTCAACCAGGTCATCGACCCCGCCATCATCGGCGGCATCCGGGTGCAGATCGGCAACGACGTCATCGACGGCAGCGTGTCGACCCGCATCAACGACCTCAGGCTCCGGCTCGCCTCCTAGGCGACCCACACGTTCTCGAAACGAAGAAGGAACAAGACAATGGCAGAACTCACCATCAGCCCGGACGAGATCCGCGACGCCCTCAAAGATTTCGTCAAGGCCTACGAGCCCGGCGCCGCCTCGACCACTGAGGTCGGCTACGTCATCGACGCTGCCGACGGCATCGCCCACGTCGAGGGCCTGCCCGGCGTGATGGCCAACGAGCTCATCAAGTTCTCCGACGGCACGCTGGGCCTCGCCCAGAACCTGGATGAAGACGAGATCGGTGTCGTCATCCTCGGTGAGTTCACCGGCATCGTCGAGGGCATGGAGGTCACTCGCACGGGTGAAGTGCTCTCCGTGCCCGTGGGTGACGCCTTCCTCGGTCGCGTCGTCGACCCGCTCGGCGCGCCGATCGACGGCCTCGGCGAGATCGTGGCGACCACGCGTCGCGCCCTCGAGTTGCAGGCGCCCGGCGTCATGCACCGCAAGAGCGTGCACGAGCCCATGCAGACCGGCATCAAGGCCATCGACGCGATGATCCCGATCGGCCGCGGCCAGCGCCAGCTGATCATCGGTGACCGCCAGACCGGCAAGACCGCGATCGCGATCGACACCATCATCAACCAGAAGGCCAACTGGGAGTCGGGCGACACCAACAAGCAGGTGCGCTGCATCTACGTCGCCATCGGCCAGAAGGGCTCGACGATCGCCGCCGTCAAGGGCGCGCTCGAAGATGCCGGAGCCATGGAGTACACGACCATCGTCGCCGCTCCCGCTTCCGATCCGGCCGGCTTCAAGTACCTGGCCCCGTACACCGGCTCCGCAATCGGCCAGCAGTGGATGTACGACGGCAAGCACGTCCTGATCATCTTCGACGACCTGTCCAAGCAGGCCGAGGCGTACCGCGCCGTGTCGCTTCTGCTGCGTCGTCCGCCGGGACGCGAGGCCTACCCCGGCGACGTGTTCTACCTGCACTCCCGTCTGCTGGAGCGTTGCGCCAAGCTCTCCGACGAGCTCGGTGGCGGATCGATGACCGGGTTGCCGATCATCGAGACCAAGGCGAACGACGTGTCGGCGTACATCCCGACCAACGTCATCTCGATCACCGACGGCCAGATCTTCCTGCAGTCCGACCTGTTCAACGCCAACCAGCGCCCCGCCGTCGACGTCGGTATCTCGGTGTCGCGAGTCGGTGGTGACGCCCAGGTCAAGTCGATCAAGAAGGTCTCGGGAACGCTGAAGCTCGAGCTCGCGCAGTACCGCTCGCTCGAGGCGTTCGCGATGTTCGCGTCGGACCTCGACCCGACCTCGCGTCGCCAGCTCGCGCGTGGTGCTCGCCTGACCGAGCTGCTGCGCCAGCCGCAGTACTCGCCCATGCCCGTTGAGAAGCAGGTCGTCTCCATCTGGGCTGGCACGAACGGCAAGCTCGACGAGGTTCCGGTCGAAGACATCCTGCGCTTCGAGAGCGAACTGCACGACTACCTCGCCCGCAACACCGAGGTGCTCACGACGCTGCGCGACACGAACGTGCTCGACGATGCGACCACCACGGCGCTTGGCGAGGCTGTCGACAAGTTCAAGCTCGAGTTCCAGACCGGCGACGGCAAGCCGTTGCTGTCGGCTGGCACTGAGGTGTTCGAGGAGATCGCTGCCGAGGACATCGCGCAGGAGAAGATCGTCAAGGGCAAGCGCTGATCGACGGAGTTCGACTCCGCTCGACCACCGATCACGACAACTAAGGGAAAGTAACAGCACATGGGAGCGCAACTTCGGGTCTACCGGCAGAAGATCAAGTCTGCCCAGACGACCAAGAAGATCACTCGGGCCATGGAGCTCATCTCGGCGTCGCGCATTCAGAAAGCGCAACAGCGGGTCGCGGCCTCCGGGCCGTACTCCCGCGCCGTGACGCGCGCCGTCTCGGCCGTCGCGACCTTCTCGAACGTCGATCACATCCTGACGACCGAACCCGAGAAGGTGGAACGCGCCGCGATCGTCATCTTCTCGTCAGACCGCGGTCTCGCCGGTGCCTTCAACACCAACGTCCTGCGGGAGGCGGGGGAGCTCGCCGCGCGCCTTCGGGGCGAGGGCAAAGAGGTCGTGCATTACCTGGTGGGTCGCAAGGCCGTCGGGTACTTCGCGTTCCGCAAGCGGGACTCCGAGCAGATCTGGACGGGCGGCACCGACGCGCCCGAGTTCGAGACGGCGAAGGAGATCGGCGACGCCGTCGTGGCGAAGTTCCTGCAGCCGGCCAGCGAGGGCGGCGTTGACGAGATCCATATCGTCTACAACCGTTTCGTCAGCATGCTGGTGCAGGTTCCCGAGGTGGTGCGCCTTCTGCCGCTCGAGATCGTCGAGGGTGTGGACGCGCCGGAAGACACGGCCGTGCTGCCGCTGTACGAGTTCGAGCCCGAGGTCGGCGACGTTCTGGATGCACTGCTCCCGGTCTACATCGAGAGCCGCATCTTCAACGCGATGCTGCAGTCGGCCGCAGCGAAGCACGCCGCGACCCAGAAAGCGATGAAGTCGGCCAGCGACAACGCCGACAAGCTCATCACGACGTACACCCGACTGGCCAACAACGCCCGCCAGTCTGAGATCACCCAGCAGATTTCCGAGATCGTGGGCGGCGCAGACGCCCTGAGCTCGGCAAAGTAGAACGACAGAGAGAGATAACCATGGCTACCGCTACCCAGAAGGCTCCTGCCGAGACGGCGCCCGCCACCGGCGTCGGGCGTATCGCCCGCGTCACCGGCCCGGTCGTCGACATCGAGTTTCCGCATGACTCGATTCCCGGCATCTACAACGCACTGAAGACCACCATCACGATCGGCGACGAGTCGTCGGAGATCACGCTCGAAGTTGCGCAGCATCTCGGCGACGACCTCGTGCGCGCGATCGCCCTGAAGCCCACCGACGGTCTCGTGCGCGGCCAGGAGGTGCGCGACACGGGGGAGCCGATCACGGTCCCCGTCGGCGACGTCACCAAGGGCAAGGTCTTCAACGTCATCGGTGAGATCCTCAACGCCGAGCCCGGTGAGACGATCGAGATCACCGAGCGCTGGCCGATCCACCGCAAGCCCCCGGCCTTCGACCAGCTCGAATCCAAGACCGAGCTGTTCGAGACCGGCATCAAAGTCATCGACTTGCTCACCCCGTACGTGCTCGGTGGCAAGATCGGCCTCTTCGGCGGTGCCGGTGTCGGTAAGACCGTGCTCATCCAGGAGATGATCCAGCGCGTCGCGTCCGACCACGGTGGTGTCTCGGTCTTCGCGGGTGTCGGCGAGCGTACCCGTGAGGGCAACGACCTCATCTCCGAGATGGAGGAGGCGGGCGTCTTCGACAAGACCGCGTTGGTCTTCGGCCAGATGGACGAGCCGCCGGGAACGCGTCTTCGCGTCGCCCTCTCCGCCCTCACCATGGCCGAGTACTTCCGCGACGTGCAGAAGCAGGACGTGCTGCTCTTCATCGACAACATCTTCCGCTTCACGCAGGCGGGTTCCGAGGTCTCGACGCTGCTCGGCCGCATGCCGTCCGCGGTGGGATACCAGCCGAACCTGGCCGACGAGATGGGCATCCTGCAGGAGCGCATCACCTCGACCCGTGGCCACTCGATCACCTCGCTGCAGGCGATCTACGTGCCCGCCGACGACTACACCGACCCCGCTCCCGCAACCACCTTCGCGCACCTGGACGCGACGACCGAGTTGAGCCGTGAGATCGCGTCGAAGGGCCTGTACCCGGCCGTCGACCCGCTCACCTCGACGAGCCGCATCCTCGACCCGCGCTACCTGGGCGCCGACCACTACCGCGTGGCGACCAACGTGAAGGCGATCCTGCAGAAGAACAAGGAGCTGCAGGAGATCATCGCGATCCTCGGTGTCGACGAGCTCTCCGAGGAAGACAAGATCACCGTGTCGCGGGCACGTCGGATCCAGCAGTTCCTGTCGCAGAACACCTACATGGCGAAGAAGTTCACCGGCGTCGAGGGATCGACCGTGCCGCTCAAGGACACCATCGAGTCGTTCGACGCGATCACCAAGGGCGAATTCGACCACGTGGCCGAGCAGGCGTTCTTCAACGTCGGTGCGATCTCCGACGTCGAAGAGCAGTGGGCGAAGATCCAGAAGGAGAACGGCTAGCAATGGCCGATCTCACGGTGAGCGTCGTCTCGGCCGACCAGGAAGTCTGGTCGGGCAAGGCGAAGCAGATCATCGCCCGCACGACCGAGGGCGAGATCGGAATCCTGCCCGGGCACGAGCCACTGCTGGCGATCCTCGCCAAGGGTGAGGTACGGGTGACCGACAGCAACGGCGCGGTGATCACGGCCAACGCCGATGACGGTTTTCTCTCCGTGGAGCACGATACGGTCACGATCGTCGCCCGCAACGCTGAACTGGTTTAGCCTGAAACATGCTCATTTCCATGGCCGGGCTGCCCGGCGCTGGTAAGTCGACGATCGGCCAAGTGATCGGGTCACGCCTCGGGTACCCGGTGGTGTCGGTGGATCCGATCGAATCGGCGATC
>Ga0247742_10001080_pt1 | contig 19912 bp, 16 predicted proteins | sample UWRJL208509C2_FD_180944 | JGI IMG/M metagenome (GOLD analysis project Ga0247742, IMG submission 180944) | Plant litter microbial communities from Arlington Agricultural Research Station in Wisconsin, United States - UWRJ-L208-509C-2 | ecosystem: Environmental > Terrestrial > Plant litter >... | reverse complement strand
AGGGGCGGAAACCGAAGCGATCAACGTATTCGCCCATAACCTGCATGACTTGCTGCTGGCCGCTCCCGCCGGCCCACGCGCTACGCTGGGGCTGGACCCGGGCTTGCGCACTGGCTGCAAGGTCGCGGTGGTCGACTCCACCGGCAAGCTGCTGGACTACGCCACGGTTTACCCGCATGTCCCGAAAAACCAGTGGGACCAGACCATCGCTGTACTGGCGGCCTTGTGCGCCAAGCACTCTGTTGACCTGATTGCCATCGGCAACGGCACCGCCAGCCGCGAAACAGACAAGCTGGCTGCCGACCTGATCAAAAAGTACCCGGGCCTGAAAATGACCAAAGTCATGGTGTCCGAGGCAGGTGCATCGGTGTATTCCGCATCGGAACTGGCGGCCAAGGAATTCCCGGAGCTGGATGTGTCGATCCGTGGCGCCGTTTCCATTGCTCGGCGCCTGCAAGACCCATTGGCCGAACTGGTGAAGATCGACCCAAAATCCATCGGCGTCGGCCAATACCAGCACGACGTGTCCCAGCTCAAGCTGGCGCGCGGTCTGGACGCTGTGGTTGAAGACTGCGTGAACGCCGTGGGTGTGGACGTGAATACCGCCTCCGTCGCGCTGCTGGCGCGCATCTCCGGCCTCAATACGACGCTGGCGCAGAACATCGTCGCCCACCGTGACGAGAATGGCGCTTTCAGAACCCGGGCTTCGCTGAAGAAAGTCGCGCGTCTGGGTGAAAAAACCTTTGAACAGGCCGCAGGCTTCCTGCGCGTCATGAATGGCGACAACCCGCTGGATTCCTCAGCCGTTCACCCGGAAGCCTATCCCCTGGTGCAACGCATCGCCGCTGAAACCGATCGCGACATTCGCTCGCTGGTGGGTGACGCCAGCTTTCTAAAGCGTCTGGACCCGAAAAAGTACACCGACGAAACCTTCGGCCTGCCGACCGTGACCGACATTCTCCAAGAACTGGAAAAACCCGGTCGCGATCCACGCCCCGAGTTCAAGACAGCGGAATTCCAGGACGGTGTCGAAGACCTCAAGGACCTGCAACTGGGCATGATTCTCGAAGGTGTCGTCACCAACGTCACCAACTTCGGTGCGTTCGTCGACATCGGCGTGCACCAGGACGGTCTGGTGCACATCTCGGCGCTGTCGGAGAAGTTCATCAAGGACCCACGCGAAGCTGTCAAAGCTGGCGACGTAGTGAAGGTGAAGGTCATGGAAGTCGATATCCCGCGCAAACGCGTCGGCCTGTCGATGCGCATGAGCGATACGCCCGGCGAGAAGATCGACGGTGCACGTGGCGCGCGTCCCGGCTCCGCACCGCGTCAGCAACAACAAAGTGCTCCACGCAAGGAAACCGCCACAGCAGCCCCGGCCAACAACGCCATGGCCTCGCTGTTTGCCAACGCCAAACAACTGAAGAAGCGCTGATGGATATTCCAGATGAGTTGACGCAAAGCGCGTACTTCAAGACCCTCGGCTGTCGCGTGGTGCGCTTGGGTGACGGCGTGGCGGAGGTTGCACTGGCGCTTGAACCGCACCTGCGCAACCGCGGCAACGTGATGCACGGCGGGGCGATTTTCAGCCTTGTGGATATCGCCATGGGGCTGGCGTGTTCCAGCTCCCATGGTTTTGAACAGCGCAGCGTCACGGTTGAATGCAAAATCAACTACGTGCGCGGCGTGGCCGACGGTGAAGTGACCTGCACCAGCACGGTCCTGCACGCTGGCAGGCGAACCCTGGTGGTCGAAGCCGAAGTACGTCAGGACGACAAACTTGTCGCGAAAGCGCAGGGCACGTTCGCTGTCGTCTAGCTGTCCGAGATGGTTATGGGGTAATTTTGGCACTGTGTAACAGTGTCGAAATACTCTGAAATCGATGCTGGATCATCGGTTACCGGAAACCGGGCGTTCAGGCCGAAACGAGGCGTCAACGCCAGTTTTTTTCCTCACCCTTGTAGACCGTCATTACGATCCCCATATAGGGCCGACTGATGCGTGAAGGAATTCAACTTGAGCGAAATTCTCAACCGCCGCCTGGCTTTGCTTAGCGAGCGCACCAACCTCTCCTTGTTGGAGCAGTGCTTGCACGGCATCGAGCGTGAATGTCTGCGCGTGACGGGTGATGCCCGTCTTGCCCAGACGCCGCACCCCGAAGCCCTCGGCGCTGCATTGACCAACGAGCAGATCACGACCGACTACTCTGAGTCGCTGCTGGAATTCATCACGCCTGCGCTGAAGAATCCGGTCGACACTCTCGCGAGCCTGGACCAGATCCACCGCTTCGCTTACAGCAAGCTGGGGGGCGAGTTCCTCTGGAGCCCGTCGATGCCCTGCCCGCTGCCTGCCGAAGAAGATATTCCGATCGCCTATTACGGCACGTCGAATATCGGCCAGCTCAAATACGTGTACCGCAAGGGTCTGGCCCTGCGATACGGCAAAACGATGCAGTGCATCGCCGGCATTCATTACAATTTCTCGCTGCCGGAAGCCATTTGGCCATTGCTCAAGCAGACCGAAGATTTTGACGGCGATGCCCGCGACTACCAGTCCCATAGTTATATCGGGCTGATTCGCAACTTCCGCCGCTACAGCTGGTTGCTGATGTACCTGTTTGGCGCATCGCCTGCGCTGGACGCCAGCTTCCTGCGCGGTCGCTCTCATCAGCTTGAACAGCTGGACGCCGACACGTTGTATCTGCCGTATGCCACGAGCCTGCGCATGAGCGACCTGGGCTATCAAAGTAACGCCCAGGCCGATTTGACGCCGTGCTACCACGATTTGATCAGCTACACCGACAGCCTGCGCAAGGCCGTTGCAACGCCTTACGCGCCGTATGTCGAGATCGGCACGCACAAGGACGGCGAGTGGATTCAGCTCAACACCAACGTGCTGCAGATCGAAAACGAGTATTACTCGACCATTCGCCCCAAACGCGTGACCTATTCCGGCGAGCGTCCGATTCAGGCGCTGGTTGCGCGCGGCGTGCAATACGTTGAAGTCCGCTGCCTGGACATCAATCCGTTTCTGCCGACTGGCATCGATCTGCAGCAATCGCGCTTCATGGATGCGTTCATCCTGTTTTGCGCGCTGCAGGAAAGCCCGCAGTTGGCGGAAAACGAATGCAACAACGCTGCCTCGAACTTCCTGACGGTAGTCAAGGAGGGTCGCCGTCCGGGTCTGGAACTGAATCGCAACGATACGACCATCGACCTCAAAGTCTGGGCCGACGAGTTGCTGGACAAGATCGAGCCGATCATCGCACTGCTGGATGAAAGCCAGGACATTGATGAACACGCCAAATCGCTGGCTGTGCAACGTGCGAAGGTAGCGGATGCTTCATTGACACCGTCCGCTCAGGTACTGGCGAGCATGGCCGAGCACAAGGAAGGCTTCACAGCGTTCTCGTTCCGGCAGAGCCAGGCCCATGCCGAGCACTTCCGCAGCCAGCCGTTGAGTGTTGAAGATCAATCCCACTTCGAAAGTCTGGCCCGCGCCTCCCTGGCGCAACAGGCTGAGCTTGAGCAAACCGAAGAAGTGGTGGATTTCGACACCTTCGTTGGTGCGTATCAGGCAAGCATCCTGGCGATCAGTAACTGATCAGTAGCTGACAGTGGGAGGGAGCTTGCTCGCGATGGGGTGGAGTCAGACTATTAATCTGCATCTGCCAGACCCATCACGAGCAAGCTCCTTCCCACAGTCCAATGCGCTGACCATTGCGCCGTTGCTTACAACGCCTTCTCGAAAATCTTCGAATTGCGCTGATAGTTGTAAAGCGATGCTCGCGCACTTGGCAGGCGATCAACGCTGCTAGGCTCAAAACCGCGCTCGCGGAACCAGTGGGCGGTGCGAGTGGTGAGAACGAACAGGGTTTTGAGACCCAATTCCCGCGCCCGTTCTTCGATCCGCTCCAGCAATTCATCCCCGCGCCCGCCGTGACGGTAATCCGGGTTGACCGCCAGACACGCCAGTTCCCCAGCCTGCGAGTCGGCAATCGGGTAAAGCGCCGCACAGGCAATGATCAAACCTTCGCGCTCGACCACACTGAACTGCTCGACCTCGCGCTCCAGCACTTCGCGCGAGCGCCGCACCAGAATCCCCTGCTCTTCCAGCGGCGTAATCAGCTGCATCAGACCGCCCACATCACCGATCCCCGCCTCACGCACGAACTCAAATTGCTCCTGCGCCACCAACGTTCCGCCGCCAGCACGAGTAAACAGCTCCGACAGCAGCGCGCCGTCTTCGGCGTAACTGACGATATGGCTGCGTGCCACACCGCCGCGACACGCCTCGGCAGCAGCATCGAGCAATTCAGCCTGATAGTTATTACCCAGCCGTTGCAGGTGCGCCGGCACTTGCTGCGGCCGCAGTTCACGCACCAACTTGCCTTGTGCATCCAGCAGACCGGGCTCGGCGCCGAACAGCAGCAGCTTGTCAGCAGCCAGATCGACTGCCGCGCGGGTGGCGACGTCTTCGCAGGCGAGGTTGAAAATCTCGCCGGTCGGCGAATAGCCCACAGGCGACAGCAGCACGATAGAGCGCTCGTCCAGCAGGCGATTGATGCCCTTGCGGTCGATACGGCGCACTTCACCGGTGTGCTGATAATCCACACCTTCAAGCACCCCGATAGGCCGAGCCGTCACCAGGTTGCCGCTGGTCACGCGCAACCGTGAACCCTGCATCGGCGAGGCGGCCATGTCCATCGATAGTCGCGCTTCAATGGCCAGGCGCAGTGCGCCCACAGCGTCGATCACGCATTCCAGCGTCGCTGCATCGGTGATGCGCATGTCGCGATGGAAATGCGGTGTCAGCCCACGCGCTTGCAGACGCGCTTCAATCTGTGGCCGGGAACCGTGAACCAGCACCAGTCGCACGCCCAGGCTGTGCAACAGCACCAGGTCGTGGACGATATTGCCGAAGTTGGGGTGATCGACGCCGTCGCCAGGCAGCATGACGACGAAGGTGCGATCACGGTGAGCATTGATGTAGGGAGACGCGTGACGAAGCCAATTAACGTAATCGGGCATAACCGAAAGAGCCTGTAAAAAGAGGGACGAGGGGTGGGAAAAACTCAAAGCCGCATGAGCTTTATCGTCGGAACAGGCTTGGCAACACGCGCACTCTCCTTCTGGGTAGCACCTGACTCACCGGGCAGGCGTCAGGCAATAATGTTCGATCAACTGGCGCAGCAAACGCACTGTAGGCTGCAAGCGTGACATTTCGAGGTATTCACCGGGTTGGTGCGCGCAGGCAATGTCACCCGGGCCCAACACAATGGTCTCGCAACCGAGGCGCTGAAGATAAGGCGCTTCGGTGCCAAATGCCACCGCTTCGGCCGTATGACCGGTCAGACGCTCGGCAACGCGCACCAGTTCCGCATCGGCGTCTTCTTCGAACGGCGACACTTCGGAAAACAGCGGCGCGTAGTTGATCTGAACCTGATGCATCTCGGCCAGCGGCTGAAGCTTCTGGCGGATGGCAGCGCGCAACATCTCTGGGTCCATGCCCGGCAATGGCCGCAGGTCGAACTCCAGCGAGCACTGGCCGCAGATTCGATTCGGATTGTCGCCGCCATGAATACAGCCGAAATTCATCGTCGGCTGCGGCACGCTGAACTGCGGATTGCGAAATTGCGTCTGCCACTGACTGCGCAAGCCCTTTAGCTCACCGATGGCGTCGTACATCGCCTCAAGGGCGCTGTGCCCCAGACTCGGATCGGAGGAATGGCCACTGCGCCCCAGAATCTCGATGCGCTCCATCATCACGCCCTTGTGCAACCGAATCGGCTTCAAACCCGTTGGCTCGCCAATCACCGCTGCACGTCCCAAGGGCTTTCCGGCTGCAGCCAGAGCCTTGGCGCCGGACATGGAGCTTTCTTCGTCGCAGGTGGCAAGAATGATCAGCGGCTGCTTGAACGGTTGATCGACCAAGTCCCGCACCGCCTCGATGATCAGAGCGAAAAAGCCTTTCATGTCGCAGCTGCCCAGTCCTACCCAACTGCCGTCAACTTCTGTCAGTTTGAGTGGATCGGTCTTCCACAAGGCGTCGTCATACGGAACCGTGTCGCTGTGACCCGCCAACACCAGACCACCGGGGCCAGTGCCGTAGGTCGCCAGCAGGTTGAACTTGCCCGGCAGTACTTGCTGGATATCGCAGACAAAACCCAGATCTCCCAACCAGCCGGCCAACAGATCGATGACCGGACGGTTGGATTGATCCAGCGCTGGCTGAGTGCAGCTCACCGAAGGCGCAGCGATCAAGGCCGCGAACTGGTCTTTCATGGACGGCAACGGCATGGGCACTTCCTCAAAGCGGCGAAGACACGCGCCCCATCATAGGGGGATTGGCGTGCGGGAATAAACTGTCACGGATGATGTCCTGTACACTGCTCGGCCGTTGCAGCTGTGTCGAACCCGGCTGTGCCCCCCGTTTATAAGCGTTCAGCGCTTGGATTGTCCGGCCATGCAAAAAGAAACCGAAATCAAACTCCGCGTCAGCCGCGAAACCCTCGCCGCGCTGCGCGAGCACCCGCTGCTCAAGAAACGCAACAAAAGTGGCTGGGAGCGCCTTGAGCTGTTCAACCAGTACTTCGACACCCCGGAGCGCGAACTCGCTCACGCCAAAGTCGCGCTGCGCCTGCGCCGTGACGGTGATGCGATCATCCAGACCCTCAAGACTCGCGGCCAAAGCGTCGCTGGCTTGTCCGAGCGCAATGAGTACAACTGGGATCTCCCCAAAGCCAAGCTGGACCTCAAAAAGCTGGACGGCGAATGCTGGCCCGAGCAACTGGCGGATCTGGACAAAAAGACCATCAAACCGGTGTTCACCACCGATTTCGTGCGCGAAAAAGCCGAAATCGCCTGGGGTCGTGGCAAAACCAAAGTCGTCATCGAGGCCGCGCTGGATCTGGGCAAAGTCATCGTTGGCAAACAGGAAGAAGAAATCTGCGAGCTCGAGCTGGAGCTGCGTGAAGGTGAGCCTGCGGCACTGTTGGAATTGGCTGCCGAGCTCGCCGAAAAGCTCGCGCTGATGCCGTGTGATATCAGCAAAGCCGAGCGCGGCTATCGCCTGTCGGACGCCAGCAGCTACACAGTGAAACTGCCGACACCCGAGATCCCAGCCGAACTGGCGCTGGACGAGGCGTTCAACGCCATCGCCTGGTTCCTGCTGGGCAGCAGCCAGCGTCTGGCCGAGCAGTATCGTTTCAACGGGCACTGGAGCCTGCTGCAGGAGTGGGTCGAAATGCTCGCTGAACTGCGCGCGCTGGCCGGCAGCCTTGGCCAGGCCGCGCCGCGCTCGACCACCCATAACCTGCGCGCCGCCTTGGACGCCTTGATCGAAGACTGGCGCACACTGGTCCAAGCCGGTCAAGAAGACGCTGATGTCCGTGGCGCCGCCCATGAGCAGTTCATCGAAGAGCTGGAAGACCCGCGCTGGGGCCAATTCTCGCTGAACACTTCACGCTGGTTGATGGCCCGCAGCTGGACACTGGAGCGCAACAACCGTGGCAATCGTCAGGGCGCCGCAATGGTTGAAAGCTGGGTCGCACGCTTCCTTGCCGACGAGGCGACCGCGCTGAATCTGCCGCGCTATCAGCAGCAGCCGGAAGATCTGGCCGAGCAATTGCCACGCATCGAGCGCATTCAAGTCTGGCTGCACTACGCCCGTTCGGCGCTGGACCTGCCTGAACTGGATCGTCTGTACGGCGAGCTGAACAAACTGGAACAGCTGGCTCACCTGGACATCACCGATGAAGTCCTCGATGCCCGCATGCAGCAAACCATCGTCGTGCTGCAAAGCCGCTCATGGAAAACCCTGCTGAAGATGTAAGTCGGCAAAATGCTGGCGCCCACTTCACCGCATCGCGAGCAAGCTCCCTCCCACGGGCATATGTCCGGCGAATAATTTCCGCCAACCGAAACACTGTGGGAGGGAGCTTGCTCGCGAGTCCTTTGGCCGCTCCCACGCCGCTTCTGCCGAAGGCGTAGGAGCCTTGCTTGCAGGCGATCGACCGGGCACCGGTCGCAAAACCTGGCGCCGCGGCTTCGTCGGACATACCGAATGTGCCGGATCTACTGCCGGTGCCCGGCAGATCGTCAGCAAGCTGGACTCCTACGACCTGCGGCCAGAATCAACGGCGGCACTGGTCGACCAAAAGACGACGTATAAACCCTGTGGGAGGGAGCTTGCTCGCGAGGCTTCTGAAGTGGTCCACCGCCGCAGACTACCGCTCGATCGGCAAACTGGTGGTCGATTTGATTTCCGACAGCGCTACGGTTGAGTTCACTTCCTGTATTCCTGGCACCAGCGACAGTTTCTCGAAGAAGAAGCGTTCATATGCCTCAATGTCTGGCGTGACGATCCTCAGCAAGAAATCCACCGACCCCATCAGCACGTAGCACTCCAAAACCTCAGGAAACCCGCGGATGGCTTCGGTGAATTCCGTGAAGTTCGAACGGCCGTGGGCGTTGAGTTTCACTTCGGCGAATATCTGCGTGTTCAGGCCGATTTTCTTACGGTCCAGCAGCGTCACCTGACGTCGAATCACGCCTTCATCCTTCAAGCGCTGAATCCTTCGCCAGCACGGTGACTGCGACAATCCCACGTGTTCGGCAATCTGGGCGCTGGACAGCGAAGCATCCTCCTGCAGCATCGCGAGAATCTTGCGATCGTAGACGTCCAACTCGATTTGCATAATCAATTCCCCGCGCGGAAGTTCTACGCATTAACAATTCGCAAACAGACTAATTCAATCGCTTTCAGACCAGAAATTTCTTTTCCAGCGTGTAAAGATTTCTTCCATCAACTTTCCGCACCTAACGCCGAACAGGAGCGTCCCGCATGCCTCATCTCGAAGCCGTTCAAAATGCCTCGCTGCGCCCAGATGCATGGTCCGCCAGTAACGCGCATTGCCGCGCCCGCTACCAAGTGCTGGCCGAGGCCGAGCCTGATCTGCTGTGCCGGGTGCTCAATCTATTCGCAATGCAGTACCTGATTCCGCAACAGGTCAGCGTTGTGCACCAGGACGGCATGTTGATGATCCAGGCCCAAGTGGGCGATCTGACCTGGCATCGCGCGCAAGTCATTGGTGAAAAGATGCGCAGCCTGATCAGCGTCTGCTCAGTGCAACTGGAGTCAATCACCGACGTGCACGCCCTCCCGGAAACATTGTCACTCGCCGCAGGCTGAGCATCCGGGCGGATTCTTAAAATATTGGCAACGCTTACTCACATGACAGGCGCAACAACTGGCACGCTTGGGACTACTCTTGCTTACCGAAGTAAGCCGTATCGTCCAAAGGAGCCTGCATGTCCGTCCTCGCCTCATCATCTCAGGACCGCTGGCTGGATCTGAACGACCTGTTGCGTGACCTGGTGACCCAAGGTTTTCTGGATCAGGACAGCGCCGAGCAGGCGCTGAGCGTTCGCCGCAGTTCGCAAAACGCCAATATCCACCCGTTGGAATTTCTCGCCACCCAGCAGTTCGACGACCCACAACGCCCCGGTAAAAAGCTCGATCTGGAAACCCTGACCGCGTGGTTGGCGGGACAGGCCGGCCAGCCGTATCTGCGCATTGATCCACTCAAAATCAATGTCGCCGCTGTGACGCCACTGATGTCATACGCGTTTGCCCAGCGTCACAAGATTCTGGCGGTTGGCCTGGACCGCGATGCAGTGACCATCGCCAGCGCGCAACCCTACGTCAGCGCCTGGGAAGCAGACCTGACTCACGTGCTAAAACTGCCGATCAAACGCGTCGTCGCCAATCCTGTGGATATTCAGCGCCTGGCTGTCGAGTTCTATCGGCTGGCCAAGTCTGTCAGCGGCGCGAATGCAGCCGATCAAAAACTGACCAACCTCGGCAACTTTGAGCAGTTGCTCAAGCTTGGCGCCAGCGATCAGGAGCCCGACGCCAACGATGCCCACATCGTCAACATCGTCGACTGGCTGTTTCAATACGCCTTCCAGCAACGGGCCAGCGATATCCACATCGAGCCCCGCCGCGATCAGGGCATGGTGCGCTTTCGCATCGACGGCGTGCTGCACAACGTCTATCAATTCCCGTCCCAGGTGAACATGGCGATCGTCAGCCGTTTGAAAAGCCTGGGGCGGATGAACGTCGCCGAGAAACGCAAACCTCAGGACGGCCGGGTCAAGACCAAGACGCCCGACGGCGGCGAAGTCGAACTGCGTCTGTCGACGCTACCCACTGCATTCGGCGAAAAAATGGTCATGCGGATTTTCGACCCGGAGGTGCTGCTCAAAGACTTCGACCAGCTGGGCTTTTCCAACGATGATCTGCGCCGCTGGCAGGACATGACGCGCCAGCCCAACGGCATCATTCTGGTCACCGGGCCCACCGGTTCGGGCAAGACCACCACGCTGTACACCACGCTCAAGAAGCTTGCGACGTCCGAGGTCAACCTCTGCACCATCGAAGACCCCATCGAAATGGTGGAGCCTGCGTTCAATCAGATGCAGGTCCAGCACAACATTGACCTGACCTTCGCCAGCGGAGTGCGCGCGCTGATGCGCCAAGACCCGGACATCATCATGATCGGCGAGATCCGCGACCTGGAAACCGCCGAAATGGCGATTCAAGCGGCGCTCACCGGCCACTTGGTGCTGTCGACGCTGCACACCAACGATGCGCCTAGCGCGATCAGTCGATTGCTGGAGTTGGGCGTGCCGCATTACCTGCTCAAGGCCACGATACTCGGCGTGATGGCGCAACGACTGGTACGCACGCTGTGCCCCCATTGCAAGGCCCCGATGGAGCTGGACGAAGCCGACTGGCAGACCCTGACACGCCCATGGCAGGCGCCTGTCCCCACCGGGGCGCATCGGGCGGTGGGCTGCGTCGAATGCCGTGACACGGGCTACAGGGGCCGCGCGGGGGTGTATGAGATCATGGTGCTGTCGGACGGGGTCAAATCGCAGATCGTTGCGGACCTGGACCTGACGGGCCTGCGTCGCCAGGCGTTCAAGGAAGGCATGCGCAGCCTGCGCCTGTCCGGCGCGCAGAAAGTCGCAGCCGGTTTGACTACGCTTGAAGAAGTACTGCGCGTAACTCCGCAGAGCGAACAGCGGTAGGCCTATTTTTTCACCTTGCTCTGTAGGAGCGAATTTATTCGCGAGGGATGTTCAGCCGATGAGCGTTCACCGACTGGAGACTCTCGCGAATGAATTCGCTCCTACAGGACGCTCGCGGCACGCCGCAACGACGCACTCATTCAACAACCAACAGGGAAAGGTCATGCAAATCGGTAGTGTGGTTTTACTGTTTGTCGCGCTGGCGATCGCCATTGTGTTCATGGGCTTCAAAGTGGTGCCGCAGGGCTATCAATGGACAGTCGAGCGCTTTGGCCGATACACCAACACGCTCAAACCGGGCCTGAACATCATCGTGCCGGTCATGGACCGTATCGGTCGCAAGATCAACGTCATGGAAAGCGTGCTCGACATTCCGCCTCAGGAGGTCATCACCGCTGACAACGCCACCGTGCAGATCGATGCGGTGTGCTTCTTCCAGGTGGTCAACACCGCGCAGGCCGCCTACGAGATCAACAATCTGGAACACGCGCTGCGCAACCTGCTGCAAACCAACATCCGCACCGTGCTCGGCTCGATGGAGCTGGACGCGATGCTTAGCCAGCGTGACAACATCAACGAGAAGCTGCTGCGCACCGTCGATGAAGCCACGGCGCCGTGGGGCATCAAGATCACCCGGATCGAAATCAAAGACATCAGCCCGCCTGCCGATCTGATGGCAGCCATGAGCGGCCAGATGAAAGCCGAGCGGATCAAGCGCGCACAGATTCTGGAAGCCGAAGGCTTGCGCGCATCGGCCATCCTCACGGCCGAGGGCAAGAAACAGGCGCAGATTCTTGAGGCTGAAGGTGGTCGTCAGGCTGCGTTCCTGGAATCTGAGGCGCGCGAACGACAAGCCGAAGCGGAGGCCCGGGCGACGCAGGTGGTGTCCGAAGCCATCGCCACCGGCAACGTGCAGGCGATCAACTATTTCGTTGCGCAGAAGTACATCGACGCGCTGGGCCAACTGGCCTCGGCCAACAACAGCAAGGTCATCCTGATGCCGCTGGAGGCCAGTCAGGTGATCGGCGCGGTGGGCGGCATCGGCGAGATTGTCAAAGCTACCTTCGGCACGGCGCCACCTGCGCCGACCCCGAAAGTCTGAGGGGCAGGCGATGCTCGATTACCTGCAAAACCTGTCGTTCTGGGACTGGCTGGCGCTGGGCACAGTGCTGCTGATTCTCGAGGTGTTTGGAGCGGGCGGTTATCTGCTGTGGATAGGCGTGGCTGCAGCGGCCGTCGGCATTCTCACGTACATCCTTCCGGGTATGGCGTGGGAGATGCAGTTTTTGTTGTTCGCCGTGCTCTCGGTGATGACGGCCATCTACTGGTGGCGCCGGCAACGAGTGGTGATCCGCCAATCGGATCAGCCGGGGTTGAACATGCGCGGCCAGGAACTGATCGGGCGCACCTTCACCGTTCACGATGCGATCACCGCCGGGCGCGGCAAGATCAAAGTCAACGACGGTGTGTGGATGGTGATCGGCCCGGATGCGCCGGTGGGCAGTCTAGTGCGGGTGGTCAGTCAGGATGGCGCAATTTTAAAGGTCGAGCCCGCTTGACGAGCTCGTGGCACTCAGGGTCAGGCATCGTTCTGGTGGGTCAACTCAAGCACCCGGTCCACCAGCTTGTTGATCCCGGACGCGGCCTCACTGATTGATTTGGCAACCATATAAGCCGGCGTACTCACCAGTTTGCGGGCTTTGTCTTCGACGATCTCGGTGACTTCACAATCCTGGTGCGTGCCGCCCATGCGGGTGATTTGCGCCGCTGTATCGGCGTCGTTGCCAATGGTGCAGGTCACGCCGGGGCCATAGATTTTCGCCGCCAGCGCCGGGGACACGCAAATCAGGCCGATGGGCTTGCCCGCCTCGGCGAAGGCTTCGGCCATTGCCAGGACTTCTGCCTGCACTTTGCAGCCTGATCCCTCTGCCGCAAAATTCGACAGGTTCTTCGCCGCGCCAAAGCCGCCGGGGATGATCAACGCATCGAACTCGCTTATGTCAGCTTCGCGAATGTCTTCAATGGCGCCGCGCGCGATACGCGCCGATTCGATGAGCACGTTACGCGTCTCAGGCATCTCTTGGCCGTTGAGATGATTAATGACGTGAAGCTGCTCGATGTTCGGTGCGAAGCACTTCACGTGCGCGCCGCGTTGATCGAGTCGCAGGAGGGTGAGCACGCTTTCCTGGATTTCTGCGCCATCGTAGACGCCGCAGCCGGAAAGAATGACAGCTACTTTCTTGGTCATGCTGTGTGCTCCCTTTGGATAACGCGCCGCAGGCGGGGCTGGGCGCCGAGTCAATCGATTGCTTGGCGTGTGACGTGCGATTCAAACCGCCACCGTTAACGATAGAGTCAATGGCGGCTACACGCAGAATCTTATTTACATGGATCGCGGCAACGGCGGGGTGTTCATTCTTTGGGCGGGATATTGGCAGGGTGGCAACCGCGCTGGCGCGCGGCTTATTCGTCTGGACGGTTCTTGACTTCGATGGCAGCTGGCACAGCGAGCTTGGCTTGTCTGGCGATGCGCGCATTTTTCAGGCGACGACGCAACCACAGTCCCAAACCCAGCAGCAACAACGCGCCCAGGACCCACAGCTCGTACTTTTTGACGTTGCCCAGCAAGCCTTCGAGCACCGCGCCGAAGTGGTAGGCCGCAGCGCCCAGTGCGGCAGCCCATACCGCTGCGCCAATGCCGTTGAGCAGCAGATACCGACCCGGCGGATAGCCCGATAGCCCAATCGCAACCGGCATGACCGTACGCAGGCCGTAAACGAATCTGAAGCTCAGAACCCAGATGTCCGGGTGTCGGCGAATGTGCTCCAGCGCACGGTCGCCCATCAGTTGCCATCGCGGCTTGCGCGCCAACAACTTACGGCCATGCTTGCGCCCCATGAAGTACCAGAGCTGATCGCCGGCATAGCTGCCGAAGAACGCTACGACCACGACAAGGTTGATGTCCATGTATCCGCGGAACGCAAGAAATCCGGCGAGCACCAAAATGGTCTCACCTTCAAAAAAAGTCCCGAGGAAAAGGGCGAAGTAGCCAAATTCTTGTAGAAATTGCTGGAGCATCATATGGGTGCTGGCGAAATGAACGCGCAGCCTAACTCGCCCACGACATTCAGGAAAGTGTGCAAATGTGTCTCGGCGTTAAAGTTTCCTACGAGGTAGACGGATAAATCGTTCAGGAGTGATGGCTACGTCTCGACGTCCGGTAGCAAACCAAGACTGTCACACAGTGGTCATAAAGGCAGCCTATAACTGTCGCGCTTGCCCGCCAGCGCAGGTTTAATGTCTCGAGCCTGCCGCCTGCCCTCGAACGTTTGACCCGCTGATCGACTTGCATGACCCAATCAGCCCGTCGCGTGACTGACGCATCAGGCCTGGCGTCTTCATCGTTATGGCCAGGCCGGCGACCGACTGTCGCGAACCGATCAGCGGTTCCCAGGTAGTGCACATGGCCGCGAATCAGGATGGGTGGCTGAGTGAGGGTATGAAATTGCACCCCTCACCGCTTTCAAACGCGCTGGCGCATACGGCATTTCAACTTATTTCGCCGTTCGCGCAGCCCAACTGTTAAAAGGGCAGTAGCCTCACAGGATCATTCATGAATACCGAAGGACTTACCGAAGCCACCGTCGAGATCGACGCCCAGGAGACCGTGCCCGTGGTCGAACCGACGATTGAAGTCGTACCGGCCTTCGAGCCTCACCATCCGGTAGCACCCGCCATCATCATCCCCAATCTGGATGACAGCAGCCTTTACATCCATCGCGAACTGTCCCAGCTGCAATTCAACATTCGCGTGCTGGAGCAGGCGCTAGACGAGTCCTACCCCCTGCTCGAACGCTTGAAGTTCCTGCTGATCTTCTCCAGCAACCTGGATGAGTTCTTCGAAATTCGCGTGGCAGGCCTCAAGAAGCAGATCACCTTTGCCCGCGAACAAGCTGGCGCCGACGGCTTGCAACCGCATCAGGCACTGGCCCGCATCAGCGAGCTGGTGCACGGTCATGTTGACCGTCAATACGCAATCCTCAACGACATCCTGTTACCGGAACTGGAAAAACATCAGGTCCGCTTCATCCGTCGTCGTTACTGGACCACCAAGCTGAAAACCTGGGTGCGTCGTTATTTCCGCGACGAAATCGCGCCGATCATCACGCCAATTGGCCTTGACCCAACGCACCCGTTCCCGCTGCTGGTAAACAAGAGCCTGAACTTCATTGTCGAGCTGGAAGGCATCGACGCCTTCGGTCGCGACTCGGGCCTTGCGATCATCCCGGCACCGCGCCTGCTGCCGCGAATCATCAAAGTGCCGGAAGACGTCGGCGGTCCCGGTGACAACTACGTGTTCCTGTCGTCGATGATCCACGCCCACGCCGACGATCTGTTCCAGGGCATGAAGGTCAAGGGTTGCTACCAGTTCCGCCTGACCCGCAACGCCGATCTGGCGCTGGATTCCGAAGACGTCGAAGACCTGGCCCGCGCCCTGCGCGGCGAGTTGTTCTCCCGTCGTTATGGCGATGCGGTGCGTCTGGAAGTGGCCGATACCTGCCCAAAACACCTGTCGGACTACCTGCTCAAGCAGTTCAACCTGAGCGAAACCGAGCTGTATCAGGTCAATGGCCCGGTCAACCTGACGCGGCTGTTCAGCATCACTGGCCTGGACAGTCATCCAGAGCTGCAATACCTGCCGTTCACCCCGGCGATTCCCAAGCTTTTGCAGAACAGCGAAAACATTTTCAACGTGATCAGCAAGCAAGACATCCTGCTGCTGCATCCGTACGAGTCGTTCACGCCGGTCGTGGATCTGCTGCGCCAGGCCGCCAAAGACCCTCACGTACTGGCCGTGCGCCAAACCCTGTACCGCAGCGGCGCCAACTCGGAAATCGTCGATGCACTGGTCGATGCCGCGCGCAACGGCAAAGAGGTGACGGTGGTCATCGAATTGCGTGCGCGTTTCGACGAAGAATCCAACCTGCAACTGGCCAGCCGTTTGCAGGCGGCCGGGGCGGTGGTAATTTACGGCGTTGTGGGGTTCAAGACTCACGCCAAGATGATGCTCATCCTGCGTCGCGAAGCCGGCGAGATCGTCCGTTACGCGCATTTGGGTACGGGTAACTATCACGCCGGCAACGCCCGTCTGTATACCGACTACAGCCTGCTGACTTCGGATGACGCCTTGTGCGAAGACGTTGGCAAATTGTTCAGTCAGTTGATCGGCATGGGCAAGACGCTGCGCATGAAGAAGCTGCTGCACGCGCCGTTCACCCTGAAGAAGGGCATGCTCGACATGATTGCCCGGGAAATGCAGTTCGCCCTTGAGGGCAAACCGGCGCACATCATCGCCAAATTCAACTCACTGACCGATCCGAAGATTATCCGCGCGCTGTACAAGGCCAGTCAGTCCGGGGTGAAGATCGATCTGGTGGTGCGTGGCATGTGCTGCCTGCGTCCGGGGATTGCGGGCGTGTCCCACAACATCCACGTGCGCTCGATCATCGGCCGCTTCCTGGAACACACCCGGGTCTTCTACTTCCTCAACGGCGGCGAAGAGCAGATGTTCCTGTCCAGTGCCGACTGGATGGAACGCAATCTGGACAAGCGCGTCGAGACTTGCTTCCCGGTCGAGGGCAAGAAGCTGATTTTGCGCGTGAAGAAAGAGCTCGAAGTGTATCTGACCGACAATACCCACAGCTGGCTGCTGCAGGCTGACGGCCGTTACATCCGTAGCACTCCAACCGGCAACCAGAACGCTCGAAGCGCCCAGGCGACCCTGCTGGAGCGCCTGAGCAATCCGGTGCTGATCGTCAGGTAAGTCAGCGTAGCGTCAGGATGATACCGACTCGGGTCAGCCACTCGGCTTCCAGCCCGAAGTCGGCCTGAGTCAGCTGGTTGTTTTCCAGCCAGCCATCGGGGAACAGCACGTCCAGGCTATTGCCATTGGCGGTCAGCACCGGCTGCGGCATCTCTTGGGTGCCGCGGATGTGGTGAAACAGGATCGCGAAGCGCAACAGCACGCACAGCCGAATCAGCTTCACGCCTTCATCGCCAAACTCGGCAAACTTGTCTTTGGGAATGTTACGGCGATGGCCGCGTACCAGCAGTGCGAGCATTTGCTGGTCTTCGCGCGAGAAACCGGCAAGGTCCGAGTGCTCGATCAGGTATGCGCCATGCTTGTGGTAGTGGTAGTGGGCAATGTCGAGTCCGACTTCGTGCACCTTCGCAGCCCAACTCAACAGCTCGCGATAGCTGTCGTCTTCCAGATCCCACGCTTTAGCCACTTGCTCCAGTGCATGCAGCGCCTTGCGCTCGACGCGGTCGGCTTGTTCCAGATCAACGTGGTAACGGTCCATCAGCGAGCTGAGGGTGCGTTCGCGCACGTCTTCATGGTGATGACGGCCCAGCAGGTCGTAAAGCACGCCCTCACGCAGCGCGCCTTCGCAGTGGTCCATGCGCTGCAGCTCGAGGGCGTCGAAGATCGCTTCGAGAATCGCCAGGCCGGCTGGAAAGATTGCGCGGCGGTCAGGCTTGAGGCCGTCGAAATCGATCTTGTCGACTTCACCCAGTTTGAACAGTTTGCGTTTGAGCCAGGCCAGCCCTTCGGCGTTGACTTCGCCTGCGCCGTGGCCGTTGGCCTTAAGGGCCAGACCAATGGCGCGGATGGTGCCGGATGAGCCAATAGCCTCATCCCAGGTCAGGCGATGCAGGGCGTGCTCGATGCTCATGATTTCCAGACGCGCGGCGGTGTAGGCCTGTGCGTAGCGCGCCGGGGTGATTTTGCCGTCTTTGAAGTAGCGCTGAGTGAAGCTGACGCAGCCCATTTGCAGGCTTTCGCGCAGCAGCGGCTCGAAGCGCTGACCAATGATGAATTCGGTACTGCCGCCGCCGATGTCGGCCACCAGACGTTTGCCTGGGGTGTCGGCCAAGGTGTGGGACACACCCAGGTAGATCAGACGCGCTTCTTCACGCCCGGAAATGACTTCAACGGGATGACCCAGGATTTCTTCGGCGCGGCGGATGAATTCGCCACGGTTGCGAGCCTCACGCAGGGCGTTGGTGCCGACGATCCGCACGGCGCCCGCAGGCATGCCGTTGATCAGTTGGGCAAAGCGTTTGAGGCAGTCGAGCCCGCGCTGCATGGACTCTTCGCTGAGCTTGCGCTCGTCGTCGATCCCCGCGGCCAGCTGCACTTTCTCGCCCAAGCGCTCAAGGATGCGTATTTCGCCCTGATTGGCTTTGGCTACCACCATGTGAAAACTGTTGGAGCCCAAGTCGATCGCAGCGATCAGCGAGAGGTTTATGGCTGTGGATTGCGGCATGGAAAAAAGGCCTCGGTCGATAACCCCGACATCGTGCCACGATCCAGCACTGCCGCCAAACCGGTTGTTGCGGGGCTTGCTCCTGCCGAAGGCGCAGGAGTCCGGCTTGCCGACGATGGGCGGCGCCGCGGCCCTGAAACCAAGCGATGCGGGGTGTCAGCTAAACCGCGGCGTCAGCTTCGCGGGCAAGCCTCGCTCCAACAACGACGCTAGGCCCTTGGGCAGGATCAAAAGCCGCGAGCACCGACAATTCGCTTCTGCCCGGAGGGCGCAGGAGTCCGGCTTGCGGACGATGGGCCAGGGTCGGGCTCCAACAAAGGCGCTGTAGGAGCGAACTTGTTCGCCAAGCGTCACGCCTGACACGCCGCATCGGCCGTCTCGCCAATCAGTGGGCGCCAACAGAACAATGCTAGGCGCCCTGCTCTACCGAGCCGATGAAGTTCGCCAGCTCAGGAGTCTTCGGGTCGGCCATCAGCACTTTCGGATCGCCCACCTCATGCACTTTCCCTTGATGCATGAACACCAGCTTGTCGCCGACTTCACGGGCGAAGCGCATTTCATGGGTCACCATGATCAGGGTCATGCCGTCTTTGGCCAGCTGACGCACCACGCTGAGCACTTCATTGACCAGCTCCGGATCCAACGCGGAGGTGATTTCGTCGCACAGCAGGACCTTCGGTGACATGGCCAGAGCCCGGGCAATCGCCACGCGCTGTTGCTGCCCGCCCGACAAGCGATCCGGAAAGGCGTCGAACTTCTCACCCAGGCCCACACGCTCCAGCATCGCCTTGGCCAGCCGCATAGCCTCTGCCTTGGGCACCTTCTTCACCACTTGCGGCGCCAGCATTACGTTTTCGCCAACGGTCAGGTGCGGGAAGAGGTTGAACTGTTGAAAGACCATCCCGACTTTCTGCCGCAACGAACGCAGATCAGCGCGGGCCGCGTCGAGGTATTCGCCATCGACTTCAATGACGCCATCGTTGATCGACTCCAGCCCATTGAGCGTTCGCAGCAGCGTGCTTTTGCCCGAGCCACTGCGACCGATGATGGCCACCACCTGGCCTTCTTCGACGGTCAGGTCAATGCCCTTGAGGACGTGATGGTCGCCGTAATATTTGTGCAGCGCGGAAATTCTAAGCAGAGGCATGCAGTCTCCTTTCCAGGTAGCGAGCGCTGAGCGACAGGGGGTAGCAAAGCAGGAAGTAGCCCAGGGCAACGAAGCCGTAGACCATAAATGGCTGAAAGGTGGCGTTGGCGAGCATGCCGCCGGTTTTGGTCAGCTCAGTGAAGCCGATGATCGACGTCACGGCGGTGCCCTTGACCACCTGCACCGAAAACCCCACCGTTGGCGCAACGGCAATACGTAGCGCCTGAGGCAGGATGACGTGACGTAACTGCTCAAGCGGCGTGAGCGCCAGGCTTGCCGACGCTTCCCATTGGCCTTTGGAGATCGACTCCACGCAACCGCGCCAGATTTCGGCCAGATAC
>Ga0247742_10001079_pt1 | contig 19917 bp, 17 predicted proteins | sample UWRJL208509C2_FD_180944 | JGI IMG/M metagenome (GOLD analysis project Ga0247742, IMG submission 180944) | Plant litter microbial communities from Arlington Agricultural Research Station in Wisconsin, United States - UWRJ-L208-509C-2 | ecosystem: Environmental > Terrestrial > Plant litter >... | reverse complement strand
TACCCGGTAGCTCGATTTAATGGGTTTATCGTTCACCAGCACATTACCCAGTTCAATAGCATTCTGGATCCGGTTGCGCGAGGCGTTCTCCACCCGGTGCATTAAAAATTTATCAATACGCAGCAGGGATTGTCCTTTGTCAACCACAACGCGTAAGTGTTCAAATAAATCCTGTTCTTCCTGCTCTATAAACTCGGTATCGTCTGCCATTTGAGCGCAAAAGTAATCGTTTTTTGTTGTACGTTAAGATAGTATCAAGATATTAGTATCCAATATCAGGATTTTTAAATAGTTTGGCATTGACGAAAGTTGTCCTGATACTTGATACAAATAGCTTAATACCCAACAATGAATATTGATCTTGAAATTTTTAGTCCGGTTCAGGCTATCAGCAACCCGCTGTTTGATGAACATGATGTAAAAGTTTTCTTAAAGCGCGATGACTTGATACACCCCATGATATCAGGTAATAAGTGGCGTAAATTAAAATACTTGCTTAAAACAGCGCAGCAACAGCAAAAAAATCACCTGGTAACTTTTGGTGGCGCCTACTCTAATCATTTGTTGGCTACAGCAGCGGCAGCAGCACGTTTTGGTTTTAAAGCTACCGGTATAGTGCGCGGAGAAGCGGTAGATAACGATACCTTGTTTTTATGCAAACTGCACGGCATGCAACTTCTATTTACCGACCGTGAAAGCTACCGCGATAAACCGGCCTTGTTTCCCCGTTATTTTGGCAATAATGACGATGCCTTTTTTATTGATGAAGGTGGCGCATCTGCCGAGGGAGCGCTGGGTTGCAGCGAACTGGTTGATGAGCTTACCGAAACTTACGATCATGTGTTTTGCGCCTGCGGTACCGGCACCACAGCATCGGGCATCATCAACGGATTAAACAGGCATCAGCTTAATACGCGCTTTAACGCCGTACCTGTATTTAAAAACGGTGGCTTTATGAAAGACGAAATTGACCGTTTATTGACCATTCCTTCTCAATATGATGTGCATACGGATTATCATTTTGGCGGTTATGGCAAAGCAAACCATGAACTGATTGATTTTATAAAGCAATTTGTTGCATCCACCGGCATAGTGATTGAACCGGTTTACACCGGCAAAATGATGTATGCCCTTTATGATTTGATCGCCAAAAAACATTTTAAACCCGGCAGTAAGATACTGGCCATCCACAGTGGCGGTATATGGGGTTTATTAGGTATGAAGGATAAGTTTTAAAACAAAAATGCCCGGCCGCACAGCCAGACATTTTTGTTTTATGCATTTAAAAAAGATTACTGACCAACCGTAAAAGCCTCCCAGCCTGATGCGGTTGCACGGGTACAGGTCATAGCCTGGGTTCCGTTTTCGCTACTGATGAACATGCCGTTATTGCCACGCAGGGTCACTTTACCATCCGCAGTAACTATCCAATCAAACTTTTCCCAGTCGCTGGCAGTGGTGCGGCTACAGGTAATGGCTTTAGTGCCATTCTCTGACGAAACAAACTTACCCATACTGCGCAGCGATATTTTGCCACCGCCTGCATCAATTACAGTAAAGTGTTCCCAATCGCCGGCTGTGGCCCGGTTACATTGCATAGCCTGGGTTCCGTTCTCTCCACTTACAAATTGGTTGTTAAATCCTTTAAGTGATATTACTGAGCCTATTGGAGGGTTTGTACCGGTTGGCGGAGGTGTAGTACCGCCCGAAAGCTGGCTATAAATAGCAGACAGCAATGAGTTAGCCCCCACTGCATCCTGCGACAACTCCCATATCATGATACCCCCGCCCTGGTTAAGGGCCAGGGTAGTTTTGCTTTTAATGGTAGGGATACCATTGTACCCGATGCCGTTCCATGTATCAGAATTGGGGCTTCCACCGCCTGCAAGTATATCGGCATAGGAAGTATAAGGCTCACGGCCATAAAATGGCACGCCTAATATGGCTTTAGCTTTTGGCAAACCCCGGCCAATCCAGTAGTTTAATGAAGTTTGAGCCAGCGCATATGGTGAGTGATTAGAACCGCCGCCATCATAAGCCATCAGGTTTAAGAAATCAACATAACCAAAAACACTGGCCGGGATAGATGAGCCACCATCAGACACTACAGCCGATGATAACAACTTACCCTGATTATGCAAGGTAGTGCTCAGTTGCTGCATTAAAGCAGCATAATTACTTGACGACGCGCCATTTTCCGGGTACTCCCAGTCAATATCAACACCGTCCAGCCCGTACTGGTTAACTACGCCTACAATGTTATTTACAAAAGTAGTACGTGAACCCGAATTGGCGGCCATGGCTTCAAATGCGCTGTCGTTGCCATCGTTCCATCCGCCTACTGCTATGGATACTTTTACGCCATTAGCATGGGCAGCCGATGCCAGGCTCGACAGCCTTCCACCATCAATAGAGGTAAGGCCGCCAGAATTGGTTGGCAATACAAAAGCGTAAATAACATGGGTAAGTTTGGTGAATTGAACCTGGCTGATGTTACCGGCCCAGCTTGGCATATAACCAACCACCTTAAAGCCGGCGGGAATAGCCGATGTACCTAATGACCGTGCCGGAGCATCCGGAGCCGGAGGCGTAGGTGCAGAAGGTGAAAAATTATTGTCTTTTTTACATGATGAAAGTGCCAAGAGTACAGCTGCTACGCAGCATAGCAGGAACAGGTTTAAATTTGTTTTCATAAATTAATAGATTATTGGTTAATAGTTAATAAATGCAGGTTGTTAACTCATGGCACATCAGAAAAATGTTAGCCGGGCAGATGTGACAAAGGTTTATCAGGTTTATAGCATGAGAGTAAATATATTGCAATATAAACACATAACCAACTTAAAAACAATACAATACGCTTATATCACAAGCATTAGTAGTGCTTTTGTAGGGTATAATATGCAGGAAATATTATAGTTATAAAGGAAAAATATTTTCAATGATACGCTTAACTCACAGTTTAATTTTCACCAGATAACTATATTCGGATAGTAATCATGAATTATTGAAGAAAAGAGAATTTAACTGATGCGGTGTATCAAATACATAGCTTCAAATATCATAAAGCAATTAGCCTTTTGGCAATCAATGGCTGATGGAGAACTTTACCTAATCAGTCTGTTTTAAGTACAGGCACCCCGCTAAAGCTTCTACTATTTAGCTGAATCATAGAGAGATTCCAAAACTAATACAAATAAAAAGAGCCGTTCTCCCTGGCGAAGTAACGGCTCTAAACGAGATCAGTCTTTAGTTAATTAGCTTTTTTATGGAAATTTCACCCCATTATAACTGGAAACATTGGCCAGCGGAACAGAGGCGTTGTATTGTTTGTTGATAGCCTTAATAAACTCATTAGCTACAATGGCATAACCACGAGGCGTTAAATGTACCCCATCTAAAGAAAATATACCACCGCTGATGTAGGCCGAACTCAGGTTTACGCCATCAACAGTAATGCCATGCGCTTTGATATCATTTAAAAAGGTAAAGGCATCAAAAACAGCCAAACCTTTTGATGCCGCTACAGATTTAATGGTGGTATTGTAAGAGTTCACATAATCTTGAGTCATTGTAACCTCATTTTGATCAAGCACATACTGATTATCTATCGGCGTATAAGGTGTTAAACCATAAGGTAAAGGGCCAAGCGGTGTATTTACCGGCTGTCCTATCATGGCTGTAGGAAATGTAAGTACAACAAGATCGGTTGCGGTGGCAATTCGCGGCGCATAATTAGTGCCCGAAACAAGCGCGTTAATATATAAAGACTTAGCAGCAGGATTAGCCTTTTGTACACCAGCTAATATAGCCCCCACCGTTACTGTATTAAAATAAGGAACCGAGGTTACATCAGGAATGGTTGCTACTGCCCCTTTTTGTCCGTTTGCGGTTAACTTACCGATAGACAAGGTATACAATTGTGTAAATAAGGCCTTATCTGTCAATACATCACCGGCCCCACCACTTGTGGCATATAATAATGCATCATTGTTACCCAGCCAATCGGTAAAAAAGGTAAATGGCTTGGCGGTTACGAAATCAATATATGTGGTGGTATTTGTAGGAGAATCATTGGGAAGTAACCGCTCAAAATAGCCGTTTAAATTACCGTATGGTGCATAAGTTATTTGCTGCAGTTTAATACCCGGCACGCCATAGTTATTAATATCACCAGTATATTTGGTGTACAATATTACATTGCCAAATCCAGGAACAGTTATTTGCCCGCGAACAGCGAGATTGGTTTTAACCTGTTCTGTTTTAGGAGTACCATCAGGATTAAAACCTGCCAACCTCAAATAACCCGAACCGTTAGCTTGTTCGGCGGTAAACAAAGGCTGTGTAAACGCCCCCCCTCCCACTTTTTGCATTTGCGCGGCAATAATGCTGGGATAGGAGTTCATCTGTCCGTCGCGATATAAACCACCATCGGCATAACCGGCCGTAAGCGAGTTTCCAACTGATATATACCTCGAAAAATCTGCCGTTCCGCGAGAGGGTGTGGGCGTATGGATCTCAGTTTTACAGGCCGCAAAACTCAATAAACCCGCGGCTAAAAATATATGTAAGTATAATTTGTAAGTTTTCATTTGATTGCGTTTAAATGTTACCAGTGATAAGCAAGTGATAAGCCGGGGATATAAACATTGGTTTTAAATGTACCCGCTAACTGCGATTCAATATTTGTTTGCGTACGCGATATTACCCGCTCATACTCAAAGGAAACATCCAGATCAAGGTGCTTGGCCAGCACGTAGCCTATACCACCGGTAAAGTAATACCGATTGGCGTCAGGAGCTTCAGGTGTAACATAACCATCCCTAACAGGGGTGGTGACATAGCCGCCGCCCGCACGTAAAAATAACTTATCGCTGGCTTTATATTGCGTACCGGCCCGATAACTCCACCCATCCTTATAATTGCGGGGCGAATAGGTATCCTGAAGAGTAGGGGTATTTTTGGAATAATCAAATCCCAGCACTTTATAAACCGACCAATGGGTAAAGTTCACATCAACGGCTATTGTCCAGTCTTTTGCCGGAGAGTACCCTAACCCTATAGATGATGTTGAAGGTAAAGGCAGTGTAGTAGTAAAGGTATTAGGCTGAGGGAAATTTGCTTGTATAGATGCCGGTACACTAAAAATAGCATTCCCGTCTTTTACTGTAGTATTTATTTTTGAGCGGTAATCCAAGCCTACTGTAAGGCCTACTTCCGTTTTTAAAAACACACCGGCATTCCATCCAAAACCATGCGCGTTCCCATTCAATTCGGCCTGCCCTACTTCGCCCGATGCATTTACAAGCGGGATAGCCCGGGTAAGGGTAACTGTACCATGGTTATAAACAAATCCACCGCCAACACTTATAAAATCGGCCAGTTTTATACTTATAGTAGGCTGAAAGTAAATGGCTTTCAGGTCAAGGCTTTCCAATACATATTTACCCGTCCATTGGTCGCCCCAGTCTGTTAAACCGCCGTAGGGTGTGTAAACGCCTAAACCCAGTTTCCACCAGGAATCTTTAGGTCCCCACACCGCATAAGCTGTAAAGGGGGTAGCCACCTTATTTTTGGTACGAAACTGATCGGCAGTACCGCTTGGGTTAAAGGCCGACTTAAAAAACAGCGGACTAATACCTGCCTGAACATAGTTTTCTGGCAGCATGACCACAGCCCCGGGATTAAACAATACAGATGAGCCATCCTGCAACAAGCCGGTTCCGGTGTGCCCCATGCCTATCTGTTTCTGTCCGTGCAGGTTAACCTGAAAACCCTGGGCAAATACCATAGCAGGCAATATTGCAAATAGCAATAGTAAAAGTTTTTTCATGATAAATATAATTGGTTTATAATATGTGGTTGTTTGTGGGGGAACAAACGCCATCTATTTAAAAAATAAAATTAGGAGGGTTTGAAAGTAAAAAAAGGGCTATAATGCGGAGGTATTGGTCAAAAAGTCGGATAAAGCTTTAATTCATACTATAATTTTTATAAAATAGTATTAAATATTATTACCGTTTAATTAACACTTTTAATAAATTCAGGGAATAAAATTCTACCTTTCGTTACATGAGCAAAAATCCCAGATACCTGAGCAAAAAGATCGCTCAACTAAGCCTGTCAAAATTTGCCGACCTGTACGCGGATAAACTGATAGGGCCTGATTTTTTTATAGCCGACGAGAAACAACTACTAAGTTTAAGCGAATTTCCATACCGCTCAGACGGATATATTATAGGTATATGCACCCGTGGCACTGCTCGTGTTGAAGCCAATTTGCAGGTCTACGAAGCCCGGCCCGATGCCATGCTCCTGGCAACACCTTTTCATATTTTAAGGATCTATGAAAGCAGCCCCGACTTCCTGTGCCGGTTCATTGTTTTCTCCAAAGCCTTTTTAACCGAGAACAATGTTAACAGCCACTTCCTGGAATCGTTCAGTTACTTTAAAAGCGCATCGCTCCCGGTAATATATCCCGGCCATGACGATGCTAAAATGCTGCTGGATATCTATTTGCTCATGCAGCAAAAACTGGCCCGTGAAAATCACCCTTATCGCATGGAAATATCCCGGAGCATGCTGATTACCATGCTTTACGAGGTTGAATCTATTTACGAAAAACAACATGTTATTGTAAAAGGCAAACAAACCCGTAAACAGGAATTAAATATGCTGTTTCAGGATCTGGTTTTTCATCATTATAAAGAGCATCGTAATGTACAGTATTATGCCGACTCATTATATGTATCACCCAAACACTTAACCGAAACCATTAAAGAAGTAACCGGCCGTACGGCAGGCGAATGGATTGATGATGCCGTGGTGCTGGAAGCAAAGGTGCTGCTCCGTAATCACGAAATAAGTATTGCCCGGGTAGCCGAAGAGATTCATTTTCCCGATCAATCCTCCTTTGGTAAGTATTTTAAAAAGCACACCGGCATGTCCCCGTCTGATTACAGAGTAGTTACTACGCATTGATATTCTTTCCGACTTTTTGACCAATACCTCCGCATTGCTGCCCTTTTTTTCTGCTGGCGGGGCTTATACTTTTACTCCTGATTATAAAACTAACCAAAAACAGTATTCAGTAATTAGTATCAAGTATTCAGATACCGGCATGTATCTAAATACCATTCAAAGTCTTGATACTTGATACTAATTGCCTGATACCTAAAATATTAGACCATGAGTGAGACCGAATCAATAAAAGCCATCAAAGGGGGCGAGTTTCTGATCAGAGAAACGCAGGCAGATAGTGTTTTTATTCCGGAAGAATGGAACGAGGAGCAGTTAATGATTGCCGAAACATGCACCAATTTCCTTGCTCAAAACGTAGTACCCAATTTAAACCGTATTGACGAGCAGGAAGAAGGACTGATGCCGCACCTCATGGAAGAAGCCGGTGCGCTCGGCTTGCTCAGTATTTCCATACCCGAACAATATGGCGGCTTTGGTAAAGATTTTAAAACCTCCATGCTGGTTACCGAAAAATTAGGTGCGGGTAATTCCTTCTCCGTTGCCTTTTCGGCCCACACCGGCATCGGTACCTTACCCATTTTATATTATGGTAACGATGCCCAAAAAGAAAAGTATATCCCCAAACTGGCCAGCGGCGAGTGGAAAGGCGCGTACTGCCTAACCGAGCCGGGTGCTGGCTCTGATGCCAATTCGGGCAAAGCAAGGGCAAAACTCTCTGCTGATGGTAAATACTACCTGCTTACCGGCCAAAAAATGTGGATCACCAATGCGGGCTTTGCCGATGTTTTCACGGTGTTCGCCAAGATAGATGATGATGAAAACCTGAGCGCCTTTATTGTTGAAAAAGACTTTGAAGGACTGTCATTAAACACCGAAGAGCATAAAATGGGCATCAAAGGCAGCTCAACCCGGCAGGTGTTTTTTAATGACTGTAAAGTACCGGTAGAAAACCTGCTGTCAGACAGGCAGAATGGTTTTAAAATAGCCGTGAATATTTTAAACCTTGGCCGCATCAAGCTGGGGGGTGCCACCATTGGAGCCAGTAAAGAGGTGATCACATCATCCATACGGTATGCCAATGAGCGCGAGCAGTTTGGCAGGCCCATATCAAAATACGGCGCTATCCGTTACAAACTGGCCCAGCAGGCCATCCTTGCTTATGCTTCTGAGTCGGCCATATATCGCGCCAGCCAGAACATGGAGGAAGCTACCGAAATGTACGAAGCATCTGGCCTCGACCCTATTAAAGCTAAATTAAAAGGTACCGAGCAGTTTGCCATTGAAGCTGCTATTATCAAGGTACACGCATCCGAAACGCTGGATTACGTGGTTGATGAAGGCGTGCAGATTTACGGAGGCATGGGCTACAGCGCCGAAGCTCCGATGGACCGGGCTTACCGCGATTCACGTATCAACCGGATATTTGAGGGCACCAACGAAATTAACCGGATGCTAACCGTTGATATGATGCTGAAACGCGCCCTTAAAGGCGAGCTCGACCTCATGGGTCCTGCCCAAAAAGTTGCCAGCGAACTGATGAGCGTACCTGATTTTGGCGGTGCCGATGATGAAGGCTTATTCATCAAAGAGAAAAAATACATAGCAAACTTCAAAAAAGCTATCCTGATGGTAGCAGGCGCGGCTGTACAAAAATTGATGACCCAGCTTGGTAAAGAGCAGGAAGTACTCATGTACCTGGCCGATATGCTCATAGAACTTTACGTGAGCGAATCGTTACAGTTACGTGTAGAAAAACTGGTTGGTTTAAAAGGCGAAGACACTGTTAAAGAACAGCTGGATATTATGCATGTTTACATTAATGATGCAGCCGTAAATATAGCCAAAGCAGGCCGGGAAGCCATCAATTCATTTGCCGATGGCGACGAACGCCGTATGATGCTGATGGGCCTTAAACGCTTCACCAAAACCGATGATATCAATACCACACAAGCCCGCAGAAACATTGCAGCCAAATTGATTGAAGCAAATAAATACTGCTATTAAACGCTAACCCCGACCTTCTCCAGAGGAAAGGGAGTGCTATGCACTCGACGCTACCCGACAAGAGGACCAGGATGCCTCCCCTACCAGGCCGGTGGGGAGGCCCAAAGGGGCTTTCTTAAACGCGATCCGGCAAGTTTCTTAATCAACCTAAATTCATAAACTAAAATAAAAAACGCTCTCTTTTCAGGGAGATTTAGACAGAGCTATATGAAAATATTAGTGTGTATAAGCCAGGTGCCAGACACCAGTACCAAAATTATACTTAAGGACAACGATACAGCTATCAATAACCAGGGAACAACCTATATTGTAAACCCGTACGATGAATGGTACGCGTTAGTGCGCGCAATTGAACTCAAAGAAAGCGGCATAGCCAGCGATATACATCTCATAACCGTTGGTAAAGCCGATGTTGAGCCGGTGATTCGCAAGGCGCTGGCGTTGGGTGGCGATGAGGCCATCCGGATAGATGCCGACAGCAACGACCCTTATCAAACCGCCAGCTATATAGCCGAATATGCCAAAACAGTGGGTTACGACCTCATCCTGTGCGGTAAGGAATCAATAGATTACAACAACGGCGCGGTGGGTGCTATGCTTGCAGAACTGCTGGATGCAGATTATATAGGTTTTGCAAGTGATATTCAGATAAGCGGAAACACGGCAACCGTAAAACGCGAAATTGAAGGTGGTGAAGAAACAGACACCTGTAATTTGCCGGTTGTTATAGCCTGCCAGAAAGGTGTTGCCGAAGCACGGATTCCTAACATGCGGGGTATTATGGCTGCACGCACACGTCCGCTTAAAGTAGTTCCCCCCGCAACAATTAGCCCTGTGACCGAAATCTTAGGTTATGAATTACCGCCCGCAAAGGCCGGTATTAAACTGATCAGCGCCGATGATATGGATGAACTGGTGAACCTGTTGCATACTGAAGCAAAGGTGTTATAACTCCTCTTGATTAACTAAAACCTATAAAAATGTCTGTAATAGTACTGGTAGAACATACCGAAGGAAATATAAAAAAGAAAAGCCTGGAAGCTGTACAATATGCTGCCGCCATCGCCCAAAAAACTAACACCACGGTAACCGTCGTTGCATTAGGTACATTGACCAATGAAGAAATGGAAAACCTGGGCCAGTACGGCGCGCAAAAAGTACTGCACGTTGCCGATGCACGTTTAAACGAACTCCATGCAAGGGCTTATACAAGCATTTTACAGGCTGCCGCCCAAAAAGAAGACAGCAAGATCATCATTATGCTGCATGATATTAATGGCCGTGCGGTTGCCCCAAGGGTAGCTGCAAAACTTAAGGCAGGCCTGGTAGCCGGAGCACTATCCTACCCCGATATGGATAAAGGTTTTGTAATTAAAAAAGCCGTTTTTTCGGGTAAGGCATTCGCTCATGTAAATATCACCAGCGATGTAAAAGTGATCAGCCTTATGCCTAATACCTTTCAGCTACACAAAGGTGAAGGCAAAGCAACTGTTGAAAAACTGGATGTAAGTTTTGGCGATAAGGATTTTGGCATAACAGTTAAAGAAGTAAATAAAATAAAAGGTGAAGTACCGCTTGCCGATGCACAAATGGTAGTATCGGGCGGCCGCGGCTTAAAAGGTCCCGAAAACTGGGGTATATTGGAAGATCTGGCCAAAGAATTAGGGGCAGCAACTGCCTGCTCCCGCCCCGTGGCCGATGCCCACTGGCGACCGCATCATGAGCACGTTGGGCAAACTGGTGGAACCGTACGGCCCGATCTGTATATAGCCGTTGGCATATCCGGAGCTATCCAGCACCTGGCTGGGGTTAACGGTTCAAAACACATTGTGGTGATCAACAAGGACCCCGAAGCTCCATTTTTTAAGGCTGCCAATTACGGTGTTGTTGGCGATGCTATGGAGGTTTTGCCAAGGCTTACCGAGGCAGTAAAAAAATTCAGGCAGAACCATAAATAACAAGGTTATGAATATCTTTTATGAAGGTCAGGTGTTATGGTCGCAGATTGATGCTAATCAGCATATGCGCCACTCGGCTTATGCCGATCTTGGCGCGCAGGCCCGGCTAAATATGCTCGAAAGTCTTGGTCTAAAGCCTACCAACCTTTTTGGGTATAAAATTGGCCCGGTACTTTTTAAAGAAGAGCTAAGCTATCTGCGCGAAATAGCACTTGGCGATCAGGTAAAAATAACCTGCGAGGTAGCCCGCTCACGCCCGGATGGTTCACGCTGGACAATCAGGCATGAGGTATTCAGGGGAGATGGTGTAAAAGCAGCTGTTATTATGGCCTACGGCGCCTGGATTGATATGGAAAAACGCAAGCTCGCTGTATTGCCCGCAGCGTTAAGCCGCCTGTTTATGCAGGCTCCCCGCAGTGAAGATTATATTGAAGAACTAAAAACCAGCCACAACTGAATTTAAAAATGACTGACCCGATAAACACATTTGAAACCGCCGTTGCACAAAGCAAGCAACTAATTTCCCGCCCCGATAACGAAACCCTGCTGCGCCTGTACAGTCTGTTCAAGCAAGCTACCGAAGGCGATATCAACACAGAAAACCCACCGGGTATGTTTGATTTTGTAGCCAAAGCAAAATACGATGCCTGGCTAAAGTTAAAAGGTATGCAGCCCAACAATGCCAGGCAGCAATATATTGATCTGGTAAAAAGCCTGACTTAGGTGATGACAGTTTACTGAAACAAAATTATGCATATCAACGGTTGCTTTTTGCCGGTACCACAACAAAAACACTTATCTTTAATAAACCAACTTATAAATAATACAAACTAAAAGTTTCCGAAATATTGACAAATGTTTCCGCCATTTTAACCTTTGTTAAGCTTCGGTAAAAAAGATATTTGTTTAACTATAAACCAATACTAAATTATTTTTTAATCTGCCCTGTAATTCTGTTTGCCCCTTCAAGGCGGTACAAACTGTAGTTCATATACTGCAAGCTTGTATTTGCTAAAGGCTTATTGAAATTATTTGGCAATAGCAATCAAAACCATGTTATCACCTAAAAAACATTTCGTTCGCTTAGTATTAATAATACTCACCATAGTATCCGTAAATATTACGGCTAAGGCCCAAACCGACAAAATTGAAGGCTTATGGTATAATGACATCAAAAGTGCCAAAATACAGATCAGTAAAGGCACCGATGGCAAGTTTAATGGCAAAATAGTTTGGCTAAAAGAGCCTCTAAAAGATGGCAAACCCAAAATAGACGAGGAAAACAAAGACCAAAAGCTACGTAGCCGACCTATTATAGGTATGGCTATTCTTTCGGGTTTTGTACCTGATGGAGATAATAAATATACCGACGGCAAAATTTACGATCCTAAAAACGGCAAAACCTATTCCTGTAATATTACGCACAAAGGCAAAACATTATCCATCCGCGGGTACGTGGGTATATCGCTCTTAGGCCGCACAACCACCTGGGAACGGGCAGAATAATTAAACAGTGAGGAGTGAATGGTGAATGGAATATAAAGTTTTCAAAAACAGCTGATTTCAACTCGCTACTCACCACTAACCACTAAAAACTTATATATGGATGCTAAACGAATTATAAAAAAAGTAGCTATACTTGGCTCGGGTGTTATGGGCAGCAGAATTGCCTGCCATTTTGCAAACATCGGGGTGCAGGTATTATTACTTGATATTGTACCCAAAGATGCCCCTGCCGGCGATAAAAAAGCCCGGAATAAAATAGTGAACGACGCGCTTGACTTTGCACTGAAATCAAACCCGTCGCCCATCTATCTCAAATCATTTGCCCGGCGAATAGCTACTGGTAATTTTGAGGACGATATGCCTAAAATTGCAGAATGCGATTGGGTAATTGAAGTAGTGGTTGAGCGCCTGGATATTAAACAACAGGTGTTTGAAAACGTTGAAAAACACCGCAAACCTGGCACGCTCATCACCTCCAATACATCGGGCATCCCTATTCATTTAATGGCCGATGGCCGCACTGATGATTTCAGAAAGCATTTCTGCGGCAGTCACTTCTTTAACCCGCCGCGGTATTTAAAACTATTAGAGATCATCCCCACCAATGATACATTGCCAGAGGTAGTAAATTTCCTAATGAACTACGGCGAGCTGTTTTTGGGCAAAACTACCGTATTGGCAAAGGATACCCCCGCCTTTATCGGTAACCGCATTGGCGTATTCAGCATTATGAGTGTACTGCATTATGTTGAAAAAACCGGCATGACGGTAGAAGAAGTTGATAAGCTGACCGGCCCGGTGATCGGTCATCCTAAATCAGCAACCTTCCGCACCAATGATGTGGTTGGGCTGGATACCATGGTACACGTAGCCAACGGCCTCAGCAAAAACGTTCCGGATGATGAAGCGAGGGACTTGTTTGCCATTCCCGAATTTGTGAACGGTATGCTCAAAAACAATTGGCTGGGCAGCAAAACAGGACAGGGCTTTTATAAAAAAGAAAAAGTTGATGGGACCAACCAGTTCTTCGCCCTTGATCTGAAAACGCTGGAATACAAACCATCGCAAAAAGTAAAATTCCCATCGTTAGATATTACCAAAACGGTTGACAGCTTAAAAGAGCGGCTAAAGATCCTGTTTGCCGCCAAAGATAAAGCCGGTGATTTTTACCGTACCACCTTTTATCAGTTGTTTGCCTACGCCAGTAATCGCATTCCCGAAATTGCCGACGAGCTTTATAAAATAGATGCCGCTGTAAATGCCGGCTTTGGCTGGGAAATGGGCCCCTTTGAAAAGTGGGATGCCCTTGGCGTAGCCGATACCGTAAAGGCGATGGAAGCCGTGGGCAATAAACCAGCCCAATGGGTATACGATATGCTGACCTCGGGTGCCGGTAGTTTTTATAAAATAACCAATGGCAAACGTCAGTACTATGATATATCCTCCAAAACGTATAAGGTAATTCCGGGGACAGAAAACTTCATTCTCCTAAGTAATATCCGCGAAGCTAATACCATCTGGAAAAACAGCGGAACTACCATTACTGATATTGGCGATGGCATCATTAACCTGGAGTTCCACACTAAAATGAATACCATTGGCGGTGATGTGATCGAGGGTTTGAACAAAGCCATTTCCCTTGCCGAGAAAAACTATAAGGGCCTTGTAATCTCCAACGAAGGAGCCAATTTCAGTGCCGGAGCTAACGTGGGTATGATATTCATGATGGCTGTTGAGCAGGAGTTTGATGAGCTCAATATGGTGATCAAGGCTTTCCAAAATGCCATGATGCGCATCAGATATTCATCTATCCCTGTGGTGGCAGCACCACACCAAATGGCCTTAGGTGGCGGTTGTGAACTATGCCTGCACGCCGATAAGGTAGTTGCCCATGCCGAACTATATATGGGCCTGGTGGAGTTTGGTGTAGGCCTCATTCCCGGTGGTGGTGGTACCAAGGAGTTTGCCCTGCGCCTGTCTGACGAGCTGCAGGACGGCGATATTGAAATGAACAATTTCCGCGACAGGTTTTTAACCATTGGCCAGGCTAAGGTTTCTACCTCCGCTTATGAAGCCTTTGAATATGGCTATCTGAAAAAAGGGCACGATGTGGTGGTGGTATCACAAAACCGCCTACTGGCCGAAGCAAAGCAGCACTGCCTGCAAATGGCCAATGAGGGTTATGTACAGCCCGTTCAGCGTACTGATATCAGGGTGCTGGGCAAGCAGGCATTAGGCCTTGGTTATGTGGGGGCCAATACTATGTACAGCGGCAATTACATCAGCGAACATGATGTAAAAATTTCGCAAAAGCTGGCTTACGTACTGGCCGGCGGCGATCTGTCGCAACCGTCATTGGTAAGTGAAGATTACCTGCTGGGTTTAGAGCGGGAAGCCTTTGTTTCCCTTTGTACAGAGCGTAAAACGCTGGAGCGTATACAATCTATCATAACCGGAGGCAAAGTGTTGAGGAATTAGTGAGTTTGAGTAGTGAGTAGTGAGTAGTGAGTAGTGAGTAGTGAGTGAACATCGATTTTAGAATTTAGGTTTTAGGATTTAGTTATTAGAGTTTAGAATTTAAAAGATATGAATGCATATATAGTGGCTGGAAGCCGCAGCGCAGTTGGAAAAGCTACCCGGGGAGGCTTCAGGTTTACCCGGCCAGATACGCTTGCCGCCGATGTTATTAAACATATGCTGGCATCGGTACCCAATGTAGATAAGGAACAGATTGAAGACGTAATAGTTGGCAACGCCACGCCCGAAGCAGAACAGGGCTTAAATGTTGCCCGGCTTATATCCTTAATGGCTTTGGATACTGATAAAGTTCCCGGCATGACAGTGAACCGCTATTGTGCATCAGGATTAGAAACCATTGCCATAGCATCTGCCAAAATACACAGCGGTATTGCCGATTGTATTATTGCAGGCGGTGTGGAAAGTATGAGTTTGCTGCCTATGGGCGGCTGGCGTATTGTGCCCAATGCCGATGTGGCCCTTACCCATCCAGATTATTACTGGGGTATGGGTTTAACAGCCGAAGCAGTTGCCAAAGAATATAACATTGGCCGCGAAGAGCAGGATCTGTTTGCATATAATTCGCACCAGAAAGCTATTAATGCTATAAAAGAGGGCAAGTTCAAAAACGAAATAGTTCCTGTTAACATTACAGAAACTTATGTTGACGAAAACGGCAAAAAAAAGAACCGCGATTTTAAAGTAGACACCGACGAAGGCCCGCGCGCCGATACCTCGCTCGATGCATTGGCCAAATTAAAACCTGTGTTTAATGCCAAGGGTGTGGTAACGGCAGGCAATTCATCCCAAACAAGTGATGGTGCAGCCTTTGTAATGGTGGTAAGCGAGCGCTTTTTAAAGGCCAATAATCTTAAACCAATAGCCCGGCTGGTTAACTATGCCGTTGCCGGTGTACCACCACGCATTATGGGTATTGGACCGCTGGTGGCTATTCCTAAAGTATTGAAACAGGCAGGTATGCAGCAACAGGATATTGACCTGATAGAGCTGAACGAGGCCTTTGCATCGCAATCATTGGCTGTTATTAAAGGCTTGGATCTTGATCCTGACCGCATCAATGTAAACGGTGGCGCTATAGCACTGGGTCATCCACTGGGTTGTACCGGGGCAAAACTTTCTGTACAGCTTTTTAATGAGCTGGAACGCCGTAATAAAAAATATGGCATGGTTACCATGTGCGTAGGTACCGGACAAGGTGCCGCGGGCATTTTTGAATTATTATAACAATTTACTTTTAAACTGTTTCAACATGGAAAAAGTGACAAGGTTGTTTGATTGCATGAACATACAGGCCAAAGAGCCCAAGGCGAATTTATTGAATGCAAAAGAAAATGGCAGCTGGAAGGCCTACAGCACCAATGAAGTTCATACTATGGTTTACCAGTTAGCCATGTCACTTTTAAACCTGGGTGTTTCTGCGGGTGATGGTACTACCGAGGGGCGGGATAAAATAGGGCTCATCAGCGCAGGCCGGCCCGAGTGGCTGATAACAGACCTCGCTGTTCAGCAAACCGGTGCCATTCTGGTACCCTTATACCCTAATACCAATTGCAAAGAACTTGAACAGATACTGAAAGAGGCAGAAGTAAAATATCTGTTTGTGAGCACTAAGGAACTATGCGATAAAATACATGAAATAAGTGCAAACGTGCCGTCATTAAAAGGTATATATACTTTTGATGCTGTAAATGGTTGCAACAATTGGACCGAGCTACTTAAACCGCTTCCCAGCAACTATCAAACCAGGTTGACAGCTATAAATAATACCATTCAGGAAAATACTGTAGCAACCATTATATACACATCGGGTACAACCGGCAAACCCAAAGGGGTTATGCTCACCCATAAAAACATCCTGAGCAATGTGCTGGCATCAGGCGAGGTATTGAGCAGGATCCCGCTTGTAGAAAAAAAGGCGCTCAGTTTTTTGCCGCTTAACCACATTTTTGAAAAAACGTGTACTTACATATATCTTTTCTTTGGCTTTTCCATTTGCTATGCCGAAAGCATGGATACCATTGGGGCCAACATGAAAGAAACCAAGCCCGATCTTTTCACGGCAGTACCCCGCCTGCTGGAAAAGGTATTTGAAAAGATCATGATAGAGGGGCAAAAACTCCAGGGCTTTAAAAGGAAAGTATTCTTCTGGTCAATAAAAGTTGCCGAAGAATTTGAGATAGGTAAAAGCAACCCATGGTACAATATTAAACTGGCTATTGCCGATAAATTGGTTTACAGCAAGTGGCGCAATGCCATTGGCGGCAACGTAAGGGCCATTGTTATTGGTAGCTCGGCCTGCCCTATTAAACTCGAAAAGATATTTACCGCTGCCAAAATGGTGGTTTTGGAAGGCTATGGGCTTACCGAAACCTCACCGGTAATAGCGGTTAACCGTTACGAAGAAAGCGGCAGAAAATTTGGTACCGTAGGCAAGTTACTGGATGGGGTTCAGGTAAAAATAGCCGAGGATGGCGAAATATTAGCCAAAGGCGATAACGTTATGGCCGGCTATTATAAGAATCCCGAGATGACCGCTGAAGTTATTATTGACGGCTGGTTCCATACTGGCGATATAGGCGAGCTTGATGCAAACGGTTTTCTTAAAATAACTGACCGCAAAAAAGAGATCTTTAAAACATCAGGCGGCAAGTATGTTGCGCCACTGCCCATTGAAAATAAAATGAAGGAGAATTATTTTATCGAGCAAATGATGGTGGTTGGTGCCGAAAGAAAATTCACCGCCGCGCTCATAGTTCCTTCCTACACGCATTTAAAACCCTGGTGCATTAAAAACGACATACCTGTTAACTCGCACAAGGAAATGATCAGCGACAGCCGGGTTGTGGAGCTTTATAAATCCATAATCAACGGCTTTAATCCCGATTTTAACCATGTTGAACAAGTTAAAAAAGTGACACTCCTGCCCGATGAATGGTCAATTGACAGTGGCGAACTTACCCCTACCGGTAAAATGAAACGCAAGGTGATCACAGAAAAATACAAGGGGCAAATTGACAAGATGTACACCGGAGAAGAACACGAAAACCCATCGCTGGTGCATTAATTATCACTTGACCATGCAGACTTACGAAGCTTTTAAAGCTTTGTAAGTCTTGAAATAAACAAGATCCTGAAATAGAAAATGCCCCTTTACGTACTACCACTTACCTCAAAAGCTATGAATACAACATTTCAATTATCCATAAAGGACAGGCTGGCTATTATCATACTTGACAGGGGCAGGTCAAACGCCATTAATCATCAAATGGTTAAAGAACTTACCGAGTGCATACAAGCACTCGAACTGGATAATGCCGTAGGCGGCCTGATCATAACCGGTAAACCGGGCTTCTTTTCATCGGGTGTTGACCTTATTGAGGCTTATGAATATGATGTAGAACAAAGTCGAGCCCTGTGGACAGACTTCCTGGCCTTGCAGCGCAAGCTTGTTAGTTTTAGAAAGCCTATGGTAGCAGCCATAAGTGGGCATAGCCCTGCCGGAGGCTGTGTATTGGCCATTTGCGCCGATTACCGGGTTATGGCAGAAGGGTCGTTCATCATTGGCCTGAATGAAATTCCGGTAGGCATTATTGTACCTGATAGCATATTCAATTTGTATTCCTTTTGGCTTGGTCAGCATAAAGCTTACCAGTATTTAATGGAGGGAAAACTATTGAAGGTTAATGAAGCTCTTGATGCCGGATTGATAGATGAAATTAGCCCTGCCGAAAGCCTGCTCACCACTGCCGAAAGGAAGATCCGCACTTACATGCAGCTAAACGCTACAACCTGGAGCCAAAGCAAGCTTAACCTGCGTAATGAGCTCATTGGCAAGTTAAACGTTGATCAGGATGCAGTACTAAACCGCATGCTTGATCAGTGGTGGGCACCCGAAGTGCGCAAGGGTTTACAGATGCTTATCCAAAACTTAAAATCAAAAACGCCTGCTGCTTAACTTAATTATGACCACCATGAGCAATACCAGCATAAATAATACGGCAGCAACAACCGGCATGCTAAGAGACGATGCCCTGAAGGGTAAAACTATTATAGTAACCGGTGGTGGCACAGGTTTGGGAAAAGCCATGGGTACCTACTTTTTAAAACTGGGAGCCAACCTGGTAATTACAAGCCGTAAACTGGACGTGCTGGAAAAAACAGCCAGCGAAATGCAGGCAGAAACAGGCGGAAAAGTTTTGGCCATAGCCTGCGATGTGCGTAATTACGATGATGTTCAACAAATGCTTAAACAGTCTGTTGCCGCTTTTGGCCAGGTTGATGCGTTGCTGAATAACGCGGCAGGCAATTTCATATCGCCCACCGAGCGGTTGTCGGCCAATGCATTTTCAGCAGTTATTGATATTGTTTTAAAAGGCTCGGCCAATTGCTCACTGGCTTTAGGTAAATACTGGATAGCCGAAAAAATACCGGGCTCTATCCTCAACATTATAACCACTTATGCCTTTACAGGTTCGGCTTATGTTGTTCCATCCGCCTGTGCTAAGGGCGGTGTACTCGCCATGACGCGGTCATTAGCCGTTGAATGGGGCAGGCACAGTATCCGTACCAATGCCATAGCGCCAGGCCCCTTCCCTACCAAGGGGGCATGGGAGCGTTTGCTGCCCGGAGATATGGCACAAAAGTTCGATTTTAAAAACCGTGTTCCGCTCAAACGAGTAGGCGAACACCAGGAATTGGCTAATCTGGCCGCCTTCCTGGTATCTGACTTTTCGGGCTACATCAACGGTGAAGTGATCACTATTGATGGCGGCGAATGGTTACAAGGTGCAGGTCAGTTTAACGCGTTGGAGATGATACCTGGCGAAATGTGGGATAGTATTGAACAAGCCACACGCAAGGCATAACTCATTGTAAAAAAAACAAACTTAAACGCGCCATACATTAGCCTAATTCCATTTCATTTGCATAA
>Ga0247742_10001078_pt1 | contig 19917 bp, 22 predicted proteins | sample UWRJL208509C2_FD_180944 | JGI IMG/M metagenome (GOLD analysis project Ga0247742, IMG submission 180944) | Plant litter microbial communities from Arlington Agricultural Research Station in Wisconsin, United States - UWRJ-L208-509C-2 | ecosystem: Environmental > Terrestrial > Plant litter >... | reverse complement strand
TCAGAGAAGTCGCAGGAAACTGCGGGCTGCGAGACGGAATTCTGAATGGATATAAGGAGTTGCTTTCACATTTGTGACCAGATCCGGGAGTCGTCACGACCGCCGAATCCGTCATAGCCCTTGGTGGACACCGCTAAGGCTTGTAGGTCCTTGTCCCGAAGATGGCACTGCCGATTCGCACTTCGGTACTGCCCTCACTAATCGCCAGGGCGAAATCGCCACTCATGCCCATCGACAATCGTTCGAGCGGAAATCCCGCCTCGCGGCACCTGTTACGCCACTGATACAGCGTCCGAAAACAGCCCCGCACCACCGCCTCGTCGTCGGACGCCTCGGCCAGGGTCATGAGCCCGCGTACCCGCAACGATGAAAAGGCGCTCGTCTGCCCGAGGAACGCGGGCAAGGCGTCAGGATCGAGGCCAAACTTGGTGGCTTCGCGCGACGTCTTCAGCTGGATCAGCACGTCGATGCCCCTACCCTGGGCCTGCAGGGCTTTATCCAGGGCAACGGCCAGGTCGAGCCGGTCGAGCGACTGCACCTCGCTCGCGATGGCCGCCACCGCCTTGGCCTTGTTCGTCTGCAGGTGGCCGATGACCACCCACGCGAGCGCCTCGTTGGCCAGCGCGGCGGACTTGGCCTGGATCTCCTGCACCTTGTTCTCACCGAAGCGGCGCAGACCCAGGCCGACCGCCTCGCGGACCACCTGGGCATCGAACGTCTTGCTCACCGGCAGCAGGGTGACCTCCGCCGGATCGCGTCCCGCCTGTACGCAGGCATCCCCGATCGCCGCGCGGACGGCCGCCAGACGGCCGCCAAGCGTGCCGGGATCGATGGTCATGCCTTCGCGGCTTCGTGGAAGTGGCGGGCCACCACGTCGGCGACCACCATGCTCACGCGCTTGCCCGTGGGGATGTGCAGGAACTCGTTAGGACCATGGGCGTTGGAGTGCGGACCAAGGACACCGGTGATGAGGAACTGCGCCTGAGGGAATTTCTCGCCGAGCATGCCCATGAAGGGGATGCTGCCGCCCTCGCCCATGTACGCAGCAGGTGCACCGAAGTAATGCTCCGAAGCTTTCGCCACCGCTTCCTCGAGCCATGGCGAAAGCGCCGGTGCATTCCAGCCGCTGCCGTCCTTCTCGAGATCGAAAGTGACCTTGGCGCCGTACGGCGGATCCTTCTCGAGCAACTGCTTGAGGAATTTGCCAGCTTCGGCGCCGGACAGCGTCGGTGGCACGCGCAGGCTGAGCTTCACCGCGGTCTTCGGGCGCAGCACGTTGCCCGCGCTGTCCAGCGCAGGCATGCCGCCGACGCCGGTCACGGCCAGCTGCGGACGCCAGGTGCGGTTGAGCACGAGCTCCGCGAGATCGTCGGTCACCGGCTTCATGCCGTCGACAAACGGGAACTTGTCGTAAATGTCATTACCCAGCACGTCGGCGGAACGGCGCGCCTGGTCGACGCGCTGCGCCGGGATGTCGACGTACAGCTCGGCCGGCACGATGGCACCCGTCTGCGGGTTTTCCAGGCGGCTTAGCAGGTCGCGCAGGATGCGGAAGCTGGACGGCACCACACCGGACGCGTCACCCGAATGCACGCCCTCTTCGAGCACCTGGACAGTCAGGTTGCCGCCGGTCATGCCGCGCAAGGAGGTGGTCAGCCACAGCTGGTCGTAGTTGCCGCAACCGGAGTCAAGGCAGACCACCAGGGCCGGATTGCCGATGCGGTCGGCAAGGTGATCGACGTAGTACGGCAGGTCGTAGCTGCCGGATTCTTCGCAGGCTTCGATCATGATCACGCAGCGCGCATGCGGCACGCCCTGGTCACGGAGCGCCAGCAAAGCGGCAAGCGAGCCGAAGATGGCATAGCCGTCGTCCGCGCCGCCGCGACCGTAAAGCTTGTCGCCCTTGATCACCGGCGTCCACGGACCGAGGTCCTCGGCCCAGCCCGTCATCTCAGGCTGCTTATCCAGATGGCCGTAAAGCACCACGGTTTCATCCGTGCCCGCGCCCTGTACGCCCTGCGCCGGCACGTCGATGTAGATCAGCGGCGTACGGCCTTCCAGGCGGACGACTTCGAGCGAGGCACCCTCGAGGGCACCCAGCTTGGAGCGTGCCCAGTTCTCCATGAGGGCGACTGCCTGATCCATATAGCCGTGCTCGCGCCATTTCGTGTCGAACATCGGCGACTTGTTGGGTATGCGGATGTACTCGACCAGCTGTGGGACGATTTCCGCGTCCCAGAGGCCGCTGACGAAGGAAGAAATGCGAGAGGTATCCATGGGGGAAGGACTCGTGGGGTCAGAGAGCGATTGTAACAGCGCCTCATGAGCGTGCTTCGCCGACGCCGGGTGGGCCGGCGCGTGGCCCGAGCCGCGCCCGGAGCGCACATCGACTGCGGCGTATCACCGGTTCGCCCGCGCCGGAAGGCCAGTCAGAGTGCTTCGGCGCCATCCGGCGCGCCCCACCAGGAGCCTCCATGAAACGTCTCGCCCTCGCCCTCACCGCCCTTCTCGTCACCTTGCCAGCCATGGCCGGCACGCCCGTCAACATCAACACGGCCGATGCCAACGCCCTCGCCCAGGCACTCGATGGCGTCGGCCTCGCCAAGGCCCAGGCCATCATTGCCTGGCGCGAGGCCAACGGCGACTTCGACAGTGCCGACCAGCTGACCTCGGTCAAGGGCATCGGCCAGTCGCTGGTCGACCGGAATCGCGAATCCATCCTCGTCGACGGCGCCAAGCCGGCAAAGAAGAGCCGGCCTGCTCGTCCGGCCAAGGCCGCGAGCGCAAACACCGACGACTGAGCCTCCCACCCCTTCCGTCGCCGGCCGAACGCGCTACACTCGCGCCCCGTGCCGGCGGCGCTTTTTTCGCCCTGCCGGCGGGAACAGGGGCCTGATGATCCGATGATCCTGCCGCGTTACCGCATCGCCGATTCCGGTATTCCCGGCGCCGGCAAGGGCTTGTTCGTCGACGAAGCCGTCGACGCCGGACGCATCGTGACCGCGCCCGATGCCATCGACCGTACGCACACCTGGGCCGAGATCCTCGCCACGCCCGCGCTGGCCGCCAACCAGTTCGCCGCCGCCCGCTGGTTCGAGGACCGATACACCGTTTCGCCCGACTGGCCGGACGAGTGCTACGTCAATCACAGCTTCGAACCGACCGGAATCTGGCACCTTGGATTTATTTTTGCCTCGAAGAACCTTCCACAAGGCACTGAAATTACAGTCGATTATCGCCACCTCCTCCCGCCAAATGAGAACGAGAGCTTTAACGACGCTGCAACTGGTGAGAAAATAACCGGCTTGTCCTGGCAGGACAGCCTCGCGCTAAGTACCCGCGCCCTCGCCGCCCTGCTCGGCTGATCCCTTGGTCACTTCGATGGCAATGTCCGATATCCCTGTTCTGGAAACGCCGCGCCTGCGGCTGACCGCCCTCACCGAACGCCATTTCGACGACTACGCGAAAATGCTCGCGGACGCCGAAAGCACGCGCTGGATCGGTGACGGCCAGCCTCTCGATCGCATGAACGCCTGGCGCTCGATGGCCATGCTGCTCGGCCATTGGGCCCTCCGTGGCTGTGGCATGTGGGCGATCGAACTGAAACAGACCGGTGAGTTCATCGGCCGTGCCGGCCTGATGAAACCGGAAGGCTGGCCCGACCTCGAGCTTGGCTGGATGCTGAAGCCGGAGCACCGTCATCACGGCTATGCGACGGAAGCGGGAGAAGCCATCCTCGCCTTCGCCTGGAACGAGATGCACGCCCAGCGCGTCATCAGCCTCGTGCGCATCGGCAACGAAGCCTCCGACCACGTCGCCGAGCGCCTGGGTGGCGAGCACATCGACAACATCGATTTCCTCGGCGGGGCGACGCATCTGTTCGCCTACTACCCGCCACACCGCGAAGTCCGCCGCGCGAGCTGATCGCTCGCACGGCGCAAACGCCGGGCATCAAAGCGCCGGCGCGAAATCCGTACGGCGGCGACGATGCGCCGGACTGACCGCGGCGATACCCGCCATCGCCAGCAGGCGCGCGGTACGCATCCACGCGATGACGATGACGCCCAGCTGCACGATGAGGAAGGCAACGAGCAGGCCACTTCCTGCCGCCACCGTGTGACCCCGCCATGCGGCGATCAAGACCGCCAGCAGCGTACCGACGAGGGTGATCACCAGGTACACCAGCAAGCTGGCGAACGGGCGGCGCACGAACTGCATGAAGCCACGCCCCAGGGCACGAAACGCCGAACGCAACCCGATGTCGGCGATGAACTGGGCACGTGCGGATTCAACCACCGCCTGCGCGATCGCGAAGACCACCAGGGCGACGGCGAGCGCACCATAGGTATATATGTCGGCCGTCGCGGGTAGCAGCGCCGCGTCCGTCTTGTCGTCCGCGAAGGACGACGCCGCTTTCGCCACCAGGGCGAACAGGGCGTAGGGAATCAATGCCAACACCAGGACGCGGAGCATCCGCCCGTATTCGGTCGCGCCACCCTGCAACAGGCCGCCGAAGCTCAGCGCACGCCCGGCGCGGCCGCCCGCCACGGCCATGCCGGTGAGAAACGGCGATATCGCCAGGGTAAGGATCAGACCCGCGACGAAGGCCATGCCGATCCATGGATTGTCGCGGCCCAGGGCGACGAACACATCGCCGAACATCAAGCCATCGAAGTGCTGCGCCCATGCCTCGGCGTGGACGGCATGTCCCAGCAGCGCATCGAGCGTGCTCCATAGCGGCAGCGCGACGACCAGCGTCGGCAGCAGCGAGATCAGGACCCACAACAGCAGCAGGCGCCACTGCAGGCCGGCAAGGGCACCGCTACCGATGGCGGCAAGGGCTGAACGTTTGGAATGGCTGTTCATAGGGTCCCCAGCACAGTGTAGATACCCTGCAGCAGGGCAGCGAAATCCGAGCCCCAGCGGTTCGAAGCGGCGTGATCGGCCTTGACGGTTCGCGAGTCGTTGAGCTTGTTCGCGTCGAGGTAAATCCTGCGCTCCGGGTCGAGTTCGGCCGAGGTGGCCTTCACCGGCTTGGTGAAGACGAACCGTGCCCAGCGCCGATCGTCATCCCAGCGTACGGTTTCCACCGAGTCGTCGGCGAAGGTCACCTTCAGTGTCTGTGCCACCTGGGCACCGTCCCGACGCACGGTGACGGTTGTCTTCCACGGGAACGGGCCGGTGCCAGGCTTCGCATCCGGATGCGCCTTTTCCCAGCTGTCGCGCTGCTTCTCGACGGCTTCGTCGTTGTCGTCGTTACTCAACTCGACACGCTTGCCGTCCTTGATCGACGTACCGGCGAGGGGCAGCACTTCGTCGCTGACAATCTCGCTGATGCGATCGTCCACGGTGTCGGTACCGTAAACGTACTGTTCGAAAACCTGGGACACGACGGCAGGCTTGCCAGACGATTCGGCAAGGCTTGCCTGCAGGTCGGCGATCGACGGATGACGGAAATGCCAGGTGGTGTAGTAGTCGCGGAAGGCTTTCTCCATCACCGGCTTGCCGAGGCGCTCCTCGAGATCGTGCATGGCCGTGGCGGTGCGTGAATACACGGTCGCATACGCCGAACTGGACAGGCGGTCCCATGCGTTCTGGCCGAGCGGATCGGCCGGATGAGCGAGCGTCGCGACCATCCGTTCGAGCATGAACGGTCCGAGGGGCGCCTCGACACCGAAGAACTTCCACACCGGCTGCGTCAGGTACACCATCTGGTTGCGCTCGCGCAGCATCCGGTCGTCCCAGTACTCGTTCAACCCCTCGTCGAGCATCGGCTCCTCGAACTCGTTCGAGGCGAGAAGCCCATAGAAATAGCCATGTCCGAACTCGTGGATGGTCACGAAGTCCAGCAGGTATTCGTTCAAGGTCTTCGGCGCCACCGGGTTGTAGTTATCGGCGGTGAAGAACGTGGGGTACTCCATGCCGCCGGCTTCGCTGGCGTTCAACGGCGGCACGACTGCGGTGAGCGTCTTGTACGGATAGGGACCGAGCGTCTGCGAGAAATAGGCGATCGAATCAATCGACGCCTTGAGCACCGGCTTCGCATCCACCGCGTACTCCGCCGGATAGATGACGCGCACCTTGACCCGCGGGCTACCGGGGCCCGTGTACTCGCCATCCAGCGTCTTGTAACCCGGAGCGGCCATCCAGGCGAAGTCATGCACATCGGCCTGAATGAAGTGCCAGGTGAGATCGTTACCTTCCGGCGTGGGGTCGCCCTGTTGCTCGCCGACGGCGCCAACGACATAGTCTTTAGGCACGGTCATGCGCACGTCGTACTCGCCGAAGTCGGCGTAGAACTCACTGTTGAAGTGGAACTCATGCACGTTCCAGCGTGGCTCGGTTGCCCCACGCTCGCCCGGTAGCTCGAGGACGCCGATCTTCGGGAACCACTGGCCGACCAGATGGAATTTACCGACGTAACCCGTGCGCTCGATCACCCGCGGCAGCTGGCTGTGGAAGTTCATGTCCAGCGTGACGCTGCCGCCCGCGGGCACCGCCTGCGCGAGATCGATGCGAACGACCGTGTGATCAGTGGCGGGGCCGCCGTCCGGATGCACGTAGCGCCACTTCAGCGGCGCACCGTCCTGATCGACGTTGCCCAGGTCGATGTGGCCCCACTCGCCCTTCTTCACCTCGGCGACGCCACGTGAGCCACCGTGCGCCGCAAGCACGCCGCGCTCGGTAAAAAAGGTGCTGCCCTGGCCTTCGAAGGCATTGAGATAGAGATGGAGGAAGACCGCGCTCACCGGCCGGTCGCTGCGGTTGCGCCAGGTCAGCTGCTGCTGGCCGTCGACCGTGTGTTTCTCCGGGTCCAGGCGAGCCTGGATGCGATACGACACCACCCGATCGGACAGCGTCGCCTCTTGCCCCGTGCGAGGTCCACCCCACGCGGTCGGCGCGCTGGGCGTGCGGACGAAGGCGGCGTGAGGGGAAGCGAAAGGGATTTCGGTGGGTGCGGCGGCGACGGTTGCTGCGGGCGCGGGGGCTGCGGCTGACGTCGATGCTGGGGGTGGTGTGGCGTCTTGGGCTGTAGCGGTGGCTGCGGCGCATAGGAAGGCGGCGGTGAGAGCCAGGCGCATGGCTTTGGTGGCGATGCGGTGGCATCTCCGCTGCGTTGACTTTTCGCCGCTGAAGCGGCTCCCACACCCACAATTGCGCATTGGCCCCGCTCCCCTGTTATCCCGCGAGATTGCGGGCTCCGACCGTGCCCCGATATAGGCCAGAGGTCACGGTCGGGGACGAACGCTCAGCCGGCGAAGGCGCGCTCGCGCATCCACTTGGTCACGATCCATTTCTCGCCTCGCATCACCGGTGCACCGCCGTGCAGCGAAAGAGGATCGAGCGAGCCGTCGGCCGCGGTGTATTCGAAGTACAACCCCTGCCCCTTGCGCGGCACGTAGCTGAAATCGATGCGGGGGAAGATCGTCTCGCCACCGGCGTCGACATCGTGCAGGTACATGATCAGGGTGGAGACCCGCTGGCCGCCGGTGGCCAGATGCGGTTGGCTACCCTTTTCCTCCGGCTGGAAATAATCGAAGTGCGGCAGATATTCACCGCCCTGGCCATAGCGCATGACCTGCAGCCCTTCGCCATGGTCTTCCGGCAACCGCATGATCGCCGCGGTGCGTGCGTCGATACGCCGGATCAAATCGCTCTCGGCGCGCTGAAAATAGGCGCCATCGCTGGTACGGATATCCATGACGGTATTCACCCCGTCCGCGACGCCGACCACGGCCGAGCGCTCGAGCCGCGGCATGGCCATCTGCTTGAGCGCATCGCATTCCTCGTCGCTGAGCACGCCGTCGAGCACGGCGATCGTCGGCCGGGCGATACGCAGCAGGACGCGCACATCGCGATCGGGCGTGCGTAGCACGTGGCCTTCGTCCAGACGCCCATGAAACGGCGTCAGCGCCGAGGCGTGCGCCGCCGCCGGGGCAGTCGCACTGCCGAACAAGGCCGTGACGATCGCCTCGCGGGCCACGCCGTCATCGAACTGATGTTGCTTCATGGTCAGCAGCAGCTCGGCCGGCGCGTTGCCGGCAGCCAGGGCCTCGCGGATCCAGTCCTGCCAGTCCTGGGTGACCTTGGTATGGAAGCGCGTTTGCAAAGGGTTTTCCTGCATCGTTGCGGAGCGGTCGCTCACATTGTGCCGCGATCGGCGGCCATCGTGTCGCCAGCTGGCGCGTCTGCCGTCTCCTGAAGCCAGGCAAGCTTTCGCTGCCTGGGCAGGCGCTTGACCGCCCACTCGGCCTTCGATGCCGCCGACCGGTCGGCGAAGGCACGCGAGCCGAGCAGGCGCACGGGCGGATTGGCCCGCGTGTAACGCGCCCCTTTCCCGGCGACGTGCGCGGCGTAACGCGCGGGCAGATCGTTGGTGATCCCCGCGTACCAGGCGCCGTTGCGGCATTCGATGAGATAGACGCACCACATGACGTAAGCGTACCCGTTGCCACCCTACAATGGCCGGATGAACGCCCACTACGACCTGGCCGTCAATCTCCCCCTGCGCACGGCGGCAGCGACACGGCTTGCCGATGCCCTGGCCGCTTTCCCCGTGAGCCCCGAACTGCTGGCCTATCCGTCGATGGACGGCAGCCTGGGCACGCGCGAAGCGATCGCCGGCTGGATGCGGCGACGCTGCGGCCATGTCGTCGTCGATCCCCGCCGCCTGGTCGTGACCCTCGGCGCGCGGCATGCGTTATCGCTGGCGCTGGACGAGGCCTGCGCCCCCGGCGATACGCTTCTCGTGGCATCGTCGACCTACCACGGCTTTCGTGCCAGCGCCGAAGCGCGCGGCATCCGCGTCGCCGGCGTGGGCATGGATGGCGAAGGCATGCTGCCTGCCGAGCTGGAGCGCATGGCCGCAACGACCGGCGCCCGCTGTGTCTACGTGCAGCCGACACTGCAGAACCCGACCACGTCGACGATGTCGCTGGCGCGTCGTCGACAGATCGCGGCCGTGGCGACGGAACGCGACCTGACCCTCATCGAGGGCGATGTCTACTCGCCACTGGCGTGGCAGCACAGCGATGCGCTTCCCCCACTGGCCGAATTCGCCCCCGACCGCTGCCTGCACGCGGGCGGCATCGGCAAGGTACTGGGGCCAGGACTACGCGTGGGCTGGTTATTGCTTCCCGACGATGCGAGCCAGCAGCGCGCAGCCTCGGCGATACGCCTGAGCACCGATGGACTGCCTTCGCTGTTCCCCGCCATCGTGGCCGGATGGATGGCCGATGGCGTCGCGGACGCGCTGCTGGCGAACCTCGCCGAGCGCATGGTCGAGCGCAACCGTCTCGCCCGCCGTCTCCTCGGCGACGACCTGGTGACCGCGAACGGCCTGCATGTCTGGCTGCCGGGCGACGGCGCGGAAGGCCTGGAGGCGAGAGCCATGGCGCGTGGGGTGCGACTCACGCCATCGACACCGCTGGCGGCCGATGGCGAGCACGCCGAAGGCCTGCGGCTCTGCCTCGGGGCAGAGGAAGACCTCGACCGACTGGAAACCGCCTTGCGTATCGTCGCCGAGGTTCGTTGAGGCTCAGGCCTTGGTGGCCGTCAGCTTTTCGAGGGCCTTGCCTACCGCGGCAAAAGCGAACGCACCCGTGACATGCGTGGCCGCACCGAGGCCGCCACCGCAGTCGAGCTTCAAGGCATCGCTGCCCGGCGGTCGCACGCCGCACACACTGCCGTCGGGCTGCGGATACTGCACGTTCTGCATCGAATACACCGCCGAGACGCCGAAGAAACGATCGGGGTTACGTGGGAAGCCATGCTCCTGGCGGAGCTTCTTCCGGATCATGCTGAGCATGGCGTCATGCTCGGTGCGCGACAGGTCGCGAACGCGGATCAGGGTCGGATCGGTGCGACCGCCCGCGGCCCCCACGGTGACCAGGGGTACCTTGCGCCGGCGACACCAGACCACGGTCTCCAGCTTGACCTTGAGCGCATCGCAGGCATCGATCACCACGTCGTAGTTGCGATCGAGCAGTTCGTCCAGGGTGGACGGTGTCAGGAAACGCTCCATGGCTTCGAGCCGGAGGGTCGGGCTGATCGCGTGTGCCCGCTCGGCGACCACACCGACCTTGGGCTTGCCGTACTGGCCATCCAGGGCATGCATCTGCCGGTTGGTGTTGGACAGGCAGACGTCGTCGCCATCGATCAGGGTGAGCCTGCCGATGCCGCTGCGCGCCAGCGCTTCGGCGGCCCACGAGCCGACGCCACCCACGCCGATGACGCACACGTGTGCGTGAGCGAGGCGATCCAGGGTGCCGCGGCCATAGAGCCGCTCGATGCCGGCGAAACGTTCGGCCTGGGCCGTACTCACGGGGATCTCGGTGTGGGGTATGACGCTCATTGTCTCATATTGAAAGAATGGGACCGTCCGCTATGCTGACAGTCCGGAAAGCCATGGATCACCGATGCGCGCGTTGCTTCTCGTCATCCTGGGGCTGGCCGTAGGCGCCATGGGCGCCACGTTCGCTCTGTCGGCACTTCGCCAGGGCACGCCGTTCCACGATGGCGTCATGGCCGTGATGCAACACCACATGGGCGTACTGCAGGCCAACGTGCGGGCGAAACAGTGCGATGCCAAGGGCAGCGCCAGCCATCTGGGCCGCCTGCGCGAGACGGCCGGCGACATTCGCGAGGCCTTCCCGGACATGGAGCCTGCGTTCGCCCAGGCCGACGACGGCCTGCTGAAGGCGCTCGACCAGGCCGTCGACGCCACGCCTGGCACCTGCGAGGCCCTCGCCGCCGTCTTGAAACCGGTCGGCGATGCCTGCCAGTCCTGTCACCAGCGATTCCGCTGAGATGACCGGATCCGCGCCCGAACGACCGACCGGCTTCCTCCGCATGCAGTGGTGGCTGCTTGCGCGTGCCATGGCGCGCTTCGAAACCACGATGTTCCTGCGCACCCGTTACTCGCAGCCGAAGATGGTAGCGATCGGCGTGGTCGGCAGCTTCTGCCTCGCCGTCTACTACCCGGTGTGGGCTTACCTGTTTCCGCAGCCCTACGAAAACCTGCCGATGCGGCTGGTCTGCAGCGCAACCTTCATTCCGCTCGCCCTCCTGCCCTGGTGGCCGCGCCGTTTGCGCACGCACCTGCCGACGTACTGGTACTTCGCCATGACGGTGGCGATGCCTTTCTTCGTCGGTTACATGACCCTGCGCAACGCCACGCCGGCCTGGCTGATGACCCACCTGGCCTGCGTCATGCTGCTCATGATGCTCTTCGACATCGTCAGCTTTCTCCTTGTTTTCAGCATCGGCAGCCTGCTCGCAGGCATGGTTTTCGTGCTCTCGCCCGAGGCGCACCTGCATACGCAGACGATGCTCGAGTACCTGCCCCTGCTGCTGTTCGGCATGGTCGGCGGTGCCACGTGCACGGTATCGTCCACGATGGCCGAGCAATCGCGCATCGAAGCGCTGACCGCCGCCTCGAACAATATCGCCCACGAATTGCGCACGCCGCTCGGATCGCTGCGCATCGCGGCACGTGCCGTCGCCCGTTTCATGCCCGACCTGATCCGCAGCCATCGCCTGGCCGAGGGCGGAGGCCTGCCCGTGCCGGAGCTGCGTGCGCAGAACCTGCATGCGCTGGAGCGCAGCATCGGCGTCATGGAGCGCGAGGTCACCTACGCCAACACCATCATCGACATGCTGCTGCTCTCAGCCCGGCCGATCGGTGAGGTGCCGCTGATCCCCCTCACCGCCCGCGAGTGCGTGGAGCAGGCGCTGCGGCGCTTTCCGTATGGATCCCGCGCCGAGCGCGAGCGGATCACCCTGTCGCCGACCGGCGATTTCCGCCTCCTCGGCGAGGAGAGCCTGGTCGTGCACGTCCTGTTCAATTTGCTCCGCAATGCACTTTTTCATACCGATCGAGCGGGCAAGGGCGATATCGGCGTGTTCATCGAGCCGGGTGAACGGGCCAGCCGCATCCGTGTCTACGATACCGGTCCGGGCATCCCGCCTGACGTCGTTCCCCGTATTTTCAACCGCTTTTACTCCTATTCGAGCGACAGCCCGGGTACCGGATCGATCACCGGGCTAGGAATAGGTCTCGCTTTTTGCCGCGCGGCGATGGAGCATATGGGAGGTGGCATCGTCTGCCGAACGAATCTGGGTGAATTCACCGAATTCACCCTAACCTTTCCGCATGCGGAGACCGGGGACCGGCAGTGATGACGTTGAACTCGCAGGGCGATATCCAGCCCTTCCACTTTCCAACGACGACTTTCCTCGTGGACGACCACGAGGAGTATCTCGACGTCGTGCCGCTCCTGCTCGACCCGATGGTCCGCGTCCGCACCTTCAGTTCGCCGCGTAGCGCGTTGGCCACCCTGGGCAACAACGGCAGTCGCCCGGTCCCTGGGGGCGGCTGGCTGTATCGCTGGAAGGATCGACCCTCCGAAACGCAAGAACTTGTGGCACTCGATATCGACTCGATCCACCGGGTGGTCTACGACCCGGAGCGCTTCGCGGAGATTTCCGTGGTGGTCGTCGATCAGGCCATGCCCGAGATGGACGGCATCACCTTTTGCAAGCGCTTGCCGAATCCGCATATCGGCAAGATCCTGCTGACGGGCCGTGCGGACGACGCCACGGCCATCGATGCCTTCAATTCGGGTGTCATCGACCGGTTCATCCGCAAGAACGACCCCCTGGCGATCGAGAAGCTCCAGACAGCCATCACCGAGCTGCAGCGGCGCTATTTCGAGCGGGCCAGCGCCTTCGTGGCCGAAACCCTGGCGCTGGGTAATTTCCGCTTCCTGCGTGACCCGGCGTTTCGCGAAGTCCTGCAGAGCGTCACTGCCACGTTCCAGCCGGTGGAGTGCTATGTGCACTGCAATCCCACCGGGCTTTTGTTGATCGATGCCTGGGGTATCGGCCGCTTCCTCCTCGTCCAGACCGATGAGGACCTGCGCACCCACTATGAAATTGCGGCAGATCTGGGCGCCCCCCAGACCGTGCTCGACGCCCTCCGCGGCGGCGAAGCCCTGCCCTGGTTCCGCTCCCGCGACGGCTTCTACCACAAGGGTGTGGAGAATCCGGAAGCCCACATGTACCCCGCCACGGCGGTGTCCGGCGAACAGTGGTACTACTACGCGCTGATCGACGACGTGGAGCGTTTCCGGCTGCAGCACATCAAGTCGTACCGGAGCTGGCTGCGCGAGCAGGACCTCAGCCTCTCCGCGGACAGCAGGCCGCGCTTCATCTAATCGGGCTCATTTCTCAATAAGAGGACGCTTTCGTACCGGATCATCCGGTGCGTCGGGCGTCCTTTGTCGTGCGTGGTCGCGTGGTCGTTCCGACGCGCGGGCGTCACGACGTCTCTCTTGGTAATGGCACGAGGCCGGAGTCCGTTCGTGGACCCCGTAGGACGCCTCTCTCATCTTCATGCGTCTGCCTGGGCGAGGTGGACGTGCGTGCGCTGTTTTCAACGGCGCCGTGGATATCGCCCATCCCCCTTTGCCAGAGAGAGAGATCGTCATGGAAAACGTTTCCGTCTTGCACCGTATCGCCCAGGCACCGACGCTTCCGGAATTCGTTCAACGCAGGGTCGACAAATTTCACAACGAACGGGTTGCCATCGACTGGGGCGGCCGTCACATTTTGCGTGGCCGGCAGTCAACGAGCGCCGACCTGATGCTGCAGAGCAACGACTATCTGGCCATTGCCGGGCATCCGGCCATCGTGGAAGCACAACGCGAGGCGCTGGCGAGCGGCGGCCTGGGCATGATGATGTCCGCACTGTTCCAGCAACACGCCGACGATCCGCTGCATCGCGTTGAAGCGGAGCTCGCACGCGCCGTCGGCAGTGAGGATGGCATCCTCGCGCAGTCGGGATTTGCCGCCAACGTGGGACTCATCCAGTCGATCGCGGGCGAGCGCGTGCCCGTCTACGTCGACATGCTCGCCCACGCGTCGCTGTGGGAAGGCATCCGCAGCGCGGGTGCCCGAGCCGTATCCGTCTTGCACAACGACATGACTCACCTCGAACGCCAGGTGATGCGAAACGGCCCTGGCGTCATCGTCGTCGATGCCGTGTACAGCACCAACGGCAGCGTGGCTCCCCTGGTCGAGATAGCCCAGGTCGCCCATGACCACGGTTGCGTGCTGGTGGTCGACGAGTCGCATTCGCTCGGTACGCATGGTGTGCGGGGTGAAGGCCTGGTGGCCAGCCTCGGGCTCAATCACCGCGTCCACTTCGTCACCGCGAGCCTGGCCAAGGCCTATTGCTCCCGCGCCGGTTTCATCGCCTGCACCACCGCGTTCAAGGACTATTTCGGCTGCGAGGCGCTGCCGGCCATTTTCAGCTCATCGCTGCTTCCGCATGAGCTGGCCGGTCTGTCGGCCTCGCATCGGGTGATTCAGTCCGAAGGCTGGCGACGCCAGCGACTCCGCCAGGTCACGCGTCGCGTGCGCACAGAGTTGACCGAACTGGGCTACCCCATCGCCGATGGCACGGAGCAGATCGTGGCGTTCGAAGCCGGCGTGGAGATCCTTACCGGGCATGTGCGCGACGTCATGGAGCGTCATGGCGTGTTCGGCTCGGTCTTCAGCGCGCCCGCGACGACGGTCAACCGTTCACTACTTCGCCTGACCCTCAACGCTGGGATGAGCGACGACGACGTGGAGCGCCTGATCGAGGTGTGCCGCGTGGCACGTGACGCCATGGATCTGCCGTCGTGGAGTGCGACACGCCGGTCGACACGGGAGGCTGCCCGATCGCCGTCGGCGGAAGTGGCCTGAGTCCGGCCGTGGACGCGTGCGTGCGCCCTTAGCGCAACGAAACGCGTCCACGCAGGATGTCCCAGAACATCGCCCAGTCACCCATCAGGCTGTAAAGCGGATGCTTGAAGGTGGCCGGGCGATTCTTCTCGAAAACGAAGTGCCCCACCCATGCGAAGCCGTAGCCGCCGACCAGCGCCAGCCACAACCAGCGTAGCTGGCCGGTGGCGACGAGCATCGTCAGTGCCGCGAGCACCACCCAGCTGCCCGCGAAATGCAGGCGCCGGCAACGCACGTCGGCATGCTCGCCCAGGTAATAGGGATAGAAGTCGCGAAAGCTGGCAAAGCGTGCCATCACGGGCTCCATTCAATAGGTGGGCAGGGGAATCCGCTCGTAAGCATCGCCGGGAACGACCGGAAAACGACCTTCCGACCACGCTACCTTGGCCGCTTCGATCCGTTCCTGCGAACTCGCGACGAAATTCCACCACAGATGGCGCTCGCCATCGAGTGGCGCGCCACCGAACAGCATGACCAGCGACGGCTCGCGAGCCGTGAGTACGGGAGGCTCACCGCCATAGGCCACCCCCATGTCGAGGGCGCCCAGATCGAGGTCGCCGAAACGCGCGGCGCCGTCGACCACATACGCACCCCATTCCGCATGCTGCTCCGGCATGGTCAGCGTCGCCCCGGTTTCGAGGCGCGCCTCGACGAAGAACATCGGCGCATAGACACGCACCGGCGACGTTACACCGAAGGCATCGCCGGCGATGACGATGAGCCTGGCGCCATCGCGATTCACCGTGGGCAGGGTGGCGGCACTGTGGTGGTGAAATTCGGGGTCGATGTCCTCGTGCGTCCTGGGCAAGGCGACCCAGACCTGGATGCCATGCAGATCCTGCCCATGGTGACGTTCATCCGGCGGCGTGCGTTCGGAATGCACGATGCCGCGCCCCGCCGTCATCCAGTTCACGTCACCCGGATGAATATCGACGGCGCTGCCGAGGCTGTCACGGTGACGGATCGCACCGGCGAACAGCCAGGTGACCGTCGCCAGCCCGATATGTGGATGCGGTCGCACGTCCATGCCGGTGTCTTCACCAAAGGTGGCCGGCCCCATCTGGTCGAAAAAGACGAATGGCCCGACATGGCGAGCCTTCAGGTGCGGCAGCATCCGGCGAACAACGAAGCCGCCACCGAGATCGCGCTGCTTGCCGTCGATGGGGACCGTGGTCATGGCTACTTCTCCGCGTGGCGTAGGGTTCAAGCGTAGCCGATGCGCGTCCTAGACAGCCTGCATCCACTCGGCAAGGCGACGTGCGATCTCCTGCGGCACCTTCATCCACGCGAAGTGGTCGGCCGGTGCGCCGGCGAGATCGTCGGGACCGATGACGTCGGTGCGTCGCGATGCCTCGGGCATCTTGCCGAGAAGGAAAGCCAGCGACCCTTCGGGACCGAACCAGTCGTCGCGCAGGCGCTGGGCGAAGACCGGCGCGCGCTGCCCGCGCAGGGCGGTTTCGAGATCGGCGTCGATGCCTTGCCCGGCGTACCGCCCGGTGCGCCCCGTGCGAGACCAGTCACTAATCACACCCCGAGCTTCGTTGCCGCCGAAACCCACCCGGCGCCCAGGCAGCCACCCCACCAGATTGGCGAGCGCAGGCGCAGCGACAAGGGCCAGTCCCACCCACGGCTTGAAACACCGCCAGTACGGCGAGCCGCTCCCGACGAGCGCCAGACCCGCCAGCGGCAGTGAGCTGGTCGCGGCAAGCAGGCTGGCGAGCTGGCCACCCAGGCTGTGTCCACCCACAAAGAGTGGCACCGACGGGACGGCATCGCGCAGGGCGCCGAGGCTGGTGGGCAGGTCGTCCGTGAGGAGCTCGCGGTAGCCCCAGTTGGCATGGCGGCCGGCCCGACGATCGCTGGACCCGATACCCCGCCATTCATGCACGGCCACGGCAATGCCGCGCGCAGTAAGCGCGAGAGCGAAGGGTTCGTAATGACGGGCAGCCACACCGAGTGCGGGGACCCAGAGCAAGGCGGCCATCTCGCCCCCATCGGGACGGTAAAGGACCAGATCGGCTGAGGCGCCGTCGGCCATATGCAAGGAAATCGCCTCGCGTGGGGCGGATTCCGGGAAAATCGTGGGTTCAGCGCGATCGGTCATGCAGCCAAACGCTCTCTCGGCGCGGCTGCGCCGAGAGAGCAGAAGTCTTGCAAGAACGGGAGGCGCTAGCCAACCCGAACAGAGTTACTTCGGATTGACGTTGTCCGCCTGCGGGCCCTTCTGGCCCTGAGTCACGGTGTACTCAACCTTCTGACCTTCCTGCAGCGACTTGAAGCCGTTGCCCTGGATCGAACGGAAATGGACGAACACGTCCGGACCGCCTTCATCCTGAGTGATGAAGCCAAAGCCCTTCGCATCGTTGAACCACTTAACAGTACCAGTTGCCATCACACACACCTCTATCCAACACTCGAAAACCCGGCTCGCGAGCCGGCGACTTACTGGGAATGCAGGACCGGGTGAGGCGATGGAGCGTAAACTTCGCGCTTACATCGGGCCACTCGCGTGACCGCGCAGACACAGTAAGGTGGATGATAACCACATTTGGCGCGAGTTATGTAGGGGAATGCCTACATAGGACGATTTATTGACGTCCATCACGACTTTTTTCGTGAAAATGGCGAAAGTCTTAGGAATAAATCGGGGTTTACCCGGCCCAGGCACCGGCCTTGAGATAAATCTCAGGCATGAAAAAAGCCGGGCGTCGCCGCCCGGCTTTTCATGCAGCGAGTACGTCAGCAGGCTTACGCCTTGTTGACTTCCTCAGCCTGCAGACCCTTCTGGCCGTTGACGACCTTGAAGGAGACCTTCTCGCCTTCGGCGAGGGACTTGAAGCCGTTGCCCTGGATAGCGCGGAAGTGAACGAACACGTCCGGGCCGTTCTCACGGGAGATAAAGCCGAAGCCCTTGGCGTCGTTGAACCACTTGACGGTGCCGATTTCACGATCCGACATAGAAACACTCCAATACATTGTGTAGCGAATAAAACCGACGATCGGTTGATCGTCGCTGGAACTGGTGTGCAAGGAAACGCGAGGAGCGAAGCGATGTTGCGGATACGTGATCAGCTGCATCGGGTCAACGTAACTCTATGACCCCGGCAAACACAGTCGGCGAACTATACTCGTCCCTTCTATAAATAGCGACGGCGCTCCCGCCAAGCGCCGCCGGGGGCGCCCTGACGCCACGTTCACCCCCTGGCGGACCATGCTTGCGCCCCGTCGCACCCGCATTGCGACTTTTCACCTACCATCCTTGCCACGCCACGCCCTAGGGGGACCGACCATGACCCAACACCTCACCCGCTTTCTGCCGTTGGCCTTGTGTGCCCTTGCCCTGGCCGCCTGCTCCGACCACAAACCGAAGCCCACGACCACACAGACGGTGACGGCGACGCCGACCAGCTCGACCGGCACGACCAAGTCGCGTTCAGCGACGACCACCGTGACCAACGTCCCGGCCGGCAAGACCACCAAGTCCGGCACGACCCCGGTAGCCGCGTCCGGCCCGCTGCCGACCAGCACGGGCGTTGCTGCCTGCGACGAGTACCTGGCCAGCTACAAGAGCTGCCACCTGGCAGCCGGCGTGTTCGCCCGCGACCAGATCGAGCCGCGCTACGAAATGATGCGTACCACCCTGCTTCGCCAGTCCCAGGATCCGGACATGCGCGACCAGTTGCAGAATCGCTGCGTGTCGCTGGCGTCGCAGCTGAAGGACGCCCTGCACGGCAAGTCCTGCGCCGATACCCCGGCGCCCGCGTCCACGCGCTGATCACCCTTCCAGCGCGGTACGAATGAGCCTGGCCAGCCCTTGTGGCTGGCTGAGGCCGACGGAGATACGCGGCGTGCCATGCCAGGCCGCGCACTCACCGAGGGCCGAGGCGATCCCGGCCACCAGTCCGGGCGAGGCGGATACCCCGGCCTCCAGCCAGAGACCGATCACCTCGAACAGGCCTTCCTGCCGATGAGCCTTCGCATCCAGGCGGCCCACCAGACGCCCGCGATGCAGGATGGGTAGCACGTAATACCCATACGTCCGCTTCGCAGCCGGCGTGTAGCACTCCAGCGTGTACTCGAAGTCGAAAAGATCCATCGCCCGGGCACGGTCCCACACGACCGGATCGAACGGCGACAACAGGGTCGTTCGCGTGGCTCGCAGCCGATGGCCCGCGGCCTCGCTCAGCAGCGATGCGTTGTCGCGGTGCACGTAGGCAAGGTCATCCCAGCCGTCCACCCCGACCTCGAGCAGCAGGCCCTCGGCGACCAGGGGCGCCAGTTCCGCCTCGGTCACCCGCGGGCGTAGCCGGAAGTAGTCGGCGATCCAGCGTGCCCGCGCGATGCCCAGGGCATGAACACTCTGGAGGATGAAATGGCGACGCACGTCCGCCTCCTCCAGCGTTCCCACGGCCGGCGGCTCGGCCCAGCGTGCCGTCACCCGCTCGGCAAGGTCGTAGACACGCTGGAAGCGCTCGCGACGATCCACCATCAGGGCGCCGAGGGCGAACCAGGCCTCCAGCCAGCGCTTTTCCGGCTTCCAGCCCCACCACCCCTTGACCGCGGGCGTGTCGCGTTCGAAATCGGCGGCGCGCAAGGGGCCTTCGCGCCGGATCCGTTCGAGCAGGAGGTCCATGTCAGCACCGGCGTCGGCCCGTGTCCGCTCCGCCATTTTCTGTGCCCAGTGGCCACCGCGACCCGAACGGTAGTCACGGTGAAACCGGTATTCGGAAGACGGCACGAAGGACGCCTCGTGCGCCCAGCACTCGGCAAGCTCACCCTTGGCCAGCGATTCGTCCAGCCATTCGATGCGGTACGCGCCGAGGCGTGAAAACAGCACCATATAGGGACTGCGCGCGACGACGTTGATGGTGTCGATCTGGAGAAGGCCCATCGCCGCAACGGTCGAGGCGATGTCCGCCGGCCTGGCTTTACGTGATCGCCGGCGCAGGAGCCCCTGGGCGGCGAGGTGAAGCAACTGCGCCGATCGTCGCGAAAGACGGAGCACGTCGTCCGTGGAGGAGCCGTCGGATACGCGTGATGGCACGGTATAGGCCTGTTCGCAGTTGGGTCGCCATTAAATCGTCCCTTGCTAGCGTCGGCAATGTGTCGTCCCACCACCGCTGACGA
>Ga0247742_10001077_pt1 | contig 19933 bp, 18 predicted proteins | sample UWRJL208509C2_FD_180944 | JGI IMG/M metagenome (GOLD analysis project Ga0247742, IMG submission 180944) | Plant litter microbial communities from Arlington Agricultural Research Station in Wisconsin, United States - UWRJ-L208-509C-2 | ecosystem: Environmental > Terrestrial > Plant litter >... | reverse complement strand
CTGGTCCACGAAATGCTTGTCCCTTGAGCTATTTCAAACCATCATCCCTCGACGCTCGTGCTCTCAAATGTGACTGCGGCCTTCTCAGTTTTCATATCACCTCTCTTCGACTATGGCCTCATTCACATATCACTGGAACTCTAATTCGATCTTCGACAACCAATCCCTTGATCACTGCTGAGGAGGGTTCTTTATTTTTTGGCAAGTCGAATAAACGTTGTTGGTGCTGTCAAGCGCAGGGAAACATCGGGTCCAAATGATATCTACCTTCCTCTCCGGGACGAGTTCACCATCTTTACCACCCATAACCTCTGCTCTTCCTCGCTCGACCTGTCTATGTAAGCCAGACCACCAGCGACGCTTAAATACGGGTGAAAGCAGGCCCGTCTCGTTGTATGTCGCTCGATTCCCATCGATACGACACCTGGTGAATCTACCGAAGAGGATTCAAGTCCTTGCCAAAACTTTGTAAGTTTTGCCTCTGTCTGACCTGTACTATGGTTCTGACAGGCAGCGTTGGAATAGGTCTAGGTTTGTCTAACCACCTACTCGAATCCCTTGCAGAGATTCGAGAGGCCTAAATCTATCAAGGTTCCTTGACCACTCATCCATCCAGCTCCGCAACCACCATTGGTGAGGTTACTGGATCGCTGGCCAATCGAATGTGGACGAACATCACTGGTGGCGTTAACATCACGTGCGGATGCCGTCTAGGCCTATCTTCGCTCACAGCGTCGATTCATTCCCAATCCACGTGTGAACGTTAAACGTCGTTTACCTCCTCTGAACCTCCGCTCCTAAGCTATCAATGCAAACCTAACCCCCAGCAGCGGTTGATATCCAGGAGATTTGCCCACGAAGGCTTGTTGCCAATACTTCGCGATCCAGACCTTCACCGCATTCGCATCCGATGACATTGATTTTAGTGGTCTAGTGACGACGAAATTGAGCAGCTTTATTAACCATTCTACTCAAGCTCGTTCACCTTCAACATCGACAGACATACCCATACGGAGGACGGTCGTTTCCCGTGAACGCTAGAGGTGGCATTGGGATGCTCATTGATGGTCGATTGGGTGTCGATGTTCCTCTTATCTAACAATGATTTTAGATACGCAACCATTGGCGAGATGAATCAAGGGTTTACTAGATATAAGCGCCATTGCCAGAGAGGCTTGTGGGTATTGACCTCCTTTACTTCTGTATCAGCGCCGACTAACATTCAATTATCAGATTCATCATCAAATCACAGTCTACGGCAGGAGGCCAGCGACTTCCCTGGAGTCAGGAGTCGTTGTCGGCTGACGTCCGTGGTCAGCCGTCTCTAGTATTTTATTGCCGACCTCGAGCCTCTTGAACGAGAGCGAGATTCGCTATATTCAAAGGACACAAGGGAGATCAGCTTTATTCTTCGTGCAGCACCACCAGCTAATTTGACTTCTCTTTCGCAGATCCATTACGGCTTCTACGCTCTGACCAGATCGTGACTGCCGTTGACCACGTTACCTTACTTTTTGGTGGTTCCTCTGGAGGACCAGCTTTCCGACGCTTGTAATGTTTAGGATTTCCGAAAGAATTCTGCGGCAGAATAGGTCGCGTCCCCACTCGCCGGTCCCTGTGTTATTTTCGAGTGGGTGCTTTGATTTCTATTGCATTCCCGCGTTTGTTCACTCCCCGACTTCATTTGCTAGGCCGTCCTGCTGGTGGAGTCCAAACGGAATCTTCAACCCTGTTCAGTACGTGTCACTGTTTACTCGAGTGGTTACGTAGCCCGAGTCCCAGTATGTGTGCCCCTCGCTTTCGTGTCATCTCTGCGTCCTGACGGATTAGACCAAGGTCGCATCCTTCCAGCAGTGCCGAGGAACAGAGTGTTCTGTCAGCACACGGACTCCTCAATACATGCCTGTTTGAACGGTGTTCATTTTGACGTATGTTCAATTGGATCGTGTCCAGCCGTTATCTAATATTTGGCCCATATCTAGCTCTCAGCTAGTACAGAGAGTGCTCATTTACAGTTGCAACTAACAATGCTCCTGTCTCTCCGTCGTCTCCTTCGTCTTTTGCATGTGTAGGTCGCTGTCCTCACTTCATTATCCTCTGTTTTCTAACTGTTTATTGCAGGCTAACCCCTTCGAAAAACACATAGTATTGGCCTACCCTTTATCGAAGTCGGTAGCCGTTGCCAGGCACCGCTCTCTACATTATGGTTTGGTCGCTACCTTTGCAGCATTTCTTTATTACCTGCAGATCAAATACATTCTTCATGAAACCTGCCGTGAGCGACTCTCCTGAAAATTCCATGGAATTTTTCCATTCTACTTTCCGTGGCAACTTCCGCCGATCGCCTCAGTGATGTATCCTGCACATGTTGTTAACCTCTATTGTAGTTAACTCGATTGGTCTGTCTGACTCGTTTCCTTTTGGTGGTACTAGTTGGCTCGTGTTCAACACGCTTGCGTCACTGCGAATGCGAGTAGCCCATATCAAATCATTCGTTACTCTCTATTTGCGTCATGCTTTTCATGGATTCGCGGCAAACTCTCCTGCGGAAAAACTACATTCTGGTGATACGGCCGGAATTGAATACATACTCGGTGACTTTTCTGAGGCCACGACGCATGCCCTACGGATTCTATTCCCACACATCAAGAAACCTCCAGTCGACTCTCCCATCAGGTCTATCTACAGCCTCTTGCCAACACTTGCACAGCTCCCCAACTTGAGCGCCTACTCCGAAAAAACAGGATCAACCCAGCAATCTATAGTAAGAACTGCAAGACTTGACGGCTTAGAGACTAACGGCGACGACGCCTCCACCTTGTGGCGGCTAGCGATTCGCCTCGACGCAGCAGCCTAAGCGGTTCCAACTCTTGGTTGCGTAGCTGACGGAGGAACCTCCTCACAGTGGGGGAGGCAGGCACGAGATAACCTTCGTCGTCAGATTCCTCCATCCCATAAATTCTCGCTTTCCAAAGCCGCTCGTTTGGGAGGAGAAGAGGTAATAAGGATGTAATAGGCACTGCACAACTTGACCATCGATCAGAAATATCACAATGGGCGATGAAGATGATATAACACACTCGCTGTAATGATTGGCATGAGTCAGTGCTGTAAGTGTTGGAGGTAAGAGGAATGGAAATAAACGAGACGGAGTTTTAATAGCAGTTTAGACTCAAGGTACAAAGGAATTACCAGGTCTGTGAATTCTTCGAACTTCAAGTCCAATCTAAGTATTGGGTTGGTATAATGATGAATAATGGCTAGTTTACGAGACCGTCGAGCTGTAGTTGACATCCACCTGCCTATTACTATCGTGTCTCGCCTTGGCGAGTTCAGCTTGCTCTGAGGCTTCTATAGTGAGGGAAGACAATGAAATGAAGTCAGTCGAAACACGTAGAACTTGAACTGTGAATTTTTGAAAGATGAGGGCAGCGGGAGTCTTTGTTCTCCATTTGTATGAACCACAAAAGTTACGTCGAAGGGGGGAACAGCACTTCAATTTCTCCAGCCATATAGAGAGAGACAAATAGCGCATTTCCATGCTCACGGTCCATAACGGAAATGCGTTTTCCACCGGAGGAACCACCAGCAGCGTTCCATGATGCTGTACTATTCGATATTCATGAGCCTCAAATTGTTGGAGGCTGAGGTGAGGTGGAAGCGTACCGTCCTTGGTAAACCCCTGGCGCGACACCGCGCGACACTACGTAAAATCCCATGTTCTCCGGAACGGAGGGTGTAGAAATCTGAACTGGCTTCGACTGTGTATCAATTAGTACCCGCAAAGTCAGAACTAGTAAAAGACGCTGGTTGCTTACAGGAGAGGGCGATGTGGGGGTGCGGCCTGCCGCCTTCCAAGAGAAGGAGTCGTATGCTTTGGGGATTGGAGCAGGCGGCGTGATATTAACCTTGAGGTTGTCGACAGCAGATTCGGCAAAAGATGTAGGTGCAATGATTATGCGCTTGGAGCTACTGCCGTCATGGAACGCCTTCGCAGGCAGCTACACTGTAAGTAAAGGACTAAGAAGTAGGTTATAAACACAGCTTACAATGGGGTTCGGGTCGTGATGACGCAGCTCAACGAAGGAGGTCTCACGGGCAGTGCTATCAGCAAAGATCCCGTCCAGGCGAGCTGCTCCCGTGCTTATGGACTGGATATAAGTGAAATATAATCTTTGAGAAAATAGAATTGGAGACCTTCTAGTTCGAGATGTGGAGTCTTGGGCACCAGTAGCACCGTTATCACTTGGAAATACCTTTTCGTAGTTCTCTGGATTATCTGAAGTCGGGGTGTCGCTCAATACCAAAAGGGAAATGAGTTGTAATGTGACATCTGTATTCGCAAACCTGTTCAGTAAATTTCGTACCATCATATCTAATAGAGTGCCACTATACCTTCAGCGGTGTCGGTGTCGATGGCTTTTGGCGTCGAGGATTTTTTCTCTGGTGGGGATCCAGAAATCTGGGTCATTTTCACGGATACCTCCCTGTTTTGCTCACTGCTATCGATGGCAACGCAGGATGAGTTGCTGACGAGAAACTGCTAGGGTGCAACTGAGCGGTGAAGAAGTAACGAGGAACTATTCTCACTCGAGAATAATCCACCGTCAATACAACGGAGGAAGTAACTTGAAACCTACCTGGGAGGGTAGCGGAGATTCTCAAAAGGTTGCCGACTTTCCAAATGCAAACCTTGACGGATTCCGTAACTTACGGAAAACAGGAACCGTCTGGCTGTGTAAGTTTCTACCGGCAAACTCGCGAGCCAGGGAAACTGTTTTGGGGTCGCCTCAAGGGATTGAGATAATGTCGCCTTTGGGGGTGGAACGCCATGCCGCATTTCACATGCCCATGAGATAAAATGTTACACACTCCCTCAGCAAGCAATTGAGTCACAAGGTAATTTGAAAGCTCGAGCTGCGATTTTCAGCGGATAGACGCATCGTGGCCGAAAGCCTGAGCCAAATCTCCATCGTTAAAGCCTCCATTCTCCATTATGGTTTCGCTCGAGGTCTTCTGAAATTTAATTACACCAAACGGATACGTTGATTATGCAGAATCTCAACGTACGCCTCAAGTTGGCTCTCTACTGGGCCATGCGATTGTAGGTATCAGACCTCCAGCTTTAATAATCTCGAACCAATAGTGGTGTACAAGTAGCTGGGGATGAATAATCTTACTGCCGAGGCCATGTAATGCGTGCATTTCATCGAAGCTATTGTTAAAGCCCTCAGAACTCCTCGGAACGAGCTAAAGCTACCTTGTAGTGTCCCCGCAGCCAACTGTGTACCTGCATAAATAATGCAGGAACGAAACTTACGCCATGCTCGCTCTTCCTCTACTCATTTTAAGTAATATCTGTCATTCAAAGAAACATTTCCCAACATCATAACGTGGTTGCTAGACCGACCATGTCGTCACACACTCAGAAGACCCAGCTCAACCTACCTACCTTGTCTAGGGCTCATTCGTCCGCATCAGGTATTCCTTTTGAGTCTTGATGGAAAGTGCCAATTGAAATTCTTAAAAAGGTCAGCCAGCTTCTCCGTCAAGTGGCGCTTTGTTCCGGGCGGGCGATGTCATATACAACGAGTTAGTTGGTGGCCAAGGACTGGATGGCGCCGGGCATTGGGTCTCAAACCACTCTATCGAATTTCACCACTCACAGGTATTGAAGCTCACAAAGATTGGCTAAGAATACAACTGATGCGACTCAAGACAAACCAAAATATTATCTTGCAGATAAATTGTATCGGCCATGCTTCCTATACCATTCCACCCAATGTGTCTTCCAGGGCGCTTTTTAGTATTACGAGGCATTACACTGGGCACAGGTTTTTTTTTCTAAGAGAAAGTATGTTAGAAATCCAAATCGAAATGTTAACTTCACACGATTCGACAGGGGTTGGAAATCCCGTGTGGCCCGCTGGTTGCCCTTGAGATACTATTTCGGAACCCCATGCGTTGGCTAGTCATCGTTGGAATATTTTTGAGGTCGGGAATCGTTATAACCTAGATGGAAAGTTGGAACGTACAGACCAGCTCTCACGAAGCTGTTCTGGCCGTCTTGGCAGCTTGGTTTTGGCTCACACGTGCACGTGCACTCCGTATTGCAGGGAAACACTCAGAGAAGCCTCCCATTTGTTCCAGCTCGCCATCGTCAAACCGGATTGGGACTTTCACTCATACAACATATTCGTGGTATCCATCTCTAACAAGAACTCGAGTGTTCATGCGGCTACAGCCAGAACCTACAACAATGATAGGCCACAAACATACCAAGGCGCTGACAACCGTGTACGCTCTACCTTTTGAAGTTCTTTCAACAATTTTTGTCTTCTTCTGCGAAGAGCTATTCTCTGACAGGGATAGCACTGTATGGACACGAGGTCTTGTTAAGACGCCCATGGTTCTTGGTGCCGTCTGCCATATTTGGCGTTCAGTGGCTTGGACTTCACCCAGACTGTGGGCGGACATCCACCTGCCGATCGGAAGGACGGCGAAAAATCACGCAGGCCTCCGCGCTTCCATGGAGGAGTGGCTCCAGCGCTCGGGGACATTTCCCTTGAGAATTCATCTCAATTCACGCTTCAGATCCCAGCATCCAGTATCCATCCAACCCTTGATTGCCCTCGCAAATGGCTGTGCCGACCGTTGGAAGTCCCTGGAGATCGTTTCCTACCATCCATCCATCCTCACAGAACTCCTGAACAACAACTCCATCACAAATTCCTCCTTAGAACTCCTCTACGTCACACTCAATTATGGATCACGATATAAAGACCAAGATGGCCGAGAGCATTTTATTTTCGATATGGGGGCGCACAGTCCCAGGCACGTCACTTGTTTTGGTATTTCCCCAGCTTCATTCAACTGCCGTTGGCACTTGCTGGAGAAATTGAGCTTCGCTTACGGCTCTGGCCTGACCGTCGATCGCTTCCTTCGCATCCTTCGAGAGGCTCCCAGACTTGCTCATTGTTCGGTCTGTGTCGACTTCTCTGATGTCAGAGAGGGCTTAGCAATGGCGTTGGCCCACAACCGACTTGAGGTTCTCGAATTATCGCTCATCCAAGATTTCGAAGAAGGTGGCCCCAGCATGACAGCCTGTCTGGAAGAGCTACTCTCATATCTTACGCTTCCTTCACTGGAGTCGTTGGAAATTTCCTACGAATCGAGCACGTGCTTTGACGGTCAGCTCCAACAAGTCTTCAATTCCTTCCTTTCCCGCTCGCTCTGTTTTCTCAAAAAGTTCAAGCTAGATGGTCTCCTGTTCCTCGAAGAGGATCACGAAGCGCAACTGGTGCAAACACTTCTAACCATGCCGCTTCTCGAGCAACTCGAGATAGCAACAAACAGCGAAGATACAGCGGAAGGTTTGACCAACTACTTTTTCATGCGCCTCTCTGTTTGGGATGGCGACCGCAATCTTGTCCCACACCTGAAACATTTCAATTATATGGGGCCTTGTGGGTTTTCGTTGGAGAAGGTCGCCGAAATTTCTTGTGGCAAATCAACGCCTTTAGAAGCTACTGGGACCAATAACGCTGAGAGTGTTAAAACCCCACGGGTGATGGATCAAATTACGCTGGATCTGACAAGCAAAGAGTCCGACGCGGAGGGATCACCTCCACATGGGCAGCCCATACGGAGAACGATATTGTTGGTTGCATGAAAGCAGGCAGTTCAAGCTTTAGGTACAACAATGAAGCCATGTCATCCTATCGTATACTTTACTATCCAACGGTGAATGGCTGCATATACATTGTGGCGCTGAGTTTGTAATCGTATTTTATTTGTTGATCTGGGCCACTAGTAATTATATTTAACCGCGTCCGCTGCCTCTACATTACATATTGGGTCTATACACAGTGCATATTCGAGTTCAACAACACTTGGTCTTGCCATCACTGGCAGACGACCTTCTCAGAGCTTTATCATGCGGCCTACACCAAACCATCGGTAACTTTTTGTTAATTGGTGGGATGCCCCGGATCCCCGTTTTTACTCGAATCAGATTCAACAACTCGCTGCTTGAGCCCAGCACTTTTCAAGGCGTGCGACAACCTCAGCGAATTGGGTTCAGAAACATATTCTATGCTACCCAGTATGCAATACTCTCGCAAGACACAAAATATATTTGATTTCTGGTGGCAGGGAAACTTTTGGTACACTGTTTGCTCGCAGGAGGAGTGCTCTAAGCATCTGTCGCTGGTTTCATACTAGTATATAATGGTATATACGGGGGTATGCTTGTATTAAAATAGTCTCGAGGGTTGGTGTCGTGCCCCTCCGGCCATGTATGTGGTAGTTAGTTTGAGCGTGAAGAGCAGCCGGTGTGAACCGTGTCTCCTCAGGGCGTAGGACGATGGAGGTGCTGGCGGATGACCCCCGAAGCAACCCAGGTAGTACCTCCGACGTCCTACTCTACCACAGGTTCGAGCCAATGAATGTACGTACTTAAGCATACTTGTAATGGTGTGATGAGATCCGTAAATATAAGAAGTATGGAATAATAGAGCAGCTCGTGTTGAGAGCTCGTACATGTATAGTGAACCTCGAAATACGGAGTCTAGGCAAGGCAAAGCCAACAAACTTGAGGTAGGTCCCAGATGAGCTGCAGGGAGGCCGAGATTAGAAGGTCAGAGTCTAGCGCAACAAGCAGCACATTTCATGCCACGTTCATAGGCTCGTTTGAAGCGTGTAAATAACGCGTAAATGATGCAAAAATTCCCAAGAGAATCGGGGTAGCCGTTCCTGAGATGTGAGGGTACGAGTATGGCTTCCCCCTAACCCAGAAGTCAGAACTGAAAATGTACCCGTCGGCTGCGCCTCCGTGTACTTCACGTATGTGGGCCGCAGGGTATGAAATTGTCCAAATTACGAAGGATATTTCACTATTATTGGTCCGTGAGGGTGTCTCTACTGTCCAGGCATCGTTTTGTACCATTCGGTAGCCACGCGTTGCCCGATTCCGACAGACCTATTTTTGAGACAAATGAGTAAAAATTGAGCGAGCTAGAGCTGATATACTTGTGGATGCAGAAAGTTTATCGCCACCTCTTCGACGCTCGGCAGGAAAGCTATAGAAGCACCTTGTGGGCCCCAGTTCTTGGCCCAAATGTAGGTCATGAATTGTATGTAAGTGATAGTACCCTCTCTTCATTTCTGCGTCTGCCATTCAATACCTACGAATTCTACATGTCAATCTAGTCACGACTATACAGAGAAATTGAAAGCCCGTCGTCTATAGGCCTCACTGGGCACGGTCGCAGCTTGTAAGAACCATGGTGTATTCCTCGGGGTGCAGGTAACAAGCGGGGTACAGTAGATGAGCGTATTCTAGGAAGATGCGATAGCTACGATACTGGTACTTATACGAGTCCAACGAAGCATGTGATAGTACTAAAGTGTCCGAACGCGAGTAAGACTGAGCGCCAGGCTTACAGAAATACCTATAAATGTCCACATAGTCACTCCCATACGAAACCTTCAAATCTGACAACCGCAACCGTAGTCTAGAATATTTAACGATGTAAATACACCAGAAAGAACGTGTAGATATAATAAATTTTCCATTCAAAGTACAAATAAGAGCCTTTCATTTATATGACTTAGTAGCCATGCTACTGAGGAGATCTTCGAAGTTCGTATAGTGAATGGTCTCATCGACATCAAAGTACACAATTCAGCTCAAATTTTATGAAAGGGGTGCAAGGTCTACTATCAGCACTTGGGCGCTTAGAGTTGTCTTAGAGTAGATACAGATATTTGTGAAATTCAAAAGTATTGAGATAAAGATTGAATACTACAACATAAATTTTAGAGCGCTTACCTTGAACACCTGCAGAACGTTTAGTTGGTTGAACCTTGGTATTTTCTTGCACTCATGTTCAGAAGGCAGTGTGAGGTGTCCTCCCTGCCTAGACCTGCCTACGCACGGAAATCAACTTGAACGCGAACCCAATTAGCGCCCAATTTGGAAACATGCAATCTATATTTCCCCCTTATTTATGACGCAATCCACGTTGGTTTCCTATTTATCATCTTTTTATTTAGATTTTTTAATGATTTTTCTACACATGGACTCACTCTCTATTATCTATCGTTTGCGAACCTCTTTTACTTCTAGCTTGTGATATTTTATACTTATGAATGCTAGCTTTGAGTAGGTATAAAAGCTGCCTATGTCACTGCTTTGAGTAGAATAGCTTCAGTGCATATACGGCTTGGTGCTTGTGGACTTCAACCGGTATAAAAGTAGCCCGTCCAATCAATAAATTTGAACACAGGTTTATGGCCAGACACTACTTTTTCAAAGTAGGCTTCAAGCAAATCATACGTAATTCACGACAAAACAGAATTTTCGTGACCTGTCCCTCTTGTGGTGCTCGGAAGAGGTAAAGTTGGAAGCGGTTAATATATGAAACTAAGTTTAAATAATTCAAGCACCATATCCGTAGCTTAGTCCCGAGACTGTAATTACTATGTAAATGGTTTACCTGCTGGATTGGGTGCATTGGACGGGTGGTAGCACTTCAAGTTGAATATAAAGAGGCATTTCTAGTGGATCGGCTCAAATAATAAAAGTCATTCCAGCCTGAGAATTTTGTGGTTTCCGTTCTCGAACATTCAGAGGGAGGCCCTAATTTTCTTGTGAGGAGAATGCGGAGACACATCATGACGGTAAAAATAAGTGACTGCTGCCCAGCAAAAGTAATTCATGCAAGTGCCGGGAAAAACTCTAAATATTGGGTACTGGCGCCTCTGTAGTTTTCCTGCCGAGCGTCGAAGAGGTGGCGATAAACTTTCTGCATCCACATACCAAGTATAGCTCTAGCTCGGGAAATTTTTACTCATTTGTCTCAAAAGTAGGTCTGTCGGAATCGGGCAACGCGTGGTTACTGAATGGTGAAAAGCGATGCCCAGTAGCTCTACTCAGATCCATGGGCTTTATGTGTATCAATTCACTAATCTATGAAAATAAAATAAAACATGAAAGAGTTAGATTCCGAGATAGAGGACATAACCAACGGTGGACCTGGAGAGGCATCTTGGATGCAGGCCATGGAAAAGTACGACAACCCTAATACAGAAGCCAGCTGCGATTCTCCCACCACATTCACAGAAAATATGCAACGATAGTATGCACAAAAATATCAGCGCAAAGCAAGATAGCTGGGGAAAACAGGCACCTAATAATATTTCTCGTCCTGGATGTACGAAGCGCTGGCCAGGCACACAAAGGGGGGTCAGCTGTCCTTTCGAACCGCTCAGGAAGGGTGTCGTTTGGATGAAAACGTCGGCAAACTGTATTGTCAGATAGGTAGTGTCTTCCGTAAAAGTAGTCGTCCTTTCTCAGTTCATTTTGGTACCTTAACTTTTAAGCCGTTAGTGAGGGCGAAGTATTCAATGACGGTGAAAGAGGACAGAGGGTGCCGGTGAGGGATAAAGGCAGGATGGAATTGGACAGGGAAAACACTTTATGACGGTGCCAGAGACAAAAGAGAAGGAATATGGTCCATGAGATCAATTGAGCGAGTCCGATTTGGAAAGTGTCGGGCTGCCAAGGAGGCCCAAAAAAAAATGTTTAGATGCCAAGATGAGCGAAAACAAAGGAAATGTCATAAATAAGGCAATTAAACAAACTTATGCAAGCGAATTGGGGGGGTTTGCTTAATAGTAGAGGTATAAGCTTCTTGCAGAAGATATTGCTCCGAGATCCGAATTTCCAGTGAATACAAACTCGATCCTAGCATGAAGTTTGAGAATTGGGCCGCAGTACCTAGAAGCGCGCGCTAGTTTTCAATACCAACAACAGCTCCTACCGTTTATGCTACCTTCCCTTGTGCTAGTTTCAAACCGACTCTCTCATCAATGCTACTCCTGGGAAAATAGTGGCTCAGCCTAAGGTGAAGCAGGAACGCTTTCTGCTACGAACTTCATACTTGTTGGGTGGGCCATCGCGTTGCCGTGTGGCAGGAACGAGTCCCAGAAAATGGCCAACTTAATTGAGTACCGGGAACGCTGACAGAACAATAGTGGCGTCAATTATCACGTGACTTACGCATCACGGCCGTTGCCAGCTACTGAAGCGTTACACAGTCGATTTCGCAGGCAGTGCGGGATATAAGTACGAGTCCCTATAGAGGGACTCGTAATGTAATCGGTTCTCAGTTAATAGACACAGATAATGTCCACGAAGCCATGTGGTTGGAGAGGATTGAATTTCTAGAGCCTTTAGCCCCGTTTTATGCCGAGGCCTGCAGCAAAGCAAATGAAGATCTGTTCATTGACTCGTTCTACCCGGTGTACTTGAAGCGTTCCAGCGATATATCCTCGACGGACAAGGGTGAGCTTCAGAAAGAGGTAAGATCGTTATAACTCATATAATGACAAGGGCTGAATACATACCACTCTAGATATTTGAGATGAGGTTTGTAAGCCTCAAATATGGCTTCAGGGCACCTGACATAAAGACCGACTGGCTGGAGACAGAGTACGGTCTTTTGAGATCACAGTTACAACATATCCTGAATGCCATATTTCTCTGTCTAATACATATAAAAATAGAACCCCTTTATTCTGGACCTCACCAATCTAACCGTTATTAGGACTAATGCCAAGGATAACACCCTTGCAGACGACAGGATAAGTGAGATAGAAATGGAGTACAGTATTCTGAAAAATGACGAGTACTTCATGTCTCTTGGGCTTTTCAAGTGCTCTTGCGAAGGAAATTTTGGAAAGAACGGGGACGGCAAAGTCTACCACAAGGACGTCGACTGCCATCATTACTTATGCATTATGAGTCATTTCACATACTGTACGAGGTAGTAAGTAATCTGCCGAATGTAGAAGAAATAAACACCTTGTGACGTTTCATGCCAATGCAAGTAACGTTTAAGTAAACGAATAACTACAGTAGTGGATATGGATGAATGTAAAGTGGACAGCTTGACAGCCAGCAAGTCGTTCACTTTCCGAGACGAGGGCCGATGGATGTGGGCGGATGAACTCCCAGCTGTCGGACTTCTCAACCGATGGTCGTTGATACATAGAATGAGTAACGTGTATATGCGGGTGATAAGAAGAGACCTAAACATAGACGACAACCGAGACCGTACGGCGAGGAAGTAAAAAGCGAAGGAGAGATGCCTAATGCAGGATTTGGGTGATGGTGCGTCCAAAATAAGATATCATTACCTATTTTAGAAACAACGCGGTCAGTTTCTATACATAGACAGGACAGTGCCTTAAATAGCTTCGCTAGTAAGTCTACCATAAGTAGAATAAGCTTAAAGTAGAATATTGAAGGTGGTGTGCCGACCTACTCACCTCAATATTGCACAATCCCCCTGCACCCTGTCGTGATCGCCATTATCAAATGGTCAACCATTGCTCTCAAAAATGGAATCATTTTTGACAGTTTCAATGCTTTCTTATAAATTTTATTTATTTATTCTAAATCATGGACAGCTGGGTCTTCGGGCTTATCAATTTTTGGGAAAGACACTGGTACAGTATTAAGATCTAAAAACGGATGATGGCCGCTGAGTCTACCAAAAATGTCAATAGGTCTCGAAAGAGTTTAATGACAAATTTCACAAAGGGCAGAGTGAGAATTTCCTCGGGAGACTTAGGAGACTTCTGGGGGTTTTCCATCTCGACCTGCAGGATGAAGAAGCGGCTGCAGTCATTTGAATTAGATGGAAAGAAGGGCACACCGAGGACTTGTAAGGTACCCCTCTTGGCTGAGCACGGAAAACACGCGCAAGTCGTTCATCACGCACGCGCTCGTCTCCAAGGTAGTATCATTATCTTTTATTTCTCATCATTTTCGTAGTTCCATTATTCCGGACTGTGCCTCGGTTTTCTACTCCTATTCCATTTTATCTACTATAAAAACCTCATGTACACTACATTTTCTGTAGTGGAATCGATCCCCCCCACTCACCAGTCGTCGTCGCTGCCCAGTTTTTTTCAGTTCTTCCCCAGTCGTCGCCGTTTCGTTTAGTCCGCCAGTCGTCAAGTTATATCAAGTATCGCTCACGAGAAGCATCCAGTTCACGCACGCCCCAGTCCAGCTCATGAGAAGCTACCTACGTTCGCGCTCAGTTCACGGCTCACGAAGAGCACCCCAGTTCACGACCCACGCGTTTAACCCTCCGTCCCTACCGTTCCACGGATTTCGTTCAGTACCTATCTCAGACGACCGCTGAGATACTCGCACCGCCCTTCGCACAACACACACCCCGAGAATCTTTCATTCGATTCTCAGACCATCAGGTCTTTCTACAGACTGCCTCCTCTACGATATTGCCGCGCCGTTCAAGTCCCACACACCCTCGATAGTAACGCGTTGGTCGGAGGCGAGCACCATGGAGGATATCACGAATCTTGCCCAGCATTGTTTCCCAGCTGGCTGTACTCAAGCTTCTATACCTCCTTTGTCTCCGCCACTAATCAATCTGGAAACCTAGAAAAGGAAGGCGTATAGACTTGTCGACGCTGCCTGTAGGACTGACGTGAGGCGAGTACATTGGGCGTATATTTGGCGTGTCCACTTTCACCTTCGTTGTTTATCTATTCAATATTCGATCATCGCTATGCCACGGTGATTGTTTTTGCGAACTAATCATGCGTAAGAGGAAGGGCGGCCAGCAGTGATTTTCCGGCAGTGGTTGCATGAAAATAGAGAAATCACGAAATTGTTGAAGATAAGGTCTCTTGATGAGGTCCTACTAATTCTGCATCAATTTGGACTCATCAATTTTGTACGTTTCATTTTCACGAGTCGCTAATCCTCACGCGTCAAGACCCGCCTCTCTTTTTTCGATCCCACCCATCTAATCCCTTTAGTGTTTGCTACAGCAACTTAGCATCCGGCTCGGACAGCCCTCCTTGGCTCCCCAAGCGCTCAGGCCTCTGGCGGTTTGACTTCCCTGCAACGTGGTTCTCATAGCGCCCATTCTCAACCGCCCGCGCTAAACACCGCGTTCCGAAATCACGTGCGACGGCTAAAGCTAAACTATTCGGAATCCACCGAACAGTTTATCTGGTAGCTCTTTAGAGATATTTACGCGCCACCCACAGATGAGAAATAAGCCAGATTACGCAGTAGAGGATTCTAAAGAAATAAGGACGACCTGAGAACAACTTTAACATCACATTTGCAAAAATTCCCGATCAGCACTGAAGACAAGATGTACATATCAAGAAATTTAGACAACGAATATGAACCTCACTCATCGGACGAGTCATCTCCGAAGGTACATCCCAGGCCTTCATGCCTGATCTCACCGTCATCATCATAACCGATACTTCCCTCGCAATTGCAATCAAGATACCCCTGTCGCTTTCTACTCTCCTTGTACTCCTTTTCGACGATCTCATTTTCCAACCTCTCGTTTCTAGCATGGTCAGCGGCATTCTTCTCGGCCTTCAGTTTGATATCGTTCAAGTCTAAAAGCCCGACGGCGTCGGGGACCTACGCAGCGGATGTCAGAACGTGTACATGCAAATGAGAGCAATAATGAACCTTACCTCGTCTTGCAGAGCGCGGCATTGCGACTCAAGATGATCTAACCACCCACCGGAGGCTTGTTTTGCGTCGACGATATTTTCCATTACGATATGTTCAATACCAGCCCGAAAATACTGGGTTTACAAAGAGGCCGTTAGATACTGTCATAATGCGAAGCAAATAAACGGGTTACCTCTTGAAGGACCTCATAGTCCTCTTGATTGGGAATAGCGAATTTTTTGGTGTATATTTTGAAGAAACAGTCTATGAAAATGTCCGCATTGTCGGTGGACGCGGCGTCCATAAAGTGAGGTGCCAATGTTGCCACAAAAGCCTTCTGCTTGTCGTTACGCTAGTGGCTGATCAGGGGATATAGCATTCAGTGATCTCATTTTACTTACCTGCATTATTGGATATCGAGAGACGCGAGAAAGTATCGAACACGAACTTTCGTCTCCGGTACTTATTGTCCTTCACAAAGGTTGCGGGCCACGGTTCCACCGCTTAAGGTTAAACAACTTACCTCACGCAATTCGGGCGTCAATGAAGAGAATTTCAACGCATCGACGTTAACTCTGGGGTGGTGATTGCAAGAAGGCCTTATGATCGCGAGCCGATTGGCGAAGTGCTGGGCGGCCTCACCGTCGATTGACGTACCAAGAGAAGTTCCTTTTCCACGCCACAGTCCTTTTCGACATTGCGTTCATCACGCCGCGCGGCTATAAAATCGGTTATTCTACAAAATACGTACACTACTGGGCTCAGGGCTTGAAGGACGTAGCCTCTTCTGTCTTCATGGTTCGAGGGCGAGAAATACATCCGCCAGGCTGTAAGCGGCTTTACATTATTCGATTCGCTCTGATGCACGTTGCTCATATGTGCAAGGTGAATATTGATCGGTCAGAATCCATTATCTCCATTATCATTGTTTGCAAAGATACCCTGGAACGCTCACTGTTACAATAAGAGATTCATCTACGTCCAGCAAAGCTATCCTCCATGTCATAAAAGAGCCGAAACATTGGGCTTCGAATTGGAAAGTCTTTAAACTTTGCACGGCACCTCGAAGGCCTATCATTCTGACTCGGAAAACGTTTAAAATTTACTGGGTAGGCCTACACATAAGCTCGACTTCTGGAGCCCTTGTTTTCTCGCAACCAACACTTACACCGCACTCATGGGCGTACCTGGTCTCTGGAGGGTTCGTTATATCTTCTATGAAACAGCGAGTTGCTAAGACCTTCCGCCGTCCACAGATTGTCGGCCATTGTGAAATATCTCAAGATCTGGCAATCTATGCTCTGTCCAAGTCTATCCATAGGCAAGACACCGGACCTTCTATCCGTCCCATAGTCGTTGGCATTGACGCCAGGTAGGCCCACCACATTCAGTATGACTATCAGGACTAAAATCTTCAGCATCTGGATGCATGAGTGTCAGGCAGCCTTCTTCAAGTGCCGTCACGCCCAAATGGGCGAGAATCCAGAACTTAGAACATTGTTCTACCGGCTTGCAAATCTCTTGAAATTATGTCTCATCCCTGTTTTTGTCTTTGACGGTGTAGGGCGTCCCAAATCAAAGCGAGGCCAGAAAGTCTCAGGAGAGGCCCACTGGATTACTGAGCGCTTCATCGCGTTCATTGATGCGTTTGGGTTTCATTCCCATTATGTACGTTACACATTCGTTGGAACTTCGGTTGGGACTCATTTCAATAGGCTCCAGGTGAAGCTGAGGCTGAGCTTGCATACCTCAATAAGCTTGGCTTTATCGATGCCGTCCTTACCTCGGATAGTGACGTCCTCATTTTTGGAGCCACGACGGTACTGATGAGGTAGATGCAATGCTATTTTTATTGAGATAAATCTGACACGTACTCTTAGTGATACAAAGGACAAAAACACCGTGAGGGTTTACCAACGGAACGATATCTACACCAATCCTTCTGTTTCTCTCACTGACGGGGGCCTTTTGCTACTTGCTTTGCTGAACGGTGGTGACTATGGAGTGAGTGGCTAATGTGACACATTTACGCAAATCGCTGATCAGTCGACCAGCCCGGACTTCCTGGCTGTGGTGGGACAATCGCTCATGGCCTCGCTCGCAGCGGTCTTGGTGATTCCTTACTGCACGCGTCTTTTGGGATGTCAGAGAAGGAGTTATTGAAATATCTTCAAACCTGGCGCGAAGAACTTCGCAAAGAACTCGATACGAACAGCAGCGGGTATCTCAACCATCGGCACCCTTTATTATCGCGCCGAGTCTCATCTGGTTTCCCAGATGTTAAGATCATTCGTCTTTACACTCAACCTCTTGTGTCTACCTTCGATAACCTCGGCCGATCAATTTGGTCGTCCCGCAATGCCAACATTACAGAGTTGGCAAGCCTTTGCAACCGAAGCTTCTCGTGGGACACTAGTGTAATATCAAACAAGTTAGTGTCTAGAGTGTGGACGGGGGTGTGCTTTCGTCAGTTACTCGAAGTATGTGCTGGATTGGTTCAATGACGGCCTGGGCTAATCTTCTCTATGCTTTAGTTCGAGTCCTATGGGAAATCAAGTATTGCACTGGTGAAGCCGTCTTCCTACTCTACCGCGCGTCGTCTGCCGAAGTCAGATGAATTCACCAACGATGTTGATCTCCACCGCTACTCAGTTCGCGTCGACATCAGCTCCCTTACGTCTTCTATTCCAATATATCCTCAAAATCGTCGAAGTAAGTTTTCCAACCACGAGAACAAGTCTGCACCGTTGTCTGTGCAAATGCAAGCACCTGTCGTTCTCCTTGCGCACTGGCTCCCTCATCTCACGGAGAAGCGTCGATCCACTAAAACTAGATCGCATGCGGGCAAGGTACATGTTCTCAAAAACTTTTTGATCAGCATCTTTCTTATCGCCGTCATTGCAGCCGTCTGCCGTTGTGTTTAACACATATTCCCTGCCAACGACACCCGTGACACCTGGGTCGTCCATAGTAGCTTCTGCTACTCCTTCAGTTTCTTCTGCGAAACCAGTAGAGAAAATTGGGTCTCTCAACAGTTTTGACATCTTTGAACATTACTACGACGATGACAACGACTCGAAGCACAACAATTCACCATCTTCAGGCGCTGAATCACCAAAAATAACCTCCCAAGCTACAACCACCTTCTTAGGTATATTCGAAATATCAGACGACGAGGTTGACACTTCCGCGCTGCCTCGGCACTGTCCAACTAATTTCCTTGGTGTAGTGGAGATATCTGATACTGAAGATGAGGATGATTTCATAGCGGAAGTGGGCAGGTCGTCTAGTGCCAGTTCGGCGGCGGTTAGTAGATTCATTGATTTCACTAAGGACTAGGTCTTGTTTATGACTTGGTTGTTCTGAATAAAAAATCAGTGCGTCTGGAGTGGGTGACGAGGCTGAAGCAAGTGCCTTACTTTATCCAGGTTCATGCAGATGATCCGTCTTCATGCGTAGCACTTGGTAATTATTATCATCACAGCTGAGGGAATTTGACAATATTTGACCTTTGGCGGATATTCTTCACTCAGAGATATCCAGCACCTCGTAATTTTGCACGGTAATAGATGTATAGCCCATAGTTGTCTCAGAGTGCTGAAAAGAGTCCTTTAAGCGAGAGTCTAAAAATGAAGGAAGAATTAGCAACTCCCCGAATCATCAACCACCACCATGATCTACGAAAATCAGGCTACTCTGGTCTAAAAAACCTAGTCACTTGCTATGCCTCCTGCCCATTCCTCTCAAAAGATGCACAGTCGAATGAATAGTAATCATAATCTCGAGTTGCAATTAATGAATAGACCATCTGCGCCGTGCTGCAGGGCTACTCCGATCAACCAACACTCCACTTCCAAAGGTATCTGGAAATCACCTTCGTCTACCTACTCTCCAAGTATAGATATCCATCCATCCACACCCGAGCGCATCCAGCCAAAAACGCAATGTTCCGGCACTGAATCTCTTCCTAAATAATAAATAACAGTTATCCGCATCCTTAGAGCACCTAACGAGTGTATAACTGCACCTCAGTGCTAGTGCAGCTCCTCGTCGTTGTCGATATTCACGAAAACGGTGGTGTGGCGGACATAGCGGCCCGCCTCTGATGGCAGTTTAGTGGACGACCCAAATGCATCTACGTCGACAGGAAATCCTCAAATATTCAAGCTCAAAAAAAAGGAATCAGAAATATTTTCCTCTACTTCAAGTCCTGTCGACCTCGCCAATATATACTTGGTAGAAATTTATTTAGCCTTTGTACGTAGATAGTTTCATCGGGTCGATCCAGCTATTCCAGCTGGCGTGCATTAGCAACCTATTGATAGACGTCCCCTCGAGGATAGCTCGTCTAGGCCTGCGCTGCATGTCCCGGGACGAAGGAGCGGACACAACCACTCTCGGACAGCTCCC
>Ga0247742_10001076_pt1 | contig 19933 bp, 19 predicted proteins | sample UWRJL208509C2_FD_180944 | JGI IMG/M metagenome (GOLD analysis project Ga0247742, IMG submission 180944) | Plant litter microbial communities from Arlington Agricultural Research Station in Wisconsin, United States - UWRJ-L208-509C-2 | ecosystem: Environmental > Terrestrial > Plant litter >... | reverse complement strand
TGTTGTGGCTGTGGGTCTCGTAATTTATCTCGCCGTTACCGCACGGAAGAAATTGGCGGCGTCCAACGACTCAGAGGGCGATACTCCCGCGGAATAGCGCGGTTTTCTACGTACCTGCGAATATCTCGAATCGGTTACCGCGACACGCCAGAAGCCCACTTCCCGTTACTTAAATGTGACTTCGGGAGAATCATCGCGTACCGTAGTTCCTGTGCCTGTTCCACGTAGCGGGCACTTCCGGCCTGATTGCCTAGCTCTGCCGCAGTCCGGAATCCGTTCGCAGACAAACCTACGGCAGAGACGGGGAACCCAATTTAGGTCGCTTTCGAGCGTGCCTTGGGGTGAAGTCACGATGCTTTCGCTGAACAGCGGGAGATAGTGGCCGGGTGACTCCCATCCGAATCCGACAGCTAACCTCGCAGGCATCGGGAGAGGCTCTTTCATGTCTTCACGCATTCTTCGCGGCCGTCGTAAGGCGGACAGCGTACGTCCTAATCCGTTCATCTCCATCTCGAAGGCAGTTGCCAGCAACGCTTCAGGCGCTGGTCGTCAGGCAGCTGTTATCGCAGCAGCCTCGGGCCTCGTTTTGACCGGTTCCATTGCTGCTCACGCAGCTGAGACCCCGGTTCAGCGCGATTCCAGCCCCGCAACGGTTGCTGAGACCGTTTCCGAGGCACCCACCAAGGTTGTTACCGCCCTGTCGACGGCTACCGTCAATTTCGAGCGTCCCGCAGTTGCTTCCGTAGCAGCTCCGGTCATCGAAAAGCCGGCCCCCGTTGTTGAGGCCCCCGTAGCCAAGAAGGCAGCTGTCACCACGGCTGCTGCTGCAGCTCCCGTTGCCGCTCAGGCCGCGGTTGCTGCTCCTGTTGCTGCCGCACCTGCACCGGTTGCCGCTGCTCCTGCAGCTGCCCCCGCCGCCGGCGGCGTCAACGCAGCCATGGTTGCTTCGGCTTACGCACAGATCGGTATCTTCCAGGACTGCACCGCCATGGTCGAAAAGGCCCTTGGTTCCGCAGGCATCCCGGTAGGCGACCTCGGTCCCATGCAGTTCATGAACTACGGCAAGGTCGTCAGCGATCCCCAGCCCGGTGACATGATCGTCCAGTCCGGCCACGTTGCTATCTACATCGGCAACGGCCAGGCCATCAGCGGTGGCATCAACGGCAACCAGACGGGCATCCACCCGATCAGCTGGTTGACCGCAACGGGTCCCCTGACCTACGTACGCGCTGGCGCATAAAGCCTCACGCTTCAGTTCAAAGGCCGGTGCCTTCGAAGACTTATGTCTCCGGAGGCACCGGCCTTTGGCGTTAAGTTCTGTTCGTAAAAGTTCAGTGCGGGACGTACGACGGCGGACTTGGCCGGCTTGCGGGGGTGGTAGCGCGTTTGCTTGCGGGACTTCCTAGGCGATGGCGACGCCGGGACCCGCCGGCAGGGCAACCTTGGAGGAGATGGCCTGACCCACTGCTTTGGCTTGCCGCAGCACTTCCTTGGGGGACGGAGTGATGAGGTCTCCGACGCCCACCAGGTGCATTCCCACGGCCCGCATGGCCGCGGCAAGATTCTGTCCGACTGCAATGCCAAGTTCGGCCAGCATGCGCCGTAGCTGGCTTTGGGCGCAGCGTGTCACTACTACGTGGTCTGCCAGAAGAACGCCTTGGGCTGTGTGGATTGCCCACTGGCGAGGATGGGATTCGTGGGGGCCGGATGCGTGGAGCCCGGTCCTCAGGCCTGTGGTTGTCATGCTGGCGGCCACACCGTATCCGATATGCCGTGAGGGATCTGAGCCCAGGAAATCCAAGCGGACAGCGCGAGTGGTGTTACGAACGTCCAGGTGATGACTGGCAGCGTAGTTCCTCAGGTGGCGAAGGATTTCGTTGCGTTCCTGCATTGCTGCGGGATCTGCGGCGTCGGTGCGTTGGAGCATGCCTGTATGGACGGACGGTCCAGTAGTGGATAACGCGCCGAACCCGTCTACCACGATCGAACCCACGCCGTAGCGGCTGAGTTCGCTGGCAACTGCCAAGCCGGACAGGCCGGCTCCGATGATCACGGTGGTGGTGCGTTCCGTGCCGGAATCAGGCGTGAGTGACACTGCTTGGTTCCTCCTTGACGTGTGTGCCTTTCGGCATCGCGTGGGATCGCGTCCGAGTTCCCCAAGCGGCCGCAAGTAAATGACCGGGGCGTGTGGTGTGAGACACGTTTTCCGGCCATTCGGTGACTCGAACACTACCGAACTTTTTCGGCCATGGATAGCCTCTCCGCCTTGCGCGTTTTGTCTCTTCGCCTCGAGCACCCAGGGACCGCCGGGAACCGAGCCCTGACCGTTATGCACATAGCCCAATGTCGTCTTGATTCGCCACTGCTGACCGAGAATAGTGAGCATTGGGAGGAGGAATTTCCGGGTTTCTCCTGCCCCGGCCGTTGGCAACAAAACAGTCTGGAAGTTCTAGGCCGGGATCCTCTGGCAGAATAGCCGGAACATCAAGCAGTAGGTGGAGAGGCAGGCCCCCATGGACCAGCACGGAAGACACAGTGAAGAGTCACCGGACGGCCAGGACCAGGTTGTGGAACCTGGTGGCATCGTCGTCGGGGTGGATGGTTCAGAGCACGGTCAGTGCGCCTTGGTTTGGGCCGCACGGGAGGCGGAGCGCCGCCAGCTTCCGCTGCATATTGTCACGGCATACTCCGTGCCAATTTTCGCGGCCTCCGGCTTGGACGGTGGCTACGCAACAGTTGACGATTCCGTCATCCGCGAAGGCGCTGATGCGATCGTTCGTCAAGCCTTGGACAAAGTCTCCGGATATGCCATTGACGTCGATGCTTCCGTGGAAAACGGTGATGCCGCTGGTGTCTTGTTGGACCTTTCCGAGGAGGCCGCGCTGCTGGTGTTCGGCAGCAGGGGTCGCGGTGGGTTCGTCGGGCGCCTCCTGGGTTCGGTGAGTAGTGCCCTGCCCGCGCACGCCAAATGCCCCACGGTGACGGTCCCGCTCTATTGCGCTGACCGCCTCGGTGAGAACACCGAGGACAAACACATCAAGGCCGAGCACGCCAAAACGGGCCCGCGCACTGTGGAAAACGTGGTTGGAGTAGGCGTTGACGGCTCCGAGCAAGCACGCGTTGCTGTGCTCGAGGCTGCCGAGCAAGCGCAGCGTATGGGAGCCACACTGCGCGTCATCTGCGCTGTTCCGCAGTACAGCGGTTCCCTGGCGTGGGTTCCGGCTCCGTTGGACCGCGATGCCCTGTTCGCCGATATCAGGGTCCAGCTAGACGCCGGTGTTGCCTGGCTCAGAAGCCACTTCCCTTCGTTGGCCATTGAGACGGACCTCCGGGATGGCTCGCCCGTCGATGTTCTTGTGGAAACCAGCCGCGGCGTCGAGCTGGTTGTTCTGGGAACCCGTGGCCGAGGCGGATTCGCGGGAATGCTGCTGGGGTCAACATCAGACGGAGTCCTGCACCACGCCAAGGGGCCAGTGCTGGTTGTTCCGGACAGGGATGATCCCCGGCTGGCGGACCGTCACAAGTTTGGACCCATGCTCGGCGCTGCCTGAGTCGGCGCCCGGCACATCCATGGACAGTATGGAGCCCGAAGAGCCGGATCAGTATCGCGGCGCCAGCCTCGGCGCCTCGGGTTCGGTGTTCGTCCGGAACATCTCAAAAATCCGTGGAGACATGCTTCCGGAGGTCGGTGGCAAGGCAGCCAATCTTGGCGAGTTAGCTAATGCAGGGCTGCCCGTGCCACCCGGCTTTTGCCTCACGACTGCTGCGTACCAGCGGGCGCTCTCGGGAGCTGCTCTGGAGCCTGTCCTTGCGGCTTTGTCGGAGGCTGATGCGGCGGGGTTGGACCGGCTGAGTGAGATCGCCACCCGTGCCCGGTCTTTGGTTCTCGACTCCGGGGTGCCGGCCGGGATCGCCGAATCGGTGAGATTGGCGTACGGGGAATTGGGCGATAACGTCGCAGTGGCTGTCAGGTCTTCGGCCACCGCCGAGGACCTTCCGTTCGCGAGCTTCGCCGGACAACAGGACACTTTCCTGAACGTAGTCGGCGTGAACGCGGTCCTGGACGCCGTAAGCCGCTGCTGGGCCTCGCTCTGGACAGATCGTGCCGTGGCCTACCGGACCACCAACGGGATTGACCACGCCACGGTGGCCTTGGCCGTGGTGGTGCAGGAGATGGTGGATTCCACTACGGCTGGCGTCATGTTTACCGCCAACCCCGTGACGGGGAATCGCAATGAAACCGTCATTGATGCCAGCCCCGGCTTGGGGGAATCGGTAGTCTCCGGTGCCGTGAATCCGGATCACTATGTGGTGGCCACCCTGCAGGGTGGCATTGTAAGCAGGACCTTGGGGGACAGACAGCTGGAGATCCGCGCCGTTCCAGGCGGCGGTACGGAGCGACTCGAGCGGCGCCGTTCTGCCGATTCAGACGTGGAGCCTTGCCTGAGTGATCGTCAGGTGCTTGCCCTTGTCGAGCTGGGCCGTGAGGTTCAGGAGCACTATCGCGCCCCGCAGGATACCGAGTGGGCCATCGATCCCGCGGGAAAGATATGGCTCACCCAGGCCAGGCCCATCACCACCCTGTACCCGCAAACTACGCGAAAGCCTCCTGCGCCGGGCGAGCACGCGTTCCTGAACTTCAGCCTGGCACAAGGCCTCACCAGGCCAATGACGCCCATGGGGTTGGCCGGTATCCGCCTCATCGCCTCATGTGTAGCCAGGACTGCTGCCTTCGATGTACCTGATCCCAGGTCCGGCCCTCCTCCGTATTATGAGGCCGGTCAGCGCATCTTCTTCGACCTCACGCCGGTGCTGCGGAGCCGGGTCGGGAGGGTCATCGTTCCGCGGGTCTTCGATGTCATGGAGGCCCGCTCTGCCGCACTCATGCGGGGTCTCTTCGAGGATCCACGCTTCACGGTGACCATCAAGACACCCCTGAAGCTGATTCGCCATGTGGGGCCGGTTGCGGCCAAATACCGCGTTCCCGAGTCAGTGATCCGGGGACTGTTCCGGCCGGCTGCGGCGATGGAGAGGGTGGAGGAACTCACCGCGGAACTGCATAAGACGTTGGTTGTGCCGGGGAAAGCAACGTCCCATCAGCGGCTTGCCCACGTGCAGAGAATCCTGGGAGAGGAAGTCTTCGCAACAGTGCCGCAGGTGCTGCCCCTTCCTGCGCTCGGCTTCGCGATGCTGGCGCTGGTGCGGCGCCTTCTTGGCGAGCAGGCGCCCTACAGCGAGCTGCAAACAGTGCTCCGCGGCCTACCCAACAACGTCACCACGGAAATGGACCTGGCGTTATGGCAGCTCGCCTCGGAGATCCGGGAGGATCCCGACGCCGTTGCCTCCATGGTTGGCCCAACGGCAGCAGAGCTGGTGGAACAGTACCGGGCGGCCAAGCTTCCCCCGATTGCACAATCCGGTGTGGCAAAGTTCCTGGGCATGTACGGGCACAGAGCCGTTGCCGAGATCGACCTCGGGATGCCCCGCTGGTCCGATGACCCGACCCACATCCTGGGCGTGGTGGCCAACTATCTGAGGCTCGCGGAGGGTGCGGAGGCCCCGGATCAACAGTTCAGCCGGGCAGCCCGTGACGCCGATGAGCAAGTGGCCCGCTTCGTGGCCCGCGCCAGGGCGAAGAGTCCGCTGCACAAAGCGGTAGTCAAGATTGCTTTGGACCGAACCCGGCGCTTCGCCGGTTTGCGGGAGTTACCCAAGTACAACTTCGTCCTGGGGTTGGGGGCGGCAAGGGAGCAGCTGCTTCTGATCGGGAACGAACTTGCGGCAGCACAACGGATTGACAGAGCCGAGGATGTCTTCTTCTTGGACCTCGACGACGTCGAGGTTGCCCTGGCAGGGGATGACCGCCGCGACGTGGTTGCCGAACGCCGTGCGGCTTACCAGCAGGAACTCCGCCGCAGGCACATTCCCAGAGTGCTGTTGTCTGATGGGACCGAACCCGAGGCTACGGCAGTCGGGAGCGGTGGCAAGCAGCGCCGGGGCATCGTGCAGCCAGGAACCCTGTCCGGCAGTCCGGCGTCGGCAGGTCTGGTGTCTGCACCTGCGCGGGTCATCATGGACCCGGTGGGTGCGCACCTGGAACCCGGGGAAATTCTGGTGGCACCGTCAACGGACCCTGGCTGGACGCCCCTGTTCCTCACCGCGGGAGGGCTGGTGATGGAGATGGGCGGACCCAACTCCCACGGAGCGGTGGTGGCCCGCGAGTACGGCATACCTGCGGTGGTGGGCGTCCCCGATGCAACCTCGCGCATCAGCACGGGACAGCACATCACCGTGGACGGCGCTGCGGGAACGGTCAGCACGGAAACCCCGTAACGCTGAGGAGGCTCAGGCGTGCTGGTGTGATTCGTGTTCGGAGTGGCTGACGGGCTCCAACTGGAAAGTGCAGTGCTCGGTGTCGAAGTGCCGGCCGAGGCACGAGCCCAGCTGGTCCAGGATGTTGTCCGCCCCCGTCGCGTTCAGGACCGCATCCTCCACCACCACGTGGGCTGAGAATACGGGAACGCCGGATGTGATGGTCCAGATGTGGATGTCATGGGCATCAACCACACCGTCCACGGCAACTATGTGCTCCCTGATCATGTTCACATCAACGCCCTTGGGTGTGGCTTCCAAAAGCACATCCACCACGTCACGGAGCAGATGCCAAGCACGCGGAATGATCATCAGGGCAATCAGTACCGATGCCAACGGGTCAGCAGCACTGAATCCTGTGGTCATGATCACCACGGCCGCAACGATGACGGCGATGGAGCCAAGAAGGTCGCCCAGGACTTCAAGGTAGGCGCCGCGGACATTGAGGCTTTCCTTCTGCGCCCCTTGGAGGATCAGCAAGGAAACGAGGTTGGCCACAGCACCCAAAATGGCAGCCCACAGCATGACGTCCGTTTGGATTTCCGTGGGTTCGCCGAAGCGGCGAATGGCCTCGATCATGATCACCACAGCAATCACAATCAGGATCAGGGCATTGGCCAGCGCGGCCAGAACCTCAGCTCGTTGGTAGCCGTATGTTCGCTGGTCGCTCGCTGGGCGCGTGGCAATCCACGCCGCCATCAGGGCGATGAACACCCCAGCGGCGTCAGAAAGCATGTGTCCGGCATCAGCCAGCAGCGCCAAGGATCCGGACACGACGGCGCCAACCACCTGGATGCCCACCACCCCTAAGGTGATGGCCAGGACGGCGATAAGCCGCTTCCGGTGCTTGCCGGTTGCTGTGACTCCGTGGGAGTGGTTGTGGTCGTGCCCCATGCCTACAAGGCTAGCCCCAGCCGAGTTCATGCAAGCGGTCGTCGTCTATCCCAAAATGGTGAGCTATCTCATGCACCACGGTGATGGCCACCTCATCAATAACTTCTTCGCGGGTGCTGCAAATGTTCAGGATGGGTTGGCGGAAGATCGTGATCCGGTCAGGGAGGGATCCTGCTTCCCACCAGGAATCCCGTTCGGTCAACGGAACGCCCTCGTAGAGCCCCAGCAACACGGTGCCAGGATCTTCTCCGGGCTGTGGTGTGTAGTCGTCCTCGATGAAGATGGCCACATTGTCCATGGCGCTGGCCGCTTTGGGCGGGATCAGCTGCAGGGCGTCACTGACGGCTTCTTCAAAATCTTCGGCCGACATTTCGTAAGGCCCTGGAACATCATCAACACGCCTGTTTTCGACAGGACTGTGCACTGCGTTCCGTTCCCGTAGCGGCGAGGAGGGGCGATCGCCGTCGGGAATGATGGGCAGGCCGGGAGGAAGATTCGCGGGCATGATTCGACTTTAGTCCGCGAACGCAGCAATGGCTCCGTGTGTGATGGGAGATACTGAACTCAATCCTCTTTTCGACAGACACAGGAACCGCATGACCGGCACCGCTTCCCTTGCACCTGAGCCCCTCGACGTCGTCGTAGTGGGTGAGGCCCTGATCGACATCGTCCAGTCGACGAACGGGCAGAAGGAGTACCCCGGCGGATCGCCGGCGAATGTCTCCTATGGCCTTGGCTTGTTGGACGTGAAAACGGGCCTGCTCACAGCGATCGGTCGTGACGAGCGGGGTGACGCCATCGCTGCGCACCTGCAAAAAGCGGGTGTTGTGTTGTTGCCCGGGTCCATGTCCGCGGGCAAGACAGCGACGGCGACAGCCAGGATAACCGCCGATGGTTCAGCAGATTACACCTTCGACATCGACTGGGCGCTGGCTCCACTCGCTTTGCCCTATGCGCCAAGAATCCTGCATACCGGTTCCATCGCCACGTTCCTGGAGCCCGGTGCAAGCGTTGTCCGGAGCCTGTTGGAACAGGCCCAGGGCGGGTGCATGGTCACGTACGACCCCAATATCCGTCCCGACCTTCTGGGAAGCCACCACGAGGCACTCTCACTGTTCGAGGAAATAGTGCCCCTGACGGACGTAGTTAAACTCAGCGGCTCCGACGCCCGGTGGCTCTACCCTGGCAAAGCGCTTGAGGACACCGCGAGCCACCTGCTGGCCCTTGGCACAGGGCTTGCTGTGGTGACCCAAGGGGTCAAGGGCTCGCTCATGGCCACCAAACACATTCAACTCAACGTTCCGGCCGTTCCGGCTACCGTGGCGGACACCATCGGCGCCGGAGACTCCTATACGGCAGCGCTCATCATGGGGCTGCTGCTGCGGGGCAGCGACGGCCTGGCGCCCACGGTGCTGGAACGGATCGGCACCATCGCCTCCATGGCTGCTTCCATTGCTGTGGGCCGGCCAGGAGCAAACCCGCCTACGCACCGCGAACTACTGATGGGCATGGCCCGCTAACTGCGGGGCTGGCGGGGCTGCCGGGTCTGGCGTCGCGTCAACCCGACGCCGATCAGGCAGATGACGCCGCCGATCAATCCCCAAATGGTGGGGACCTCCTGGAGTACCGCCCACGAAATCAGGATGGTGGTGCCCGGGACAAGGTAGGTGGTGGCGGCCAGCTTTCCAGCTGAGATCAGGGAAAGCGCATAAGCCCACGTGGTGAAGGCGATGGCTGTGGGGAAGATACCCAAATACACCAGCCCCAGGGTGGCGGGAAGCGGCGCTACCTGGACTTCTGCGATCAGCTGACCCGTCCATGGAAGGCAGCAAATGGCACCTACCATGATGCCGAACCACGTCGCTTGCCCTGCGGTGAACTTCCGCAGAACGGGTTTCTGCAGGATCGCGCTCACCGAGGCGAGCACAGCGGCAAGCAAGCACAAAAGCACACCGGCCACGTCCGCCGTCGAACGCTGTCCGGAACCCAAGGCAATCATGGCGACGCCGCAGAAGGCCACGCCGCTGCCGATCAGCAACCACCGCGGGAAGCCTTCCTTGAGGAAGATGCCGGCAAGAATCGCGATGAGGATGGGGGAGACGTTAATCAGCATGGCGCTGGTGCCGGCGTCCAGCATGTGCTCTGCGGCGTTCAGCGCCACGTTGTAGCCGCCGAACCACATCACCCCGTACGCCACGATCGGCAACCACTCGCGGCCGCTCGGCCAGACCTTCAGCGTGGGCAGCACCACGATTCCAAGCACGACGGCGGCAACCGCCAAGCGTCCGAGCGTCAAGGAACCGGGGGAGAAGCTTGGGCCCACTGCGCGGATGCCCACAAAGGCCGAAGCCCACAGGACCACCGTAATGATGACGGCCGCGATGCCGAGTTTGCTGATGGGTGCTCCCGGCGCGGGGGTGGTGCGCTGGGGCAGGCCCGGGGAAGGCTGGCCGGGTTCGGCCGGGGTGGTGGTTGTCATAGGGCAAATCTATCCGGCACGCGGCGGAGGTGGCTGGCGGTTTTCAGACACGTCAGGGCAAGATCCTGCCAATGTCGCCAGCCCGCGACCTTGCCGTACTGGCGAGGGGTGAGCTCTCGACTCTTTGGGTGCTTGTTTGGGGTGAGACGTCGCCCCTCGGTGAGCCTTCAGTTTGTGGCCCGGAACACTGCGCAGACCTCGATTTGGGAATATCGCCATCTATGCTCTAAAGTTTTAGAGTCCAGTTCGGACGAGCGAGACACGGAAAGAACGCGTAAAGCGTCCCTTTTCTTTGCGAAATCCGAATTGAGTTCAGGCCCCCATCGTCTAGCGGCCTAGGACACCGCCCTTTCACGGCGGCGGCACGGGTTCGAATCCCGTTGGGGGTACGCAAGGAAGTGGTAAACCGGATGAAAAAAGTCTGGTAAGCTAGAAGCCTTGAAAAAAACGCGGTAGAGATACTGCAAACGCAAGGCCCTGTAGCGCAGTTGGTTAGCGCGCCGCCCTGTCACGGCGGAGGTCGCGGGTTCAAGTCCCGTCAGGGTCGCTCTGAGCGCCGAAGAAATTCGGTTCTCAAGGTGACATGTCACCTAGGCTCTGTAGCTCAGTTGGTAGAGCGTTCGACTGAAAATCGAAAGGTCACCGGATCGACGCCGGTCGGAGCCACCACTGGGAAGCATCAGTTCTTCGGAACTGGTGCTTTTCTTCTTTAACATGCGATGACCTTGTCGGCTTTGGTCGGATCATGGGTGCTGCCGCCTAGATTGAGCACTCGGTCACCACGAGGCTATCGCCGGCCCGGCAAGCCGCCATCGCTCTATGGAGCCGAGGGCGCACCCGGTTCGCTGCCGTCAATCCCTGATTGACGAAGATCTGCTTTACCTCAACGCCAAGGGTAAGGAGAGCGTTTCGAGCAAGCGCGCGGAATGTGACAGCGGTATTGCCAGACACGGTGATTGGCCGGCTTGCGGGCGGGACTATTGCTCGCCAATGGCGGAAACGCTGACTGGGCTCCAGCTAGGCCTGTAGCTTCTGGTCGTGATTGCTCAAGTCTTAGGAGAAGGCCTTCCGCTAGTCGTGATCCTGATCATCGGATCATGCTGCCGTTGGAGGACGCCGTTGAAGAATCCGCGTGGCAGCGCATCTATATCGACCTGCCGTGGGCCGAAGGAAATGCTGACAGCAACGCCTCTAGCGCAGACCATGTCGCACAGGGTGCTCTGGATGACATTCATGATTGTCTTGGCGGTCGGCCCTTAGCGGTGATAGGTAATTCCTTTGGAGGCATGATTGCCCGGTACGTCGCTCACGAGCGTCGAGATCAGGTCCTTGGGCTGGCTACTCTTGCTGGCGTGTACGAGCCGACCCATCAGGCGCGCATCCTGCCCCGTCGGCAGGTTGTCCGAGAGGACGCCTCCGTTCTGGCTTTGGCTGGCCGGGCGAGGGATGACTACGAAGAGATGGCCGTCGTTCAGAGCGAGGCCACGCTTACCGCATTCACCCGGTATGTACTTCCTGGACTCCGTGGCGCGAACCAAACCATTCTTGAACGGGTGGCAGAGCAGTATGCGCTCTCGGTCGAACCGGAGATCGCGCATCCCGCTCCGTTCGAAGCGCCTTCGCTTCATCTTTTCGGGCGTCAGGATCACGTGATGGGCTACGAAGACGGGTGGAAACTCCGCGACCACTATGTCCGAGGAACCTACGCGGTACTGGATTCGGCTGGCCATAATGCCCATCTTGAACGCCCGGAACTCACCGCCGCCCTAGTCAAGGACTGGCTCGTACGGACTTAGGGCTACCTGGCAACGGATCCTTGATCTGGACGGACGTTGGCATCATTGTCTCGAGCCTCCTTGTTTCGTTCCTCTAGAGTGTTGTCATGACTGAACGCTATGTCTTCTCCGCCGAGGCCGACAGAGTGGATCGCACCCGTGTACACCTGTGGCTTAGTGAGCAGTCCTATTGGGCGCAAGGTCGGGTTCGTCAGAAACAGGATGCAGCCATCGACGCCTCCCGGAACTACGGCGTTTACGACATCGGGACTGGAGAGCAGGTGGCTTACGCTCGCGTCGTAACTGACGGTGTTACGTTTGCTTGGCTTTGCGATGTGTTCGTTGCGACGGAGGTCCGAGGTCAGGGCATTGGGAAGATGCTCGCAGCCGGTGTCATGGCGGACCTGGAACCTCTAGAGCTGAAACGCGTTCTGCTCTCAACTGCCGATGCCCACGGCCTCTACGCCCAACACGGCTTCACCGAGCTGACGGAGCCATCAAGAATGATGGCTCGTGTCCGTTGACTTATCCTTACCGGACGGCGGCAGTTATGGCTGCGTGAGCCCGCCTTCCCGGGTCCTGGCGTGTCTCCACCTCGAGCACCTCAAAACCCGCTTCGCTCAGCAGGCCCCCCAGGTGCTTTGGGGACCAGTAGTACGCCGTTGTAACAGCGTGCGGGAAAGAATCGCCCGGAGAACCATCGAAGAATCCAACGAGTAGTTCCCCGCCTTGGGTAAGGACGCGAGAGATCTCCCTGAGCACCGAGGACAACTCGCCCGGTGGCACATGGATGAGGGAGTACCAGGCCAGCACGCCATGCAGTGATCCAGCTGGTACGTCTAGATTGCGGAACGATGCAACGCGAAAAGGCACTTCAGGAAAGCGTACGCGGGCGCTCTCAATGAATTCCGGAACAAGGTCGATTCCTTGCACAGACGCCCCTCGTTGATACAGGAAGTCGGTCCAATGACCAGGGCCACACCCGGCATCAATCAGTTGGCCGTCGAGACTGGCGGCCCAACGTCCGATGCGTTCCTGATCCTTTTCGTGCATGTCCTCAACAGAACCAAGAATGCGCGTGTACTCGGCGGCACGGGCCCCGTACGCGGCTCGGATCGATTCGCTCCCCACACTCACGAGCATATCCGGGGAGGGAACAACACTGCGTTTTCACACGACTTACCCAACGTGTTTTCGGAACGAAAATGACCCCGGACTCCATAGTGCGCTTTGCTGTAGTTCGCAGTGGTTCCGTTGACGCTGGAAATTTTGTACCAAGGCGTGTCATAGAAGTACAGGTAATTTATTGCGCAGCCAGTCGCCGCGTTTGCAGGTGCTGCGCGGAGCAGTCCGCCAAGCCCGAGCGCGCAACCGGGCTGCCAAGAGATGCCGAAGCCAAGCTATTGACGCTTCAGAATTCCCATGACAGCATGATGACCACATATTGATACCGGTATCAACATGTTCCAACACTCCAAAAGTTGTCGTTCGAAAGGACCATCCGTGCTTGGCTTCAAAGAAGAGGAATTCCTCACACAGACCCGTAGTGCTTTGGCGCTGCAGGGGCAGATCGAATCGGTAGTCGACTCCATCCAGGAACGGCGGCTGACCAACATGTTCCTCATTGGTGCCGGCGGAACCTACGCCGCGATGCTGCCGTACGAGCACTTCATCCGGTCCCGCTCCACGTTGCCTGTCCGTGCATCCATCGGCAAAGAGCTGATGTTGGCCGAGGATCCCACGTTCGGCCCCGGCTCCGTAGCTGTCTTCGCTTCCGTTTCCGGCACCACCGAAGACGTGATCGAGGCCATCGAGTTTGCCAAGGCCAAGGGCGCCTACACCATAGGATTCACCGGATTCGCGGATAGCCCGTTTGCTAAAGCCCTCGACGTTGCCTTGGTGACCGAGCCCAAAACCTGGCCCTTTGATATCCCCATGATTCTCTTGAGCACCCGCCTCCTTGCTGCTCGCGGCGAATTTGAGGGGTACGAAGAACTGGCGGCCGAGCTGCAAACCGTCCCCGAGAGCCTGGTGGGCGTCGCCCGGCAGGCAGAATCAGTGGCAGAAGCCTTTGCGGAGAAGAACAAAGACGCTGACTATCACTTCCTGGTGGGCACCGGAAACCTGTGGGGCCTCACCTACCTCTACTCCATGTGCATCCTGGAAGAAATGCAGTGGCTCCGGACCACCCGCGTGCACGGTGCTGAGTTCTTCCACGGCTCCTTGGAACTCATCGAAGAAGACACCAGCCTCATGCTGCTGGTGGGTGAGGACGAGACGCGTCCACTGATGGACCGCGTTGCCAAATTCGCCGAAAACTACAACAAGAACACCACCTTGCTGGACAGCAAGGACTACGATCTGCCGGGCGTCAGCCCCCGTTTCCGTGCGCTCCTGTCCCCGTTGGTTCTGGATACCGTCCTGGACAGGTTCAGCAAGCACCTCGAACGCGTCCGAAACCACTCCCTGGATCTGCGCCGCTACTACCGAGTGGTGGAGTACTGACCGTTCGCCGCACCCCGAAAGGGGAGGATCGCCATGCTGCGGGCCCGGCTATGCCGGGCCCGCAGATTCGAGACAGGAAGAGCATGAAAGTAATCGGATTCGGGGACAACATTGTGGACCGTTTTCTCGACCGCAAAGTGATGTACCCCGGGGGAAACTGCGTTAACGTCGCGGTATTTGCCCATCGGTTGGGCATCGAGTCCGCCTATCTGGGCGTTTTCGGCTCCGATCCCTTGGGTGCTTTTGTCCGGAACGCCATCGATTCGGAGGGTGTTGATACCAGCAAGTGCATCATCCGTGACGGCCTCAATGGCGTCACTGAAATCAAGGTAGTGGACGGCGACCGTATCTTCCTGGGATGGAATGAAGGGGGCGTCACCACAAGTGATCCCTTCATGCTTGACGTTGAACACCTCAGGTACTTGGCCTCCGCCGATCTGGTGCATTCGAGCGTCTATTCCGCGTCGGAGACCCAGTTACCGGCGGTCCGCAGCACTGGTGCCTTAGTCAGTTTCGACTACTCGTCGGAGCCGGAACGTCGATCAGACTCCTATCTGGAACTAACGGCGCCCTACGTGGACCTGGCCCTTTTGTCGTGCGGAAACATGACTGTTGCCGCCGTCGAGCATGACCTCAGGCGAGTACATGCAGCGGGCGTTCCGCTCGCGGTGGGGACGCGCGGGCAGTCAGGGGCAATGATGTACGACGGCGAACGCTTCCTCACGCAGGCAGCGGCACCTACTGATCCACGCCGGTTTGCGGACACGATGGGTTGCGGTGATGCTTTTCTGGCCGGACTCGTGGTCAATTTGCTTGGCTCCGGTTGGAGTCGAACGTATCGGCCGCCGGCCGACGCTTTACAGAGAGCGTTGGCCCGAGGAGCTGAGCATGCCGCGGCGCAGTGTTATGTGGAGGGCGCGTTCGGTTACGGCCGGGCCGTCGAGGCAGCACTAGTCGTAGAGGGAGCAACTAGTCGTGCAGGGAGCAACTAGGATCTGATGCAGGGACAAATCAACGGACGGAACTGCGGGCGCGGATTCCACAACTGAAGGGGGTCGGATGGCGACGGATCATCAGAACCACCCGGCTGCCCCCACCATTACCGAAGTAGCAGCAGCTGCTGGAGTGGGACGGGCAACGGTGGCTCGAACCCTCGGAAACTATGGATCGGTCAGTGAAGCCACCCGCGCCAAGGTGATGCGGGCGGCCGAAAAGCTGGGTTATCAGCCGAACACTCTGGCGCGCAGCATGACCACGGGAGTCACCAAAACCCTTGGGATTGTGCTGGCGGATGTGGCCAACCCGTTCTTCTCAGGCGTGCTCAAGGGCATCTCGGAAACAGCCAAAATGGCTGGCTACGACGCCATCATCCTGAGCACTGACGAGAAGCTTGAGCTGGAGCGCGACGCCATCGCAGTCCTGCTGGCAAAGCAAGTGGACGGCCTGGTGGTGGCGTCTGCTGCAGGTCGAAGCGATGACGTTTCACATCTATCCAATGCCATCGATCGCGGGACTCCTGTAGTCCTCATAGACCGTTTGGTGGACAAGCTGGAGACGGATTCGGTGGTGATCGACAACCGGGAGGCTGCACGGTCTGCCGTTGCATCGCTTATACAGAATGGTCACCGGCGGATAGCGTTCGCATGGGGGCCCGTCACCCTCAGTCCGGCGACGGACCTGAAGCAGATGCATAGCATCCTGGATGAAGCGCTGTGGAGTGATGGTGAGCGGCTGAGGGGTTATCTCGATGCCTTGGAAGAGGCAGGAATTCCTTTCGACACCGCGCTCATCACCCACGTTCTCAAGAATGAGGGCCAGGCGACGCGGGCTGTTAGCGGAATGTTGGCCCTCGCGGATCCGCCCACTGCCATTTTCACTACCGAAACCGAAGCGACGGTGGGGGCTCTTCATTCTTTGCGTGCCAAAAACCTGCGTGTACTGAAGGATGTCTCCCTCATCGGCTTTGATGACAGCCCTTGGGCGGCCGTCATGGACCCTCCGTTGACTATGATCCAGCAGCCCATGCGCCAGATGGGCATTGTCGCCTCCCAGCAGCTCATCGCAAGGATCGACGGCGACACTTCTGAACCGAAGAAGCACGTTCTGCCCTCGCAGCTCGTGGCCCGTTCATCAGACGGCCCTGTGCGCGCTGCTCGCGGCGACTCGTAAATTCGCTCCCTTAATTTCCGTTAGGTCTCTTCCACGCTGAGCCAAATCATGATTCACTGTGGTACCGGTATCACAAGTTCCAACCTCCCTGTTCCAACTCAGGACTTACCCCTTCAGCCCGTCAGCGGTGAAGTGCACCCCCAACGGCGGGCGTGACTTCCCACTCCCGTAGGGGACACGGCTGAATCGGCCCTTCTACCGAAAGAAGAAATGATGCGTAAAAGCACCCAATCACTGATGGCATTGCTGGCCGCCGCCGCTTTGGCGCTTACTGGTTGTTCCGACGGCGGAAGCCAGCCGGCCGCTGCCCTGGACCCAAACGCTGAACCCCAGTACACGGGAACGCTCAGCATCCTCACAAAGTTCGGCGGTGACCCGCTTGAACCGTACTTTGAGGATTTAGCCGCTGAGTACAAGAAGCTACACCCGGAAGTGTCCTTTGAGCTCATCCAGGAGACGGACCAGAGCATCAAGGACAAGACCAAGACGTTGACTGCCTCCCAGGCCATGCCCGACATCTATTTCACATGGGCTGGCAGTTGGGCCAACAACTTCATTGATGGGGGACTCGCAGCAGATCTGACCCCGATCATTGCCCCGGGGACGGAGTGGGGCAATGACTTTGGCGAGTCCGCGCTCAAGGCGTTCGCCAAGGACGGCAAGTACTTCGCAGTTCCGCTCTACAACAACGGCAAGTTCATGGGTTACAACCAGCGCATCTTCAAAGAGCTGGGCCTGACACCGCCGTCCACCTTCGATGAACTGATCTCTTCCTGCTCCGTGCTGAAGGGAGCAGGCTACGAGCCGATCTCGTTCGGGAACAAGGACGGTTGGCCGGGGCTCCACTACCTGCAGCAACTGTTCGCTTACGAAGTGCCGGCCGATACGCTGCAAGCCGACTTCAGCCCGGCAACGGCCAAGCTGGAGGACCGGGGCTACCTCAAGGCAATGGACCAGTTCACCCGCTTGGTCAACGAGTGCACCGGCAGCGGCAAGGACTCCAACGGAGTCCTTTACACCACGGCACAGCAGGCTTTGGCTGAGGGTAAATCAGGTATGTATTACCAGGAGATCCTTGAATTCGACTCCACTGCTTCTGCCGACTCAAAACTCAAGCAGGACGGGTTGGGCATCTTCAAGCTCCCCGCCGCAGCGGATGCCAAGGGCGATACACAAGCGATCGAAGGTTCCCCTGAGGGCTACATCATCAATGCCCGTTCCAAGAACGCCGCACTTGCAGCTGATTTCATGAAGTTCGTTACCAACAGCCAGAACGCTGCCAAGCTCTCTGCCCCGCCGTACGGCCAGCCCAGTGCGGTCAAAGGCGCGGTTTCCACGGAGAACTCTTCCGGACCCGTCATCGAGGGTATCAAGCAGGTGAACGAAGCTTCCGCAGCCATCACATGGCTGGACTCGGTTACTGTTCCTGCTGTTGCTGACGCCTGGTTGGCTGGTGGGGAGGCCTTGGTGGCTGGAACGCAAACCCCGGATCAGGTTCTTGCCTCTGTTCGGGCTGCTTCCAGTGCAGCAAAGTAGCCGGCAACGTCATGACTGTTTCCGATACTGCCTGGAAGCCCGCGGCTTCGCCGCCGGCGCCCGTTTCCGCTAAGTCGCCTCGAAACCGCACCAACAAGCCAGCCCGGTCGCGTCGCTGGCGCAACTTCGTTTGGGTGTTGCCAGCGGTCCTGCTTCTAGGCGTCTTTGCTTACCTGCCACTGGTGCAGAACCTGGGCTTCAGTTTCCTCAAGTGGGATATCTACAGTGGCCGCCAGACCTTTGTTGGCGCTGACAACTACGTCCGCATGCTCAACGACCCCATCTTCTGGAAGTCACTCCTTAACAACACCCTTTACGCCATCATCTCCATTGCTTTCCAAGTGTTCGGGGCGATCATCCTTGCAGCGATGATCGAGGGACTACGAAGCCAGCGGTGGCGGGGAATCCTTCGAGCCGTCTATTTCGTACCCTCTGCTATCTCACTGACGGTGGCAGGCCTCTTGTTCTACTTCATCTACGAACCAGAGATGGGCATCCTTAACGCGGCGCTGGATGTCCTTGGCCTGGGGAACTTCACTCAGGCATGGCTGGGACAGGAGAACACGGCCATCTTTGCCATCATCGCCATGAGCCAATGGCAAGGCTTCGGGTATTGCACGCTTCTGTTCTCCGTGGCACTGCAGCGGATCCCTTCCGAACTGTATGAAGCAGCGTCCATCGACGGCGTCGGTCCCCTCCAGCGGTTCTTCTCAATTTCCCTGCCACTCGTCAGGGAAATGACCGGGCTGATGATGATCGTCACCGTATCCGGGGCCTTTCAAGTGTTCAACGAAGTCATGGTGATGACCAGTGGAGGCCCCAACAATTCAAGCCAGGTCCTTGGCACGTGGCTCTACAGAAGCGGATTCGTCCGCAATGACTTTGGCTACGCGGCCGCCGTCGCCACTGCTGTCTTCATCATCACGTTGGTCCTGGCCGTCATACAGCTTCGTATCTCCAAGAAAAGGAGGGTCCAATGGTGACGCGCTCAGCTGTGCTGCTGGTGCTCGGTAGGGTCCTCGTCAAAGCGTTCCTCATTGCACTCGCCGTCGTGGTTGTTTATCCGTTGGTCTGGATGCTGCTCAACGGCGTGAAGTCCAACTCCGAACTGTTCTCGAATCCGTTCGCCTTGCCTGTCGCATGGAAATGGGACAACTACGTCACCGCATGGAACCGAGGTGTGGGCGACTATCTCACTACCAGCGTCCTGGTCACGGTGGCTTCCACCATTGCCACTGTATTTATCAGCGCTTGGGCTGCCTATGGACTGACCCGGGTAAATATCCCGTTCAATAGGGTGGTGCTGATTCTCATCCTTGGCGGCCTGATGCTCGCTCCCACAGTGGCACTGATCCCGCTGGTCAAGATGTTCCAGAGCTTGGGACTGTACAACAATCTCTGGGCGCTTCTGATTCTGTACACAGCCTTCCGTGTTCCCTTCACGACATTCCTCATCCGGGCCTACATGATGGATCTGCCCGCAGAGGTGGATGAAGCCGCCTCAGTGGATGGGGCCTCAAAGGCACGCGCGTTTTGGCAAGTCATCTTGCCCATGTGCAAGCCGATCTTGGTTTCGACGGTTCTCCTGAACATCCTGTTTACCTGGAACGAATACCTATTCGCCATGGTGTTCACCAGCGGGGGAGCGCTGCAAACCCTTCCCGTGGGGCTCACCAATCTGATGTCCAAGCACGGCACGGACTACCCCGTGGTTTTCGCAGGTATGGCCATTGCGGCAATTCCGGTGATCGTGCTGTTCTTCGCGGGGCAGAGGTATTTCATCCGTGGTCTCGCGGATGGAGTGGGCAAGTAGACGTGTGCGTACTGGGCTTAGCGAGATTCCGTGCCGGGGCAGCCCCAGGAGTTGGGGTTTTCCTGGCAGGTGTCGGCGACGAGTGCTCTTTCTGTTTTCCAGACGTGGATGGTTTTGGTGGGTGTGGTGATGTCCAGGCTGCCGTTGATGGGTAGTGGTGGGCCGTTGTTGACGGAGTAGGTTCCGGTGAAGCTGGTGGTGACTGCTGCTTGGTAGTTGCCGGTTTCTGTGTAGATGTGGCTGGTGCGGGTCTGGTTGTTGAGCCATTCGGCTTCGGGGATGGAGTAGCCGGCGGCTGGTGTGGGGCCGAGGGTGGTGCCGTCGCCGTAGGTGTAGGTGTAGTTGGTGGGTGTGGCGGTGAGGTGGACTGTTTGGCCGAGGATGGTGAGG
>Ga0247742_10001074_pt1 | contig 19944 bp, 20 predicted proteins | sample UWRJL208509C2_FD_180944 | JGI IMG/M metagenome (GOLD analysis project Ga0247742, IMG submission 180944) | Plant litter microbial communities from Arlington Agricultural Research Station in Wisconsin, United States - UWRJ-L208-509C-2 | ecosystem: Environmental > Terrestrial > Plant litter >... | reverse complement strand
CGGCATTGTCCGGCCTACCGTGCTGGTCCGCTGCTCCAGCGTGTCCCCCGGGCGGGTCATGGTGGACACGGGCGAGGTCTCGGTCATGCCGTAGCAAATGGCAACATCCACCATGTGCATCTCATCGATCACCCGGCGCATCACTTCGATGGGACACAAGGAACCTGCCATCACTCCTGTCCGCAACGTGGAGAGATCGTAGGAGGTGAAGTCCTCCAGCGCGAGCTCGGCGATGAACATGGTGGGCACTCCGTACAAGGAAGTCCCGCCGAAGTCCTGCACGGCTTCCAACGCCGCCGATGCATTGAACCCGCGTCCTGGAATGATGGTGGCCGCGCCGAAGCTCAGGGCATTCAGGTTTCCGATCACCATGCCGAAGCAGTGATAAAACGGCACGGGAATCACCACCCGGTCATGCTCGGTGTAGTTCAGGAGCCGGCCGATCGAGTGCCCGTTATTGAGGATGTTGTGGTGCGTCAACGTGGCGCCCTTGGGGAATCCCGTGGTGCCTGAGGTGTATTGCAGGTTGATGGGATCGTGAGGGTCCAGTTCCGCCATGCGTTCACGCAGTGCTGAAGGCCCGACGCCGTCTGCCCGGGTCAGGAGTTGGCTGTACGTGAGTTCGTGGTTGGCTACGGGGACGCCCACAGTGAGTCCCAGTTCCGGCGCTCCCGGAAGGAAAACGATCTCCCGGAGCTCGGGACAGTTGCCGGCCGCATCCCTGGCCATGCCCACGTAGTCGCTGTTCTTGTCGCTTGGTGCGGCCACCAGCATTCTCATGCCGTTCTGTTTCACCACGAACTCCAGCTCGTGGCTGCGATACGCCGGGTTCACATTGACCAGCACGGCGCCAATCTTTGCTGTGGCGTATTGAAGGATGGTCCACTCTGCGCAGTTCGGACTCCAAATGCCGATCCTCTCACCTTTGCCCACGTCCATGGCGAGCAGTGCGCGGGCGAGGTGATCGACGTCGTCGTTCAACTTTTGGTAGCTCCACCGGCGAGCATCGCCGCCTGGTGTTGCAGCGGCCTCGATCAGCGCATCCCGCAAGGGGAACTGCGCCGCGACGCGCTCAAAATTGGCACCAATGGTCTCTTCGAGCAGCGGGACGGCAGTGTCTCCGGCGGTATAGGACAACATGACGGAACGCTACCAAGGGACTGCCCGCAACAGAACCGTAACCACCTCCAGCGGCGGCGTGTCCTGCCGGTAGGGTTGGAACCATGAGTGCACCCATTGACCTGCAGGCCACGTTCATCCCCAACGAAGGCGAGTTCTTCCGCGTGAAGCTCGCTTTGGAAATCGCGATCGACGAGGTCGTCAACGAGCCCGGCTGCATCCGTTACGAACTGACCGAAGCGACCGAGGAAAAGCTCGTCCTGACCGAGCGTTGGGAATCCGAAGAGCTTCTGGAGAAGCACTCCAAGGGCATCGCCGTCCAGGACCTCAACGAATCCCTCAGCGCTCTGCTTGCCGAGCCGGTCAAGCTCGAACGGCTGTAATCGCCGCAAGACTGCGAGAACGCCTTAAATCATCGAGGTCGCCGGAATTTTCCGGCGACCTCGATGCTTTCCGGCGGCATCGATGTTTCGAAGCCGCCGATGAGTCTTAGTTTTCCTGAGCCTCGGCACGTGCCTTGGCGACGTGCGCGTGGACCTCTTCCATGTCCAGCCCCTTCACGGCCTCGATGACCTGCTCAAGCTGCGGGCCGTTCAGGGCACCCGGCTGCGAGAAGACCAGAACCTTTTCGCGGAAAGCCATGAGCGTGGGGATGGACGTGATCCCGGCCTCGGCGGCGAGCTGCTGCTCAGCCTCGGTGTCTACCTTCGCGAACACCACGTCAGTGTGCTTCTCAGAAGCAGCCCCGTACGTGGGGGCAAACTGACGGCACGGGGCACACCAAGATGCCCAAAAATCCACCAGGACAATGTCATTGTCCTCAATGGTCGATGCGAACTGTTCTCCAGTGATGTCAACTGTAGCCATGCTTCCACGGTACGCGACCCCGCCCGCGAAGTCCCGCGGAGGGCCTCCCTGTTCGCTGTCTGCGTCACCGGGAATAAACGCCGAGCGGGAAGTTTTAGAGCACGTCTTGTCCAGGATTGAACAAGTGTTTAGTCTTTGAAACATGCGTTCAAACGCACAGGATTTGACCACCCGGGCCCGGATCCGCGACGCGGCCATTGGGATCTTCGGCCGCGATGGTTTCGCCCGCGCAACTATCAGGTCAGTTGCCTCTGCCTCAGGGGTCAGTCCAGGCCTGGTCATCCACCACTTCGGCAGCAAAGCCGGGCTTCGTGAAGCCTGTGATCAGCATGTCCTCGCGCAAACAGCCACCCAGGGCCGCGAAAAAACCGATCCGGTCTCCACGCGGCAGCTGATCCAGGACTACATGAACCACCCCGACCAATACTCCGACGAAATCACCTACATCCGACGCACCCTCAGCGACGAATCCGAGGCCGGCGACGCCTTCTTCGACGCCGTCGTGAAGCAAACGCAGGACATCATCCACGCCGGGATAGCGGCGGGAACCATCAGGGCGTTCGACGACGTCCGGTCCACCGCCGTCGTGATCGCCTCCAACAGCCTCTCAATCCTCATGCTGGGCCGGCACCTCTCACGGACGCTGGGACTGGTGGACCCTGAACCGCACGGCATCGGCCCCGACCTTCTCCGGCAACTGACCCTGCCCGCCCTGGAGATTTACACGCACGGCTTCTACACCGATGCGCGTTTCCTGGATGCGGCCCGCGACGCCCTTGAACAAGAAACCAGCAACCACGGAAAGGAGCATGCCCCGTGACCCAGGCAATCGTCGTCGAGGGTTTACGCAAAAAGTTCGGTCACCGCGAAGTCCTGCACGGACTCGATTTCGCGGTTGACCGCGGGACAGTCTTCGGCGTCATTGGCCCGAACGGCGCAGGCAAGACCACCACCATGCGCTGCCTGCTGGATATTATTCGGCCCAGCGCGGGGTCCATTTCCGTTTTGGGAGAAGATCCGCGTTCTGCCGGCACTGCCCTCCGCCGCCGGATCGGCTACCTCCCCGGCGAGCTTCACTTGGAAAACAGGACCACGGGGCGCCGCATGCTGGAGCACTTCGCGGCGATCAGCGGCCCGGTGGACCCCAAGCATGTCAACGAACTCGCCGAGCGGCTGAACCTTGATCTGGATCGACAGACCCGGAAACTCTCCAAAGGCAACAAGCAAAAGCTGGGGCTGCTTCAGGCCTTCATGCATAAGCCCGAACTCCTGGTGCTGGACGAACCCACCAGCGGCCTGGATCCCCTGGTCCAACAGGTATTCCATGCGATGGTCCGCGAGGCAGTGGATGGCGGCGCAACTGTGTTCCTCAGTTCGCACGTTCTCAGCGAAGTGCAGCAGGCCGCCGACGCCGTCGCCATCCTCCGCGACGGCGGCATCGTGACCGTTTCCACCGTGGAAGCGCTCCGGACTGCAGCAGTCCGGCAGGTACGGTTCACCAGCACCGAAACGGAAGCGCACGACGTCGGCGCGCTGCTGGCCCGGGTGCCAGGCGTCGCCAATATGGTGGTGCGGGAGCTCAAGGCCGACGGTCACACATCCGGAACAGTTGAGGCCACGGCGATGCTGTCCGGCCACGTTCAGCCCTTGGTTCAGGCGCTGGCCAGGTTGAACTTGACGGACCTGGTCCTCGAAGAACCGGACCTGGAGGAAGCTGTGCTCACTCTATACACAGCCCAAACTCCTCAGCCGGGCCAGTCTTCTCAGCCGGGCCAGTCTCCGGGGCTTGGCCAACCTCCGGGGCTTGGAAATGGTCAAACACAGGGCCGGCACGTGGAAGGAGCACACCGTGCCTAGAATCCTCCCCTTGTTCACCAAGGCCCTGACTGACTCATGGCGTTCAACGCTTGCTTGGGCAGTTGGTTTGTCGGCGGCATGCATGCTGTACCTGCCGCTCTATCCCTCGATTGGAGGCAGTGCGCAGATGCAGGACCTGATCAATGCGCTTCCTCCTGAGATGACCAAAGCCCTGAACTACGATCAAATCGCTTCGGGACCCGGCTACACCCAGGCCACCATGTTCGGGTTGATCGGATTCCTGCTGATGTCCATGGCCTCCATCGGCTGGGGTGCCGCGGCCGTAGGGGGCGACGAGGAATCCGGCTTGCTGGAACTGACGCTTGCCCACAGTGTTACCCGGGTGCAGATAGTCCTTGAACGCGCCCTGGCAATCGTGGTTCGCATTGCGTTGCTTTCGGTCCTTGTTTTTCTGTTGGTGCTGGGACTGAACGGGCCCTCGCAACTGGGCATCGACGTCGGACATCTCGCAGGTGCGGTACTGCTGTTCGCAGCCCTGGCACTTCTCAGCGGGACCGCCGCGCTCTTCGCCGGGGCACTGAGCGGCCGGAAAGTCTACGGGATCGCCGCCGGTGCCGCCGTAGCTGTTCTTGGTTATGTGTTCAACGCCGTGGGACGGCAAAGTCCCGACGTCCAGTGGTTGCTGAACCTTTCGCCGTACCACTGGGCGTACGGTAACTCCCCTGCAGCCAACGGCGCAGACTGGGGAGCTGCCGCGGGCTTGTACGGCATTTCGGCGGGGCTAATTGTGCTGGGCGCAGTCGCGCTGCAGCGACGCGATGTGGGGGTTTAGCTCCAGACGTGCGGCGCTGGCCGCCGCGATCCGGGAAGGGCATTGTTTTCCCGCCATTCGTGGATCCATTCGGGCAACTCAAGGTCAGCCGGTGGCGCTCCGAACTCAGCGCTGATTTCTTCCTGCGTAACTGGCTTACCCTTACAGACCAAGCGGGTGGCGATGTGCGCCCGCGCATAGATTTCACCGTCTACTACCATGCGCTGTTCAAAATAGATGGCCTTCGTGTCCAGGCCAATGATGCGGGTTTCGATGGTGTATTGCTGCCAGAGTTGAAGAGACTTGCGAAAGGCGATGGTTTCACCGGCTGCCACCGGGCTCCAACCCCGCTTGCGCATTCTTGTCCAGATGCCGCTGCGGACCATGAGGTCGAAACGGCCGAGGTCCATCAACGAGAAATACATGCCGTTGTTGACGTGCATCGCGATGTCGATGTCAGTGGGCAGAACCCGTAGGGGCAGCGACGATTCTTCCCAAACGCCGAGCGGCGAGCGCTTGGAGGACGTGAACAGCAACATGAGGGTGCGAAGAAGCAGATGCATAACTCAATGTTACCCACCAGTAACTTGATGGGGAATGCATGGACCGCATAGTGGACCCTTTTCTTGGGAGCAGCAGGTTTATGTCTAACGTTTACCGCCGGTTCATCAAAGACGTGAATAATGTCTGAAACTCATATTGATGGAAGATACAAGGGGGACCCCTATGAGCACGCTGCAAACCGTCAGGCCGCAAGGCGACGTTTGGCCCGAACTTTCCCGCCACCAGCACGTGGTCCTCCAGGATGCCCGCGGCAACCGGATCGAGGGAACCATCGATGGCATGACCGACGATCGCAGTACCCTGTGGATCCAGCTCAAGGGTGGCTTGGGGCGCCAACTGGTGCACCACTTGGACGGCTACTGGCTGGAGACGCCGGCCGCCTGATCCCGCCCCGTCAAGACAGGGCGCTCGCTGTGGCTAGTATTCCCGTATGACTCAAGCGCGATACAGGGACCTGGTTGAATGGCCCCTCATGGCCACCGCATTGATTTTCCTCACGGCTTACGCGTGGCAGGTCATCGGTCGCGTCAGCGGGGCCGAGGCAATCCCCTTCGAAGTGGTTCTGTGGATCACGTGGGGAATTTTCGCGGTGGATTACTTCGCTAATCTTTGGCTTGCCGAGGACCGCATGCGGTGGTTCCTCTGGAATCTCCACGAACTTCTGATCGTGATACTCCCCTTCTTCCGCCCCCTCCGGCTTCTGAGGCTGGTCACGCTGCTCTCCGTCCTGCAGCGCACCGTGGGCGAAACACTGCGCGGGCGTGTGGCCACCTATGTTGCCGGCGCAGCCGCGATGCTGATCCTCATCGGAGCCCTGGCCGTGCTGGACGTTGAGCAGAACGCGCCCGACGCCAAAATCCTCACCTTCGGAGACGCCGCTTGGTGGGCCATCACCACTATCACCACCGTGGGCTACGGAGACCTCTACCCAGTAACTCCCATCGGCAGGATGGTGGCTGCCGCCCTGATGATGAGTGGGATCGCGGTCCTGGGTATGGTCACGGCGTCCATTGCCTCCTGGCTCCTGCAACGAATCGAGGAGAATGCCGAGGAGGTGGCCGCAGCAGCGGAAGTCAAGGCCGCAGCTGCCGAGGAACCGGTCCGCGCCGAGATGGCGGACCTCGTGACGGAGATCGCCGCGCTGCGGATGGAGATCGCCGAGCTCCGGCAAGCCACCGAAGTCAGGCAGGCCACGGAACTCAGGCCGGCTGCAGAACGCGGGCCGGAGCGCGAGGCTTAGTCCCGGCGTCAGGCCCTATCCGGCGTCGGGCCCTATGCCCCGTACCGTCACCACCTACTTTGCGACCCGGGTATTTCGACACGCCCCGCATTCCTCCGTGTTGCAGGGTTAGTGCAATCAAAGTGGGTGGTAGCCGCACACCCTCCTAGGGCGCCTCCCTGGGCTTCTCCCTGGGCGAAGCGGAATCAAGAAGCCAAAACTACTCGTGGGCACACAAAAAATCCCCGGAACCAGTGGTTCCGGGGATTTTCCTTGGGTGGCAGATGAGGGATTCGAACCCCCGTAGGCGTTGCCAGCTGATTTACAGTCAGCCCCCTTTGGCCGCTCGGGTAATCTGCCGAACTTCAAAAGAAGATCACTTCCGGAGATCGTTTCTTTTAGATCCGGTAACCGAAGGCAGAGACAACCTTACAGAACTTTCGGCGAAGAATCTAATCGGCGTCTGACGCCCGGGATTTCGCGGGATTTCAGGCTTCGCCGAGGATCCTGCCGGCCAGTTTGGCCTCGAACTTTTCGGCCTGCTCGGCAGTGATCTGGTTGAGCTGCACAGCGCGCAGCAAGTCCGCATGCACTCCGTCCATACGGGAGGCAGCATCGGGAACCGGACTCAGAACAATCGATGCCGCCACAGCTGCTGCGGCTACAGCACTTGCTGCTGCAGAAGCGGACTTGCTGATGGATTGGACGGCCTTGCTGCTCATGCTGATCCTCCGTGGATGCGTTCTTCCAACTGGTTCAACTCTCAACCGCCCGCCTCTGTTCCAACCCTGCATGCGCTGTGAGCGAACTGTGAATGAACTGCCCGGCCCCAACCGACGCCTTCCGTACTAGGCTGGATGCCAGACCAACCCGCCCTCACAGGGCCCCCAACCTAAGGAGAGTCATGGCAGGCGAATCCACATTCGACGTCGTAAGCAAAGTAGACAAGCAAGAGGTTGCCAACGCGCTGAACCAGTCCCAGAAGGAAATTGCGCAGCGATACGACTTCAAGGGCGTCGGCGCTGAGATCGACTTCAGCGGCGAGAAGATCCTCATGAAGGCCAACTCCGAGGACCGCGTCCTGGCTGTCCTGGATGTCTTCCAGTCCAAGCTCATCAAGCGCGGCATCTCCCTGAAGTCCCTCGACCAGGGCGAACCTTTCCCTTCCGGCAAGGAGTTCCGCCTGGAGTGCACCATCAAGGAGGGCATCGCCCAGGACATCGCCAAAAAGATCAACAAGATCATCCGCGATGAGGCCCCTAAGTCCGTCAAGTCCCAGATCCAAGGCGACGAACTTCGCGTCACCTCCAAGTCGCGTGATGACCTGCAGGAGACCATGAACATCCTCAAGAAGTTCGAAGAGGCTGACCTGCAGTTTGTAAACTTCCGCAGCTAGTCCCCTCCTAAAACGTCGCTGGCCCGCTTTTCCGTGGTTGTTCAACCACGGAAAAGCGGGCCAGCGACGTTTATGCCAATTACAAAAGCGGTCGCCCGGCCATCCGTTCCAGTCGGTTGATCCGTTCCTTCATGGGCGGATGCGTAGAGAACATACGCCGCATGCCACCACCGCGGAACGGGTTGGCGATCATCAGGTGTGAGGCGTTGACCAGCCGCTGGTCCTGCGGGAGCGGCAACTGGGTGACGCCGGATTCGATCTTGCGCAGAGCTGAGGCGAGCGCCAACGGATCGCCGGTGAGCTCCGCGCCGTCCTCATCGGCGTCGAATTCGCGGGTGCGGGATATCGCCATCTGGATCAGCGACGCTGCGAACGGCGCCAGCAGGGCCATGGCGATGGTGGCCAGCGGGTTGGCGTTGCGCCGGTCGCCGCTGCCGAAGATCAGCAGCATCTGGCCCACGGAAGTGATGACGCCGGCCACGGCCGCAGCTACCGACGAAGTGAGGATGTCGCGGTTGTACACGTGCATCAGCTCATGACCCAGGACGCCCCTGAGTTCACGGGCATCCAGCAGATGGAGGATCCCCTCGGTGCAGCACACGGCAGCGTTCTTGGGATTGCGACCGGTTGCGAAGGCATTGGGCGTCATGGTGGGTGAAAGGTAGATACGGGGCATGGGTTTGTTGGCACGTGCGGACAACTCCCGAACAATCTGGTAGAGCTGCGGTGCCTGCGCCTCGGTGACCGGGTAGGCGGCCATGGAGCGTATGGCGATCTTGTCGCTGTTCCAGTAGCCATAAGCAGTGGTTCCCACACCGATCAACGCCATGATCCAGATGGGCGTGGTACTGCGCGTCCCGGCCGCGATGATGGCGCCCAAACCCAACAACACCGCCCACAGCACACCAAAGAGCGCCGCGGTCTTGAGTCCATTGTTGTGTTTATGCACGGTAGATCTGGTCACTTTCCTCGGCTGTGGCAGGGGTTCTGTACGGATTAACGCCGACGGCGGCCGTCGTGTTCCGTTGTCAGCCTACGTTGCGGGGCCCGCTACGCAGGGTAAACGTCCCCGAAACCCTGCAGAGCAGGCCTCGCAACGCAAAGGGGCTACGCGAAGGGGCCCGGACGCCAAGGCGTGAGCCTGGTGGCCTAGGGCACCGGATGCTTGGCGTCGTAGGCGACGAATCCGGGCTGCATTCGCGAAGCCACCCAGGCCAGGACTATGCAGAGAAGTCCCCCAAGGAGCAACACTCCGCCTTCACTCAGGAACTGGGTGACACCGCCGGCCAGCATGTCCCCCACTCGGGGACCTCCGGCCACCACCACGATGAACACACCCTGAAGCCGCCCCCTCATGTGGTCCGGCGTGGCTGACTGGAGGATGGTGGTACGGAAGACGGCGCTAATGGAGTCCGAGATCCCTGCGAGGGCGCAACACAGCGCGGCGGGGATCAGCCAGGCGGTGACGCCACCCTTCCCTGAGTCGCCGGCCAGCAGCACCACCAGCCCAAAACCGGCAATGGACGCGCCCCAGCCGATCACCGACCACACCACGGCGCTGCCCTGCTTGCGGACTCTCCCCAGGGGCCCTGAAAAGAGCCCGGCCAGGAAAGCACCCACGGCTGTGGAGGCAAGCAGAACACCCACCGTGGTTTCGCCTCCGCCGATCATTACTGCCCCGATGGCCGGCATCAAGGCCCGGGGTTGGGCGCAGATCATGGCGATGAGGTCGATGATGAAGGTCATGCGTACGTTGGGCCGGGTGCCGAGGAACCGGAAGCCCTCCACCACGGAACGCAGCCCCGGCCGCACGGCATCCTTGGACGGTGGGAGGGGTGGGAGTTTGAAAAGCCCCCACAAAGCGAAGGTGAAGCTGATGACGTCAATGGTGTACGTCCAACCGAATCCAATGGTTGCCACCAGGACACCTGCCAGAAGCGGCCCGGCTGTCATGGACAGGCCGAATGTCAGCATGCTCAGGGCATTGGCCGCGGGAAGCAGATCCTTGCGGACCAGGAGCGGAATGATGGCACTGCGGGCCGGGCCGTTGATGCCTTGGGCGCCGCTTTGTACGGCCACCAGCGCATAAAGGAGCCAGATGTTTCCGATTTCCAGCCACGCCTGCAAGGCCAGGGCGGCCGTGGTGGCCCATAGGACAAGCGAAGCAACGAGGGCAACTTTGCGGCGATCGTAGGCGTCCGAAACGGAGCCTCCGTAAAGCCCGGCGATGACCAAGGGCACCAGCGCAAAGATGCCCAGGAGGCCCACGTAGAAGCTCTCCTGTGTGAGCCGGTAGACCTCCAGGCTAACGGCCACCAAGGTCAATTGGGTTCCTATGGCAGCTACCGAGGCCCCCAGCCAGAGCCGCCGAAAAGCCGGGCTCTCCTTCAAAGGGGTGATATCTGCCAATAGTTTCGCCACCGTCTTACCCTAACTACCCCTGAGGCAACCTCCCGTAACTCTCCCCGCCTTCGGTAACGCTTGGTAGGCTCACCCCGGGGAAGGAGTTGACATGGGCTTGGAGCGACGATTGCTGTACCGTTCGGGGTTTTGGGAAATAGCCCGGCCGCGCCACCCCCTCACGGCCGGGCACATCCTGATCCGGTTGTCTGACCCTGCCACCGAGTTCGCCCATGCATCAGCGACCGACTGGCTTTTCTGCCACAACCTTGTGCGCGCAGCACTCCATGACGTGTTGGGGGCAACCCGCTACGCGGTGATGTTCGCCCACCGTTGGCATCCGCTGGGCTCCGCCATCGGCGAGCCTGTGGCTGAGTCTTCAACACCTACGTTCCATCTGTTCGGGCGCTGGGACGGAGAAACCACGACGCCGGGGGCTCAGCTTTCGTTGCCGGCCCACCGTCGTCTCGGGGAGCCTGATCACTTGGAAGCTACCGATGCCGCCGTCCGTGAGGCGCTGCGGCGGAGGCGGCCAGAAGCCGCCATGAGTTCTGAGCCGGGGGCGGGCGACGCCGTCGAGCCTTCCACTATTCCCGGTCCGCTGGTGCGGGCGGTGCAAGCAGGACCGCACCACACAGTGATTGAGCCTGTCCGGGCGGTGGCGCTGGTCCGTGATGTTTTGCCGGCGGAGTTGCTGGCCATGGCGGCCGCCTTGGCTGAGCTTCCCTTGAGCGGGGGTCTGAGCGGATTCAGCTGCCTGGCACTGGAATCGGAGACAGCAGGTAGTCCGCTGCGGGTCCATGCGCTGGGCCGATCCGCGGCAGAGGAAGCCAATCCGCTGGAAGCGCTGATGAGTTCACCGGAAGTTAGCCTTGCCTTATTGTGAACTCCTCAAAATAAGTGTTTCAATGAGTGCATGACAGATCACACAGCCGAGCAAGCAGAATGGGCAGCCGCCCTGCATGCCCACGGCCGGCGTGTGACAAAACAGCGGCTGGCAGTGCTCGCCGCAGTCCAGCACCATCCGCACTCCCCGGCAGAAGGCATTCTTGCCGCTGCCCGCACAGAGCTTCCTGAACTGACGGCGCAGTCCGTTTATGTTGTGCTCAGCGACCTCACGGACCTGCAGATGCTGCGCCGCTTTGAACCGCCGCACTCCCCTGCGCTGTACGAAACCCGCGTGGGCGACAACCACCATCACGCCGTCTGTATCAGCTGCGGCAAGGTGGAGGACGTGGATTGCGCCGTGGGCCACGCCCCGTGCCTCACACCGCATTGGGATGAGAATTCCAAGCCCATGACCATTCAGATCGCAGATGTCCTGTACCAAGGCATCTGCCAGGACTGCCAGTCCAAACAACAGCTTCCCGTAACTTCCGTAACTCAGAAATAAGAAAAAGGAGAACAATGACTGCCATTTCAACGACTCAGTCAGGTGCCCCCGTTACGTCCGACGCGCACTCGAAGTCCGTCGGCGCTGACGGTGCCATCATCCTCACCGACCACTACCTGGTGGAAAAGCTTGCGCAGTTCAACCGCGAGCGGGTGCCGGAGCGCGTAGTGCACGCCAAGGGTGGCGGCGCATTCGGTACGTTCAAGACCACCTCGGACGTTTCGGCGTACACCAAGGCAGCTTTCCTTCAGCCGGGCGTCGAGACGGACATGCTGATCCGTTTCTCCTCCGTCGCAGGCGAGAACGGTTCTCCCGATACCTGGCGCGACCCCCGCGGTTTCGCCGTGAAGTTCTACACCTCCGAGGGCAACTACGACCTCGTTGGCAACAACACCCCCGTCTTCTTCATCCGCGACGGCATCAAGTTCCCGGACTTCATCCACTCCCAGAAGCGCCTCCCGGGCAGCCACCTGCGTGACGCTGACATGCAGTGGGACTTCTGGACCCTCTCCCCCGAGTCCGCCCACCAGGTCACCTGGCTTATGGGCGACCGCGGCCTCCCGGCTTCCTGGCGTGAAATGCAGGGCTACGGCTCGCACACCTACCAGTGGATCAACGCCGCCGGCGAGCGTTTCTGGGTCAAGTACCACTTCAAGTCCAACCAGGGCGTCAAGACCATCACGGGCGACCAGGCCGAAGAACTCGCCGGTTCGGACGCGGACTTCTACATCCGCGACCTCCAGGAGAACATTGCCGATGGCAACTTCCCCTCCTGGGAACTGCACGTCCAGGTCATGCCGTACGAGGATGCCAAGACGTACCGCTTCAACCCGTTCGACCTCACCAAGGTCTGGCCGCACTCTGACTACCCGCTGATCCACGTGGGCACCATGGAGCTGAACAAGAACCCGGAGAACTACTTCGCGCAGATCGAGCAGGCCACCTTCGCGCCGTCGAACTTCGTACCGGGCATCGCCGCTTCCCCGGACAAGATGCTGCAGGCTCGCATCTTCTCCTACGCAGACGCACACCGCTACCGCGTGGGCACCAACCACGCTCAGATCCCGGTGAACCAGCCGAAGAACCAGGTCAACAACTACAGCCAGGACGGCCAGGGTCGTTTCCTGTTCAATTCCCCCTCCACCCCGGTGTACGCACCGAACTCGGTGGGTGGCCCGGCTGCTGTTGAGCCGACTTCACCGGCTGGCGGCTGGGAGAACGACGGCGAGCTCACCCTCTCCGCCCACACCCTGCACGCTGAGGACGACGACTTCGGCCAGGCCGGGACCCTGTACCGCGAGGTCTACGACGACGCCGCAAAGGCCCGCCTTCTGGACACCATCACCGGTGCTGTTGGCGGCGTGAAGAACGCCGACATCAAGGAACGCGCCATCCAGTACTGGACCAACGTTGACTCCGATCTTGGCGCCAAGCTCCGTGCCAACCTCGGTGCAGGCCAGACCGAGTCCGACGCCGAAGCAGCCAACAAGGTCTAAGCGTCTTTTGCTCTAGTGCTTTCCAGAACACCCCGCTGCGGATCTTCTCCGCGGCGGGGTGTTCTTTTGTTTTCCACATAGCCCACCCAGGCTATGGCTGGGCAGACGTTGCCGTCCCTAGGATCCTTCTATGACCACATTTGAAGGCATCCCTACCGCCGCGTTCCGTTTCTACGCCGAGCTTGAAGAGAACAACAACCGTGAGTGGTGGCTGGAACACAAAACAACGTACGACGCCGAGGTGAAGCAACCGCTGGTATCGCTCCTTTCGGAGCTGGAGCCGGAGTTCGGGCCGGCAAAGATCTTTCGGCCGAACAGGGACGTCAGATTCTCCCAGGACAAGTCTCCGTACAAGACAGCTCAAGGGGCTTTTGCTGCCGGGCAGGAGGGCGTGGGCTTCTATCTGCAAATCAGCGCCGACGGCCTGCTGATCGGCGGCGGCTACCACTCCCACACTCCGGCGCAACTGGCACGTTTCCGGGCCGCAGTGGACGCCCCTGAGAGCGGATTGGAGCTCCAGAAGATTGTGGATGCGGTGGCGGCGGCAGGTTTCGCCATTGAAGGTGAGAGACTCAAGACCGTTCCGCGGGGTTTCGATAAGGACCATCCACGGGCCGAGCTTCTCAAGCACAAGTCCTTGTCAGCGGGCGTAGAGGTGGGCCAACCGGAGTGGGTGTCCACGTCCGCAGCCCGTCAGGAGATTGCTGCCAGGTGGGAAGTGCTGAGGCCGCTGGTTGAGTGGGTGGGTGAGCATGCAGCGCCGTAGCCGAGGCGAGGCTGGCGCGAACCGATGCGGGCGCGAACCGATGCCGGCGCGAGCCGAGGCTGGTGCTGCTGCCGCCGCCACGCAAAAGCGCCCGGAAACCGATGGTTCGTAAACCGATGGTTCCCGGGCGCCTAGAGAGCTATTTAGACGACTGGTACAGCTGTATCAGGCAGCTGTCTGACAAGCTGCTCGCATTGGTCTATACCTTGGTGAAGGTGTCTTCGTCCTCGCCGCCCTTGCCCTGCCGGCCTTCCGGGCTGCTGTTGACAGAGGCCTTGGCTACAGCGAACTTCTCGTTCAGCCGCGAGTGGCGCTGGCCGTAAGCGAAGTAGATGCCCATGCCGATGACCAGCCAGATGGCGAAGAAGATCCAGGTTTCAACGGCGAGGTTGGTCATGAGGTAGAAGCAGAGTACTGCGGAGACCCACGGCAGGACCTTGCCGAACGGGACACGGAAGGCAGGCTTCAGGTCCGGGCGCTTCTTGCGGAGCACCAGGATGCCCAGGCTCACCATCACGAACGCAGAGAGCGTCCCGATGTTGATCATTTCCTCGAGCAAGTCCACCTTGGTTACGCCTGCCACAATGGCCACTGCTGCGCCACAGATGATCTGCAGGCGGGCCGGCGTGGAGCGCTTGTCGCTGGTCTTGGACAGAGAACGCGGCAGGAGTCCGTCGCGGCTCATGGCAAGGACCACACGGGACAGGCCCATGAGCAGCACCATAATCACGGTGGTCAGGCCCACCAGGGAGCCAAATGCGATGATCTTGGCAGCATCAGTGTTACCCACGGCCTCAAAAGCCGTGGTCAGGGTGGGGTTCTTCACCTCGGCCAATTGCGTGTAGGAAACCATTCCCGTCAGCGCCAGGGAGACCAAAATGTAGAGAAGCGTGACCACTGCGAGGCCACCGAAGATGCCGCGGGGAAGGGTCTTCTGCGGGTTCTTGACTTCTTCCGCCGAGGTTGCCACCACGTCAAAGCCGATGAAGGCAAAGAACACCAGGGCTGCACCGGCGAAGACGCCGAGGGTTCCATATTGGGCGGGAGCAGCGCCGGTGAGGAAGCCGAAGAAGGACTGCTTCATGACGTCAGCGGCGCCGGATTCGGTGGGCTCCGAGGCAGGAATGAACGGCGTGTAGTTGGAGAACTTCACGTAGCTGAAGCCAACAACGATCACGAAGAGCACCACGGCGATCTTGATCAGGGTGAAGATGTTGCCAACACGGGCGGACAACTTTGTCCCCAGCACCAGCAGGACCGTGAAGATCGCAACAATCAGGAAGGCACCCCAGTAGAGGTCAACACCAGCCACTTGGAATGACGGCGGCATCTCCACGCCCATCAGGCCGAAGACCGTACTGAGGTAGATGCCCCAGTACTTGGCGATCACGGCAGCGGCGGTGAAGAGTTCAAGGATGAGGTTCCAGCCGATGATCCAAGCCAGGACCTCGCCCATGGTGGCATAAGTGAAGACGTAGGCGGAGCCTGCAACGGGGATCGCCGTGGCGAACTCGGCGTAGCACATGATGGCCAAAGCACACGTGACAGCGGCAATGGCAAACGAGATGGTGACGGCCGGGCCGGCAAAGTTTGCAGCAGCCTTGGCACCGACGGAGAAGATACCGGCGCCGACAGCAACGGCGACGCCCATGATCATCAGGTCCCAGGTACTGAGGCTGCGCTTCAGCTTACGCCCGGGCTCATCGGCATCGGCGATCGACTGCTCGATCGACTTGGTCCTGAAAATGTTCATAAAAATGCCACATTCTGGATGGGAGTGGTATAGGACTCATCAAGAATAGTGTCCGGCCAATGGACGACCATATTTATCCCAGATAGTGAGACGGCTTGTGAAAGGCGAGGCCGGTGGGATTGATGTGACGGAGGTCCGGTAACCCCCGTCACACCAGCTATCTGGCCCTAGATGCTAGGCACATCCCAGTCCATGAGGGTGGAACGAATCAGGAATCGCTTGCCCTCGGGTGACTCAACCGAGAAACCACTGCCTCGGCCGTTGACGACATCCACGGTCAGGTGGGTGTGGGACCAGTAATTGAACTGTTCCTTGGACATCCAAAACTCGAGCGGCTGCGGCTCTCCTCCGGTGCCGATATCGAACCTGCCGAGGAGAACGTCGGAAGCGCCTGTCACGAACTCCCCCGCCGGAAAGCACATAGGGGCGGATCCATCGCAGCAGCCACCGGACTGATGGAACATGAGCGGCCCGTGCTGCTTCCAGAGCTTGCGGAGCAGGTCCACGGACACCGCGGTGAGCGCCACCCGGGAGAAATTTTCCCCGGGTAGCGTCACCGCGGCTTCTACGCTGATGTTGTTCATCAGAACTTCAGCACCACGCGGCCGTCGATCTTGGCGTGCTTCATCTCGTCAAACACAGCGTTGACCTCGGAGAGTTCCCTTGTTGAGACTGTGGGCTTGATCTTTCCCTGGGCATAGAACTCCAATGCTTCTTCAAGGTCCTGCCGCGTGCCCACAATGGAGCCCCGGACGGTCAGTCCCTTGAGGACGATCTCGAAGATCGGCGCAGGGAAGTCTCCCGGAGGCAAGCCGTTGAAGACGATGGTTCCACCACGCCGTGCCATGCCGATCGCCTGGCCGAATGCAGAGGGGTGGACTGCGGTCACCAAGACACCGTGGCAGCCGCCTGTTTCGCGCTGGATGACTTCCGCCGGATCCTCGTGCAAGGCATTGACCGTCAGTTCGGCGCCGTGCTCACGTGCCAGAGCCAGCTTGTCATCGGCAATGTCCACCGCGGCTACCCGCAGGCCCATGGCCACCGCGTACTGCACGGCGATGTGTCCCAGACCGCCGATGCCGGAGATGGTGACCCACTGGCCGGGCCTGGTCTCTGTCATCTTCAGGCCCTTGTACACAGTGACTCCAGCACACAGCACCGGAGCAACTTCAACGGGGTCCGAGCCCTCGGGAATCCGCGCCGCAAAGCGTGTATCCACCAGCATGTACTCCCCGAACGAGCCGTCCACGCTGTAGCCGCCGTTCTGCTGGGACTCGCACAGGGTTTCCCAGCCGGTCCGGCAGTACTGGCAGTCCCCGCAGGCAGACCACAACCAGGCATTCCCTACGAGGTCGCCCACGGCGACATCCGTGACGCCTTCCCCGAGGGCCACTACTTCTCCCACACCTTCATGGCCTGGGATAAACGGTGGCGTCGGCTTGACCGGCCAGTCGCCTTCGGCGGCGTGCAGGTCGGTATGACATACCCCCGACGTTATGAGACGGACCAGCGCCTGGCCTGGCCCTGGCGTCGGGCGTTCAACATCCTTGACCGTAAGGTCGGCTCCGAATTCCGTAACTACTGCAGCTCGCATGGTTGTAGTCATTGACGATCTCCTTTGATCTATACGAATAGTGGAAGTTTTTGTACAGCTGATGCCCCTAAGAACGCTCAATAAGGGCATCTGCTGTACAAAATCTCTTAGAAGAAGCCCAGCTTGTTCTCGTTGTAGCTGACCAGGAGGTTCTTGGTCTGCTGGTAGTGGTCCAGCATCATGGCGTGGTTCTCACGGCCAATACCTGAGGACTTGTAGCCGCCGAAAGCGGCACCTGCCGGGTAGGCGTGGTAGTTGTTGACCCACACACGGCCGGCCTGGATTTCCCGGCCTGCGCGGTAGGCCACGTTTCCGTTGCGCGACCAGACACCGGCGCCCAGTCCGTAGAGGGTGTCGTTGGCGATGCCGATGGCGTCGTTATAGTCGCTGAACTTGGTGACGGACACTACCGGGCCGAAGATCTCTTCCTGGAAGATCCGCATCCGGTTATGGCCTTCGAAAATGGTGGGCTGGACGTAGTAGCCGCCGGCCAGGTCGCCTGACAGCTCCGCCCGGGCGCCACCGGTGAGCAGCTTGGCACCTTCCTGCTTTCCGATATCGATGTAGGACAGGATCTTCTCCAGCTGGTCATTGGATGCTTGGGCTCCAACCTGGGTCTCGGTGTCCAACGGGTTGCCCTGGATGATCTTGTTGGTCCGGGCCACGACGTCCGTCATGAAGGAATCGTAGATGCCCTCCTGGACCAGTGCCCGTGAGGGGCAGGTGCAGACTTCACCTTGGTTGAAGGCAAAAAGCGTGAAGCCTTCCTGGGCTTTGTCGTAGAAAGCATCGTTGTGGTCAGCGACGTCGTCGAAGAAGATGTTAGGGCTCTTGCCGCCCAGTTCCAGGGTGACCGGGATGAGGTTGTTGGAGGCGTACTGGCTGATCAGCCGGCCCGTGGTGGTCTCACCGGTGAAGGCGATCTTACGGATCCGCGAGCTGGAGGCGAGCGGTTTGCCGGCTTCAACGCCGAAACCGTTCACCACGTTCACCACACCGGCCGGGAGGAGATCACCGATGAGTTCCATGAGAACCAGGATGGACGTGGGCGTCTGCTCTGCTGGCTTGAGCACCACGGCGTTGCCCGCTGCCAGCGCCGGCGCCAGCTTCCAGACTGCCATGAGGATGGGGAAGTTCCACGGGATGATCTGGCCAACCACACCCAGCGGCTCCTTGAAGTGGTAGGCCGTGGTGTCCTCGTCCAGCTGGGAGAGGTGGCCTTCCTGCGCACGAACGGCAGAGGCGAAGTAGCGGAAGTGGTCCGCCGCCAACGGGATGTCAGCGTTGAGGGTTTCGCGGACGGGCTTGCCGTTGTCCCACGTTTCCGCGACCGCGAGGAGCTCCACGTTCTCGTCAATGCGATCGGCAATCTTGTTCAGGATGGCTGCGCGTTCCGTGGCGGACGTCTTGCCCCACGAGGGTGCAACCTTGTGGGCGGCGTCCAGTGCCAGCTCGATGTCCTCGGAAGTGCCGCGGGCAACTTCGCAGAAAGCCTTGCCCGTAACAGGGGTGATGTTCTCGAAGTAGCCGCCCTTGACAGGGGCCACCCACTCGCCGCCGATCCAATTCTCGTAACGGTCCTTGAACGTGACCTTCGAACCCTCGGCACCCGGCTGTGCGTAAACAGTCATTGCTAGCTCCTTTGCTGCGAATCACGGTGGCTGTCGCCATTGATCCGAGCCTAGGAGCGGGGAGGTTGCAGCTACGTTGCAACCATGTGAGTCAGCTCACGCTTTCAGTTCCGTTTCGATCCGCTCAAGGTCTGCCACGACGGCGGCCCGCTTGGGCGAGCGAGGCGGCAGCAGCTTCAGGAGCGCAAGGCGGAGGTCGACGTCGTACTTCGCCTCGGGCAGCTCAGCGTACTTGAGGAGCGAATCAACGCTGCCGTCGCTGAGCAGCGCTTCGCGCAGCAGGTGCGAAACCCGCTCGCGCAACTGCACGACGCCGGGCGCCTCCGAACGTGGCAAGAGCGCACCTTTGTAGATTTCCAAGGCGATGCGGTGGGCGCCGCGCTGAAGGCAGCTAAGCACCTGGCCGGAATCGGGCAAGAGCTCAACCGGCAGACGGTAAGGACGGGACCCGGGGACCGCGTCCGGGCTGAGCTCCTGGATGACCTTGCGAAGCCGCACCATCTCCGCGCGAAGGGTCACCGCAGAGCCATCCCCCGGATACAGCTGCGTGCAGAGGTCTTCAGCACTGAGTCCGGCGGGCTGGCTGCTGAGGATGGCCAGGATTTCGCTGTGCCGGGCAGAGAGGGAAACCGTCCGCCCATCGATGCTGAGCAAGGCCTGGTCACGGCCCAACAGCTGCAGGCTGTTCCGGTACAGCGCGTGGCTAGAGGCGGCAGCCGCGCTCCGGCGTCGAGGTTTGTCCTTGACCGCTGCGGCAAGCTGAAGACGCTCGATCCGCAACTGGGCCTGAGCGGCAGCAACTGTCGCCTCCACCAGGGAAAGGGTGTGCGCCGCCACGGCAGTCTCAGTGCCCGTGATATCCACAACGCCCAGCACAGCACCCGAATCGGGATCGTGGAAGGGAACAGCAGTGCAACTCCACGGATGAACGGAGCGCTTGAAGTGCTCCGCGCCCGAAATCTGGATACTGCGGTCCAAAGCAAGTGCGGTGCCGGGTGCGCTGGTGCCCACGGAGGCCTCGGACCAGTCAGCACCGGCCACGAACATCATGCCTTCAGCGCGGCGCTGCATCACCGGATCACCATCCACCCACAGAAGCCGGCCGACGTCGTCACCC
>Ga0247742_10001073_pt1 | contig 19954 bp, 29 predicted proteins | sample UWRJL208509C2_FD_180944 | JGI IMG/M metagenome (GOLD analysis project Ga0247742, IMG submission 180944) | Plant litter microbial communities from Arlington Agricultural Research Station in Wisconsin, United States - UWRJ-L208-509C-2 | ecosystem: Environmental > Terrestrial > Plant litter >... | reverse complement strand
CTAATTAACCGGGGGGCCCTCCGCCAACGCTAAGAGATTGGACCGCTAATTTATATACAACGGACCGGCTCTTAAGACGACTCCGAAATTTGAGTCGTCTTAGGAGCCGGTCCGTTGTATATGAATTAGCGGTCCAATCTCTTAGCGTTGGCGGAGGGCCCCCCGGTTAATTAGCAGATCTAGATCCTCAAATATTTTCATAATTTTACCTTATTTATTGAGAGCACAGTGACACAAAAACCAAAAATTTCCGACTCAAGTCGCGGCAACACTATAATTGGTAGGTCCTATAACTATAATATTGTATCGCTTATGAGCCCATCATAGCCGTAATATAATTCCCCAAGTAGTCTGGGAGCTATATTATATTACACCCTCCCAAGGTCTCATGCCTGTAATATTTTACACCTTTCAAAGTCCTCATAGCTATAATTTATTATGCTCTATACAGCCATATCAGATTACGCCTTCGGTAGGTCCTATAACTATGATATTGTATTGTGTCCTAAGTAGTAGTCTGGGGGCTATATTATATTACGCCCATCTGATATCTTAAGCCTGTAATTTTGTACCCCTTTGTAAGTTCTCAAGGCTATAATTTATTATACTCTGCACGGCTCTTGATGCCATACCAGATTACATCTTTCTGAACACTCAAGGCTGTAATTTTGTATCCCTAAGTTCTCAGGGCTATAATTTATTACGCTCCACATGGCTCTTGCCATACTATAATATGGGTGGGGTTCGTTCAGAAAGATAATATTTTATGGCTCTTGGAATCGCCGGGGCAATAATTTACTCCATTCTACTAGCTCACTTCCTTCCCAAGCCTTCGAAGCTTTAACCTATTCCAGATAGCCAGAAATACTCTGGTGTAGATAACAGCGCGGTCCTGCCTCATATAGCTAACTGGCTTCCTGATTCGGCTTATCCCTCCATTCCCACATTCAGCAGCGCTGCTGTTCAATAGGCCCAGACGAGGATCCTTGTCAGCATAGGTCTTGAGAAAGCATGCCGGTCCGCATTTGGTGTGACCATTTGAATGGCAGTCATCGATGACAAATTGAGTGTTTTTGAAGAAGTGTGGCTCCCGAGTCAAGCAGTATGGACCCAAGGCACATGCATAGTCGTATATCACCCATGACGGTGGGGTTCTCCAGTGTGTTAGCAAAGCAGAGAACACATCATTTCGTCCCTCGGCTCTGGGGATACAGTGAAAACCATACGCGATGCTATGTGTGCACCATGCAACCATTATACCACCCGTAAGTCGCTGCTCTCCATATTGTGCATAGTACTTTGAGCACTTGGATCGTTGCTTGCCTTTTTCTGGGTTCTGATCATGCTTGAGATATGGGTAGCTTGGACGAAGTCGTATCTGGGGCATGCCATATAACGAACCAGTCTTTATAAATATATCAGTTTGCATATTCTGCGAAGCAACAGTCGCTGTGAATCCAGACTAACCTGTTTCCAATCCCCTGCAGAGCTTGGGATTTGACCTACTGAAGGAGAATCTGTATGAGCGGCCAGATCTCCCCAAGTGGCCCGTGCCTGCTGCTCTAACCATCTGAATAGACCCAGGACACATGGGTTATACACCTCAGTTAGCCCAAGATAGACGGTTGAGGAGGGATGGTCGATCCCAAACTCTTCAAATCTGAGGACTTCATATAAGGCTGGAATACATCGAAGACGGGTAGAGTTCAGCTTTGTCGGTGCAGTATTGAAGGTGCTAAGCTCCATTAAGGATGGATATGGTATCATTTGCAGAACGGACTCTTCAGCAGAGATCTGGATGGACATAAGCATATGCACTAGGATGTAACACCATACTTACCTCTTTAAATAATGAGATATATACCGATGGAGGCTTCAAATTGGCAGATAGACGTCCTAAGCCACAATACTGATGGAAAGTCCGACCTAAGTCCAAATTGATTTTTGATAGTCCCTCATGTACGGAGGGAATGAGGTTCAGCCGCACGATTGCTTCATCAACTAGCTTCGATTTTTCTGCCACTGAACCACGAGGCAAGGATGCTTCATCGTCAGAGTCCCAGTCAGAATCATTGTCTGTCTCTAAATTGGTACTACTAAGGTCTGCCTCGGTGAGGACCAAAGATTTTCCAGTAACGACCTTCCGAAGTGTTTGTCGTAGAGGTCGATTCTTGATGATGGCCTGATTTGTAATATACTTAGAGGGCCGTTGCGCAGACTGGGGGTAGATAGTTGTTGGAGGCCTCAACGAAGAGGTTAGATGTTTCTTTCCAAAGGCGAGCGTGACTCCATCAAAAATTATGGCTGTCGGCTCTGGCCCACATACATGGCATCTCATATCACCGTCGAAGGCAATGAGAGAGCTGTATAAAAACCAAGCTGTTCGGAAGGTGTCTTCGTTTATGAAATAAGGGCCATTGGGGCTGTAATTTTTGTATCTGGTACTGATAGTTCCGACCCATGCAACGAATGGTGTTTCGGAAGATGTGTACGCCATAGTGTATTCGTCAAGTAGGTCATGTGAAATGAGGATCTGGTTGTTGTAATTGAATAGCCCAAGCTCCCTACCATCAGGTCCAGCCAGACGTGGACGGCCAGAGGAGCAAGACTTCGGGCAATGGACTAGCTCAACCTGACATGGGAATGCACGCGCTAAGGTGTACACCAGGCACGGGCGCCGAATAATAGGTTGACCGAGCGGAGACAAAATGATGGCACCACATACGCATCTTGCTTGATTTCCAAGTTTAATAGAATCAGGAAGAAGGGCAGCTGGATCCACCCGAGGATATAGTATGGGGTCGGAATGCAAGGACGCCCATAGAGGCGGCATTATTGGCAGGTGAGAGATGCTCTTCGCCCCTTTTGGTGGCGTGGCTAGCACGTCTTTTGGAACCAGTCAGCTTCCATCCAAGGGCGATCGCCTTTGGAATTTACGCACCTTCAACTTGCTCCTCAATTCCAAGTGCCGTGTTATCATCCGCAGTAGATCCCAAGTCCTCCGAAGATCCTGGAGTCAGTCGACTGAGAAACAGTGCCGTCCTCCGAATGTGCACGCAGATCTCATTTCCGTCTTTTGAGCAGATCCAACGTTTCTTCCCTTCCTTCCGGTCTGTACAGTAGACGATCGCTCGGCTTTTAGCTGATTCTTTTTGAGGCTGAGCAGCCCCAACTGAGAATACAAAACGATCTACCAGATCGTCTACATCCCATACAAAGACAACAACGTCTCGGTGCTTGCCTAAATGTTTTCCATTCGATCATCTTAGCTTGTAGTAGTCTGGAATAAGATCTCACCTCAATCAGGAGTATCTTCGATTGGAAACTGCTGCATTCCTTGTTCCTTCAGAAACCTTGCATGTACACAGTCCACGTACGAAACTTGAACTGGACAAAAGCATGTTATGTGCACCATGCCTCCCGTGCTGTACTGCTGGAGGTGGTACCACTGAGGCTATTATGATTGATAATTAGCGACTAATATCTTATGTTAAATAATAGATACATACCTTCACCAATGATTTGTTTGAATCCCAGGCCTGGACTGCAAAAAGATCATGCTCGAGACGGAAGAAGCCAGCTGCTCCAGCATGTACAGCGTCCAGGTAGTCCTGATAGCTCTCTTGGGTAATGCTCCTACTTTCTGTAGGCATTTCTAACACATCTCCTCCAAAGTCTTGAGTGGCTTCAAGGCCCCAGATGTCGTCCTCAGAGATGTCGCAAGGAGTGCCAAATTCGGACAATAAAGCAGCTGCTATAGGTTCTGCCAGCGTATCCAGACTGTGGGCTGGGACATTTGTAACATTCTTCTTTGTCTTCTTACGGGAATGAGAGGATTTTCCTGGTTTGAAAGCAGTACATTGTCGCTTTTGCGGAGAGAGTTTGAAACCGTCAATCTGGGAAGAACCCCCATGCGGTAAGCTCAGCTCCTCATCTGAGGACTGAGTAGGTGCTGCAAGAACAAGCTCATCATCGGAGCTGGAGGACATTTCAAAAAAGGGATAAGTATTGGAAATTCTGGTAGTAAACGATCCTCCATCAAAATCTCAGGCATTTCCCGAGGATGTAACATTTCACAGCCTATAGCTGTAAATAGTTATAATTTCCAAATTAGACATTTGGCCTGTTATGGATTGTTTAGCACGCCCCCAGATCCTCGTCCAGTCACTTACGTGGCCACTCCTCTCTTTTATGGCAAAACTTAACCATATATCCTCTCCCAAAAAGGCACCAAAGGTTCGCCTTTGCCGAATATGTCCTGGCAATCCACCAAAATCCTCCTGTCCCTGTCCCAAAGGACGTAGGCCAAGGGATCCGAAGCAGCCTTTGACGGTGAGTAAGTATCCCTTAACTTGAGATAAAATTGACCTCAGAATTTAGACCTCTGGTCGTCCTCCTGCATCTGTTGAAGATCCAGCTATAGTGGAACCTGATCATGGGCCACTGCTGACTCTGCCCATGGTGCTTATTATACACCGTCTCAGCCATTCCACCCTTACCTTTTCCATATAGCAGATACTTGATACGGTGACGCCAGTGCTGATGCCCACTGCTGCCACAGCTACCTTGAATCTGCCAATTTCTCTAGCCTCGCCTCAAACACCTCAAAGGCTGGGTTTATTCAATGGGCCTATTCCTAGCTGGCCCTCTCCTCATGAGTTTTGGTCCAAGGAGCAGCCGTCTAGCCTCGCTTCAAGTGCACTTTTTCTGGACTCCCAAACACCAAGCCCACTAATACGCCAGCCAGTTGAAGGTGTTCAACAAAGCGGCTCCAATTTCATTGAGCAAACGATTGACCCTCAGCTAATGGTGGATCATATAGACGAGTTGGTATCTATGGAACAGATATCGGAGGAGCCTCAAAACCAGGAGGATGTGGCTCGTAACTTTGAGGAAGATGAAGAGGGCACGCAAAGGAGCAGCTCAGAGGAGGGTGACGGAGATCCACGGAGCAGTCCCATCTCTATTGCCTCGAAGCGACGACGCGAGCGTGCCTCGATGAAGAAGCCTATCCACCAGCTTGTCGAGGGTGCTATGAAAGGTCGGAAGGCCTATAGTATGTGGTTATTTAAATATTCAAGAGTACTGGTGCCTGATGAATCCACCTTAGAGATCCCTCGTACTTCTCCATTACGCCCTGTTCTGACCGAGTCAGCGACAGCTAATAAACGTTTCAAAAGGGAGATGGACGTTGTCATTAGCCGAGTGAAGACCATGTTCTTTTTTTTCAACCGATATGAATCTTACAACTTCACAGTGCGAGCGTATCTGTGAAGAAACGGGAGCTTGGCTTGTTCTCGCTGCTCAGCAGCCAAATGGATCGGGGGCAGCGCTCAGCTATACGTCTCCCCATCTTCGACTGGAGGCCATGGAGGATACTACAGGTATCATCAAGCAGTTCCAGCGTCTGACCAAGAGCATGGGCATGGCAAAATTCAAAGACGCACTGGCCATTGCAAAGGAGTTGAATGATCAAATATCCGCTAGGGAGGAGGATCGAAGAGTTGCAGAGGCAGCAGCACTTTCACATGCTCAGCTGATACAGGAGAGGGAGGCAGAGATAGCGCAGAAGGATGAACTCATTGCATCCTTCCGCGCTTGTTTGAAGGAGCTGTAGACCAGACGTACTTATGGCGAATCGATGGTTAGAGAGAGATATCTCATAGTAGTTGAATCAAACACAATAAAATTACAGGTCAAAATATGAGAATTGGTCAGGACTCAGAAAGTACATGCTGAGTAGAGGACAAGGGGATACATCAAAAGAGGGCTGCAATCAAGTCAGAGAAATGGGTCTCTGGACTTCATTTGGGGTCTGAAACATATCCCGTTGATCTTTCTCCAACTCGACAAACTTGGAAAAGCGCCCAATCCCATCCTGAAGCCTCTCTGCTTCTTTTTCATCGACTGCCTGCCTGCGGAGGCTATGCTCACCCCCAATGCGCAAGAGATCTGTTCCTGTGGCGCAACCATAGTCAACAAAGTGTATGATATTGCCAGGAAAATACTGGGTGAAAGAGAGACGAATGCCTCGGTGATTCATTGCAGTGTTCCCATGTTCGATAACGGAGGACGGAATGATGATGGTACACCCAGGTCGGAAGCGCACGGCTTTTTTCAACACAAAAAGGATGAAGAGGGCGTCCTTGCGATACTTGAAGTCTCCCAACGCAGTAATGCAGCATAGACCGTGAGCCATGTTGAGGTTGTCGAGGTGATTATTAGTGACGGTCCTGGGCCCGAGATTGAAGCTACACGCTGGAAGAGTAGAATACCCACGGAAATTTGGTTTGAGAGCATTGTTGAAGCCGTATAGGACTTCCATGTAGTTGAACATCTTTTCGTAAAGTTTAGGGGCAAAGGTGGCCAAGAGACCTGCCCCCAATCAGCAAGGTTAACTGTGAATGAGGCGAAATCCATACTGTTCTGAAAGCCTGCCAAACGGCGGATATTAGGATCCTCGAGCAGAGAGTCCATAAGACGTCCGTGCCCTTTCGATGATGGCTGTATGTTGGTGGGTGTCTAGAACATAGTCAGTTTTGTCTGGGGCAACTCAGCGCCGTCTGGAAAAGACTCACCTGCCGACCCGCACCCATCGACACACCAGAGTGGAAGGCATTGAAGTTGCCACATCGCCCCTTCTCGCTGACAAATCCCTCTTCTAACGCTGTCCCTCGAGCAAGGTTCAGCGTTGTGGTGATGCTTGCAAGGACCTCCTTAAAGTCATCCGACGATCTGTTATCACAAGCCCCCGTGTTCAACTTGAAGCCAGCTGGTTTGGTACCATGCTCCTTGGCCTTGTTTGTAACAGGAGGGCCAGACATAACACCAAAAATAAGGCCGTTGCGATCCTCCAACAGTACAACGCCTCTAGTATAATAGGTCAATAACAAAACAAAACGAAAGGTGTCGAGTACTCACTCTCCATCCCACTTCTCAATTTCGATCCCTACAGCAGCTATATCATCGAGAGTCCACTCCTTGGACGACTCGCTAGGCGCTGGCTTACCCAACCAACCGCCCTTAGCCACCACAATCTCTGAGAGGTCAAAATCAGGGAACTTCATGATTCTGGGAACGACGCTTGCTGGGAGCTTCGGAGGAACTCTACAAGGGAGTTTGAGGGCCACCTCCAGAGCCTGCTTCTTGGTCTTGTTTCTATCTGCTGATCGAATTCGACGACTGGCAGCGGCGGCGGCGAAGTAACCTGTAGATGATACGTTAGATTAGACTATCATAGATATCAAATGAACATACTTTTCGGGGCCGTACCACCAATATGGCCTTTCTTTTGGGCTAGGAAATATTCAGCCACAATATTAACACAAAGGTTTGAACAAGCACCTGCACCGACATCCTTAAGATGATCCGTTTGAAGTCTCGTCATCGGTGGATCAGTTCGGGTCGCTGGCATGGTAAATTTTATCTGCAAGCAAGAGTATAGATGGTCAGCATACGGCTTATTCGTCTACATTGCCATGCGAAGGAAAAATCGAATTCGAACCGTGCAGGCATGCGCAACGCAAATCAGCATGGCGTGTGTAGCCCGAAGACCAAACGAGCGAGCAAAGGCTCGTTCGTCCATGTCGCGATGCGAGGTGACGGGCTGCAGGCCGAGTCGTGCAGCTGTACTGCAGAGAACATCGGCAGGCGTTTAGGTGTACGCCAAATGACAGGACGAATGGGCGAATGCCCATTCATCCATGCCACGGTGCAAATAGGACGGATCAAGGCTGAGTCGTGTAGGTTGTGCTGCAGCGAACATCGGCTAGGCGCTTGGGTGTACGCCAAACGACAGAATAGATGGGCAGAGGTCCATCCATCCATGTCGCTGTGCAAATGGGACGATTCGAGACCGACTCGTGCAGTTGTGCTGCAGCAAACGTCGGCAAGGCGCTTGAGTTACGCCAAATGGCTGAACAAATGAGCGAATGCCCATTGATTCAGGTCACAGTGCAGACAGAGTGAGCTCAAGGCCAAGTCGTACAGTGGTGCTGCAACGAACGTAGGCAAGGCGTGTGGGTGTACGCCAAAAGGCGAAACGGACGTTTGTCCATGTCGCTATGCAAATGTGACCAGCTCAAGGCCGAACCGTGCAGTGGTGCTGCAACGATCGTCGGCGAGGCACTTGGGTGTGCGCCAATAAAGGAACGGGAAAAAGCCCACTCGTCCGTTTCGCTATGCAAACGGGATGGGCTGAAGGTCGAGTCATGCAGTGGTGCTGCAAGGAACATCGGCAAGGCGCGTGGGTGTACGCCTAGAAACGAAATGAATGGGCAAAGCCCTTTTGTCCATGTAGCGGTACGAGTCAAGACCGAGCTGCAACGGGGGTTGGCGAGGCGTGTGGGTGTACACCGAATGACAGGGACAGTCTAACGAGAATTGTACGGCAGAAAAGGAGGACGCGTGAGACAGGCGCTTAAAGAAATCGCCACTGTTCGACTGATCTGGAAACTGATTGAGTCGACGATAATGTGCTTACCAGAAAAATAAGGCCAGCCGATACGAGGGGCAGCTGGGGAATGTCTGGGGCGTCCCCATTCAACCTCTGTTTATGAACGCCCTCGAGGAAAGGAGAACTTGAACTTGGTAAGCCAAATGCAGTCGAGCATGTGTTTAAAAAAAGCTAGGAGACTCACCATTCCAAGCTCATTCCAACGTCCAAGCCTCGGCAGGCTGGTCATTTGATCAGCGGCTTCCACTTCAAGTTCGATTGCGATGTCGCAGTCGAGTTAGGGGGGTCGTGCACTTAGACGCCATCTAAGTGGGAACATCGCCGCCGAGGGTGGTGCACGACCTCCCAGACCCAGCGGCGTGCAGTCGAGTTAGGGGGGTCGTGCACTTAGACGCCGTCTAAGTGGGAACATCGCCGCCAAGGGTGGTGCACGACCTCCAAGTATGTAGTCGTACACAGGGCGACTTGTCACTGTGCTCACTGTGTACGACTGCCAAGTTCAAATGCTCTGCCGTTAACACGTGACCTGCGGCATCGTTTATCACGCGTTCGATTGGATCTCAACTGCCTCACCGCCGTCTCCCAACGCTCAGCCTCGATATAAGCCGCCGTGAGCCCCTCCCCTCGTATAGGATGTGGTGCCGGCGCCGCCACAACCCCGCCTCCACCTCGCGACTCATGACCGCCCCCAACAGCGTAAGAGTCGCGCTTCGACACCCCTTGGGTCAAGGTACGTGCCACACCTCAAATACGCCACTGGTTAACCATCCTCTACATCACAGATCCACGCATCTAGCGTACTACAACGAATGAAACGACGCGACACATCCACATCGATTGCGCCATGGGGTGGGATCTGCAAAATGTGGTGTTCCTCGAGTCAAACAAATAAGCGTACTCCTTGCTGTTTGTCACCTCATTCGACAACTGACCTTCGTTTCACAGGCAAGCAAGATGAATATGGTGGGTGTAATGTTGTTACACGGGTAAGCCTCTTCACCTCCTTTATCCACCTCTATTTCTGCTCACACCACGTAACTCAGACAATGCCAAAGCCCTCTGGGTCTACTAACAATAACTCACACGTGCCAATATCGCAGACAATCGCCATTAAGTTCAACAAATAGGTGAATAGGCGTATTTACAACATTTTGACACCTCGAGACGACGAGAAGAAGGGGTCGACAGCGACATCGAAGACGGGGGAGGAATGGGTAGACGGTCTGCTGGTCATCGTACAAGGTTCGTATGCGACCGAGGGCGATGGAGCGCGTTTTACAATGCAGGTATGTTGACCCTCCCTCTGTGACTGTATTCCTACCCACTTATGTCGTTTTACAACAATTTATCCTCACTGTTCGCTGCAAGTATCGCATTTACAAGGTCGACGCCAATGCTGCCCCGAGTTTTGACAAAGGACGTCGAACTTCCTGGCTCTCATTCGATCAGTAAGTGGGTTCATGACGTCTCGTGTCTTGTTAGTGCTAATCTCTCGATGGCAGGAGCAGTGGCGCCCCAGAAGATGATCTTTTTGTGAACTCACTCCATGTTTTGTGGGTCCATTTCCTTCCTATCACTTTGGAAAATGGAGTATGCTGATGAATCTCTCGTTAATTTATAGTTATACACACTACAGTACCTATGTAGGAGTAAGCCGTTCAGTCTCTCCAATATAAGGCAGGGTTGTTCCGAATTTCCGTCTGAGTTAGCGTCTGAACAACCCAACAACCAGCCCTTGGGCCTGGAGGCTCGGGGTTTAAATAGAACTTGACACCAGCTTCCATCCAACCCACCTCAAGTATGTCCAAGCCTGAGTCTTCGAGAAAGGGTCAAGACGGCCTGACCAAGCACCAATGGTACGAGTTGAGGTGAGATCTTACCATTTCTTTTAGAAGCATGAGTACTGACGCCCATTGTAGAAACAGGGACAGCAGGAGGGAAAGAAACGCCTTGAGGATGCGCATCGTAAGAGCACGAGAAACGTAAGCATTATGTTTATAACAGCCTCGGATTATCATCATCAATGTCTTGCGTTTAGGCAGAGTTACGACCAACCGAAATTGGAGATAACCCAGACAACCGACAGACTGTAAGCCACCAGCTGGATTGTTTTGAGTCTTCTCTCACCCAAAATCATAGAGAGTCGGGGCCTAGCCCCTTGCCACGTTTCTGGATTGCTGCAGCTGCGGAGTTCAACATCAGTGCAGTCCAGGCTGAAATTGACTCTCGGGTTCGACAACCCAGCTCATCTGACTCCGAAGAGGAGGACGAAGTGCACAGGGTCCTTGGTGTGCCTGACGAGTGGGAGAAGATGGAGGTGATTCGGACAGAGGTGGTTCGATGGGCAAGTATCTGGGGTGGGGTCGCTTGTTGGCCAGATTCCTTGGAGCTTATGTTTCAGGCTGCATGTGCAGAAGGGCGCCAGAGAACGATCGATTGGAGTCTCGAGGTCTGGTCACACATGGAGACTGGTCGACAACTTCTCCAACTCTTGGAGAATCTGGATGGGGAGCTTCCCGACCATCCATATGTGCTCCGGGTCCTATGGCACGAGTATCGGAATGCGATCAGCACACTGGTGGAGGGGACAACGATCATCAAAACACGCGTGAACATGGTCAATCCAGGAATGTTCGCACTAAAAGGAGAGTCGTCGGAGATTTGACATCATTATTGAAAGTACGGTCGTATAAAGCCCTCTCGATGAATACAATGAATCCTGCGCCATAATTACTGCATGTCTGCTGTTGAGGTTAGTTCTCCACCTCTATTTCCCATCGATCTACTTAGAGGGCATGCAGATCATCGAATTATTTGAAGAAGAGGAAGAGGAGTTCTGGCATGATTTCGCTGACCCAATTTCGGGGTCCAGTCCGGTAAGACATCCTCCTGTCGTCAGGTGTGCGGTGCCTGATGTCAGTGGTAGTATGCCACTCCATGGTCTTATTGTGGCGACCCCGATTGCCCAAGGGCAATTTGTCTGTTGTCGCCGCGAACCGACATCTTCTTTTGGCTAAAGGTGAGGCCGTGTTGATAGGATATGAATGTGGATTGCTAACTGACTTTTGTTGTGTATAGAATGGTGTCCACTTTCGCTGGAAGGCTGTGGTTCACAGTGGCTCTTACTATATTCTCGAAGATGCCCATTTGACGCATATGTTGGATATCCATTCTCAAAACCTGCTTGTTTATCGAGCTCAGCGGGAACCGCACTGGGAGCATGCCAACGGCCTTGGAATGGAGTTAATATCCCCGGCTGAGGTTCTTCTCTACCGTTCGTCGGAAGTGGATGCCAAGGACTGCACTGGTCTGTCTGCTCTCATATGCCAACTCCATGCCCGAATGGAGGCCTATCACAGGCTGTATTCCAACGATTCTGATATACCACTCCCAATCCCAATGCCCTATCTAATAATCCAGTAGCTAGCCATTAAACCTCTACCTCACGAACTCCTCTGGATGCTATGTAGCTCTGAAATAAGATCATCCAAGCCTTGGCACTGTGCTTTGGGCAGGCCCTCTGGTCGTATGATGAGGAAGCCAGGGAACTTAATGCGGATTCTACATCTTGGCGGAAGTCGCCCCCAAGACGCATCGCCTGCAAAGTAGATCACGTATGGAACATTCTCGAAGTTGGCCATGTGGAAGAGGTGTGTGTGGTGGTGCAGAGATATCAAGCCATCCTCCGAGTGCATAGTCCATTGGCGAACTGGCGTCATCTGTTCGAAAATTAACAAGATGCTGAGATATGACTTTGGTGGGCTTACAGATTCCCCAACAATGCCAGCGATGTATATGCAGAGGGTAACGTCTTCGTGACCATTACACTTGGTATTTGGGCAACGCCCATCACCGCATCTGATAGGTAGAGTGGCCATGGTCAAGACGGTTGTCATATAACACAATCATATCACCCTTAATATATATACTGAGCCGGATCCAGTACTAATCGAGATTCATTACAATTGTGTCATGAGTATCTAGCCTCAGTTCACCCCCTTCCATCAGAACGAAGTCGACAATCAGTTTTGGAAGCCCAGGAGAAAGCCCATTCTGAAGTGTAACTGCTGGGTGTCCAACCACGCTCGGAATGGCCTTGAATGCAAAGTCGACGAGGTGGGCACACGTCGGCCACTGTCTACTGTCCATACTTCGAGGACCTAGCTCCAGCGTGACTACTAACCTCTTTTCAATGCTGATTAAGTACCACTCGGCCAGCCGTTCCACCCTCTCTGCAGGTAGATACTCTACGTGAGCGACGACAGTAGCAATCTTCTGGAGGAGTCGGAGGTTGGCAGCCTTCCAGGCGTTTACCATCCGGCCAGGTGTTGCACAGGTGGGTCGATGGATGTCACAGTGTGTGTTGCAGCATTTGGTGCTCTATCGTCTGGTCAGTATACTGTTAGGATACACCGCAGAAAGGACATACACAGTATCGAACAATATTGCAATTGTTGCATACACGAAACGCAGATATTCGATTAGCAACTGCAATGCCCAGTTGCGGACAAATGGGGTTCTGGCAGGGGTTTGCCAAGGCTACTGGATGGTCAGCGCTGTAGACTGCAAAAGCAATGGACGAAGGTGCCTACATGGGTGAGGACGCTGGTATCCTGGGATTGGGAGAGGAATGGACATCGAAACGTTGTACTATAATCATTCCAAATTTTGTTTTTAAATTCTCTGATCTAATCATTTCCAAACGGAGTTGGTCAATCGACGCCTCCATCAAAGCGCATGCCATCCGGATCTCGTCCACATATGGAAGTCCCGATATCGGCCCACATATGGAAGCGCAAATCATTGGCAGGACCTCAACTGCCAATTATCCTAGTTAAGGGGATGGCCCTTGGTTTTTATTACAACCCTATCCTGCATTTTTATTACAGCCCATGACAGACAATAGAGAGACGCTCGTCAATGGTGAGCATTGCTCTGATTTCATTGCGTCTCTAGCTGTTGACCTGACTCATGATCTAGTGCTCGCGCTCTCTGGAGAGCACCTTTCAGCGTGCGATAAAGCGCACGGCAGTGCTTTGGATGTCTTAAACAAAGTGATGCTACTCAAGACTCGAGGGGCCAAAAGTAATACATTATCCTCAATATATCGAACCTTTTACTGATGTTGTTATTAGAGGAACAGAAAGTCTCCGCCGCTGCCGGGGATGTAGCTCTGGCGAGTGAGCAACTTAGATTCGCCAGAACAAAGCATGAGGACCTGGTTCAAAGACTGGCTTCGTTGGATGAGGTAGCGTGTTTTACCCTATTTATATCTTTTGTACTTACAATTCAACGTCTTCGTCTTCAGCACCTCAAAGGCTTGGATGTCCAATCTATGGCTGTTTCCCAGTCCATAATCCAGGCGCCCCTCACCAACATCGATGTTCCAATGGTGTCCGCTTCTTCTGCCTGCATAGAAGAGGTGCCAAACAGCAGTGCTGTCCATCCTCAGACGACCGGCGACGCCTTTCAAATGGACATTGTCAGCGCTAGTGCCAGTAACCAGAAAGATTTCTCTGGAAAGAGAAGTTTGGACGAAGCCTTCGGATCCAGCGGGTCTCTTGACCAGAAACAACCATCAAACAATGGAGTAGCCGCAGAGAATGGGAACGGAGACGAAAACTCTAGTGTCCCCTCGGATAAGACGGATTCCAAGAAGATCAAGCTTGATAAGCTGGATGATAGTGAGAATATTTAATACCAACTGTTGAAGAATTTCCGGCTCACGATTCTCTATGCCCAGTCAAGAGCGAGGCGCTGGAGAGCAGATCCAAAAGTAAAGGTAAGCTATTTTCTACTCGCCCTCCTACTCCATAAGCTAACGTAGTTCTGGCCATTATCCAGGAAAGAAGAAGGATCAGTCGAACAAGCTTTACACGATGTCTGATGGTGAAGATGAAGACGCTCCTCCTCTACCGCAGAAAAAGTCTTCATCGAATCAAGAGAGTACGCTTAAGTCTTTGCTACCTATCACCCACGTACTAATGTATTTATTTTTTGTCAGATACAATCACCGAGAAGCTAAAGAACAAGGAATTTGTTGAACGTCTTCGAAGTGAGATTTTCCCTCTTCTATACGCCATTACAAGAGCTGATGTACTCCAGAGGAAGGATCGAAGGCCATTGCAGATTTTTTGAGAAGCCCTGCCGCAAACCCACTTTCCAGCGACCTCACTGAGGCCATTCGATCCATTCCCGATTTTTTGCCAGAAGCTGCTACGACCTCTGAGAAGCTTGCCCTTGCGTCTCTCACCAATACCTACAACAACGTTCTCTGTCTATACCATACCAAGAAGGACAGACGGGGTGGCTCTGTCAATGGAGCTGCTGACAAGGCTGGACACTTTTTCCACGGCGTCCCAGGTATTCGCATGCTTGCCAAAAGCAAGGCTAGGTGGACAAAGCCACAGGCTGGGCTTCTTCACTGCGGTTGCTCAAAGGAAGACGTCTTGTTGGATTTCTACTGGTATAAAACATGGTCAGTCACCTTCACAGCTGATGACGTCGAGATGACGGAGGGTATGGGTTATGAGTACCTCCATCCATGGGACCGTGGATTTGTGATTGAGTACTTCAAGTCAATAACCGGCCTTACGATCAGTGATCTTTATTGTTCTTCGAGGATCTCGGAGAAGGCGCACAAAATCATGGTGGTGAAGAAGTCCATCGAATTTTTGATGAAGCAGCTCAACGAGCTCTCGGGTGGGGATGGGGATGACAACAGTTATAAAGTCGAGCCTCCTCTCTTCCCTTTACGTGCACCAATAAAGTTTGGAAACGGCTATGACACAGATCCAGAGAAGGAGACTGTTCAGGAGAACACCCAGACTGATGACTAGCTCTCAGACCTCTATGTAGCAGCTGTTGTGTATTGGAATTAAATAAAATTTGTTGGATGCGAAGAACTCAACCAAGTCATACAAATTTATAGTTACAGTGCCAATCAAAGGAGTAATAATGTACAGATTTAACAGCCATCTAACATGTAATAAATTACAGATATGAAAGCTCTGGAAGGTGTACATAATTACATCCTTGATACATCGGAAAGAGATAATAAATTACGAGAGGCCTGTAGGTCATACAGTTTTATAGCTACAGTACCTATTGAAGGGATAATATAGTATGACTTCAACAACCCTCTAGCGTGTAATAAATTATGGGCATGAGAGCACTGGAAGGTGTACACGATTATTTCCTCAATACACGCAAAAGAGATAATAATTTATGGCTCTGAGAGCGCTGGAGGGCGTACATAATTATGTCCTTAATACATCTGAAATGGATAATAAGTTATGGCTCTGAGCGCACTAAAAGGCGTACATAACTACTTCCTCAATACATCTAAAAGGGATAATAAATTATGGGTATGAGAGCACTGGAAGGCGTACATAATTACGTCCTCAATACATCTGAAAGGGATAATAAGTTATGGTTCTGAGAGCGCCGGAAGGTGTACATGGTTACGTCCTCGATACATCTAAAAGGGATAATAAATTATGGGTATGAGAGTGCTGGAGGGCGTACATAATTATGTCCTCAATACATCTGAAAGGGATGAGAAGTTATGGCTCTGAGAGCGCTGGAAGGCGTACATAATTACTTCCTCAATACATCTAAAAGGGATAATAAATTATGGGTATGAGAGTGCTGGAGGGTGTACATAATTACGTCCTCAATCCATGCAAAGGGGATAATAAGTTATGGCTCTGAGAGCACTAAAAGGTGTACATAATTACTTCCTCAATACATCTAAAAGGGATAATAAATTATGGGTATGAGAGCACTGGAAGGTGTACATAATTACGTCCTCAATACCTCTGAAAGGGATAATAAGTACAGCTCTGAGAGCGCTGGAAGGTGTACATAATTACTTCCTCAATACATCTAAAAGGGATAACAAATTATGGGTATGAAAGCGCTGGAGGGCGTACATGATTACGTCCTCAATACCTCTGAAAGGGATAATAAGTTACAGCTCTGAGAGCGCTGGAAGGCGTACATAATTACATCCTCAATACATCTGAAAGGGATAATAAGTTATGGTTCTGAGAGCGCCGGAAGGTGTACGTGGTTACGTCCTCAATGCATCTAAAAGGGATAGGCTTGTAAGTCATAAAAATATATAGCTACAGTCCCCGTCGAAGGGGTGATATAGTATGGTTTCAATAATCGTCTAAAACGAAATATATTACGGCTACGAGAGCTCTGGAAGGCATACATAATTACACACTTTTTTCTTCTGAAAGTTATAATGAATAATGGCTATCAAAGGTTCGTTTGTTACAGCGTCCCCAGGTGCATCAGCTGTACATGGTTATTGCCCTACGTTATTGGAGCCGAAAGTATCTACGGGCTTCATATCTACGTGGGCCGTAAATTAGTATCCTACCTTGAGCAAGCTATACTTTATTACAGTTCATGGAACCCTGCGAGCGGTAAAATATTCTAGTATTGCTGTACCAGCTATACATCTTTATTGTGTGAGTCGACAATTTTGCATGTACCGTAAATTATATGACACCCCACCTAACCGTCGGCTGTACATAAATATCGCTCGGCTAGCAGTAACAACTTACCATCCCAGGCAAGTCGTACTGGTAAGATTTTACTGGTTGCCCATCAAGGAAATTGTGCAAAATTACTACTTCTATACTGTAGATTGACCGTCCATAGTTACTACTTGATTGATCCATAGCAGCTGTGGTGTATTACATAATGCTACCATGATGCAGACGGAGGAAAAGGCCGCCATGGCGGACTTGTTTTGTTCAGTTTGGCGTTCCTGTCTCGAACACCATGGGGTCCATCTGCTATCTGAGATTCTGAAAGCTTATATAATTCTCTATTTTTATCAGATTTTTTTTGCATTTTTATCTCATGTATTTAAGAGAACTTAGTAAAGATACAGAGATTTATATAGGGGCTCTAGACAATTATTTGGAAATTTTTCAAATGCTTTTAGAGGTACAAAGCCTGAAATTAGCCTGGAGTATCTCTAGGTGAGCCTGAGTGCTCCAGAATATTTCAATACTTGCAGAATACCCCCAAGCTAACCTGAAAGTTCTAGAATAAATCAGGACGTTTTAGTTATTTCTTTTGGAGACCTAGAAATAGCCTGAGTTAGCTTGAGTGTCTTCAACTTTTTAAAGGTAATCTAAAATAGCCCTGGAGCCTTAGGCTCAATCTGGTTAGCCAGAGACAATTCAAATTATTCAAGAAATGTCAGGCTAACTTAAGTAGTACCAGGGCCCAGAGGACTTTTCCTAATGGAACCACAATTATAAAAGGGCTTCCAAAACTATCAATGCTAGGTGGTATGGGGAGAATGGACTCCGACAGATTGGCTGGATTAATATCATTCATGTCATCACTATCCCAGGCCTCATCTCCCAGCAGGTCAGGTTCATCCTCAATATCTGCCTCATTCCATTCAGGATTTCCATACAGCTCGTTCACAAAGCTACCATTGGTAGCAGCTCTAGATGTGCAAATTTTACCCTCGTGTCCAAGGTACAGCTTAACTCTAACTTGCCATAGAGCAGCTGCTTGGTAATAATGGCCATTCCATTTCCGAATTTGGTGAAACAACGTTGTGGTGTACATTGTTCGGCAACACCTGGCACATAGATCTGCTCTGACAGCCCAATCTCGGCATCGCCATATGCCTCCTAAGCCACCACACGATAAGCAGGTCAGAACAGAATCACATGGTGCACAGTCGCCAAAGCTGAGCCGCAGATGGTCCGCCCTCCTTGTGATCCATTGCCGAATATAATCATTTTGGGACTATCAGATAATAAGCAGCTGAGATGCGTGTCCGATGGAGCCACACCTTTCCCTTGGATGGTATTGGCTCCCAGTCTTCCAGGGACTCTATAACATTATCCATCATGGCATTGGCTTCCTGTCTACCAGATGTAAAACGGGGGTCCTGCACTGCGCAAGGAGTGTGAGGTGGCAATGGAAATGCCTGCCCCACATGGGCAGTTTTCACAGTGAACTCAATATTTGTATTTTGAGGCTGCCAGCTCCGCAATGGCTTTGACAATACCTGAGCCAGAAAATCATCAGTGTCAACAAGTTGACCACAAACCATGAATGGGAATGGATTGCAGTACAGAAATTGAGTACGCTCTTATATGTATAGCGGAGGTCAATTACGTTACCAACTCGCCTTGATGAGTGGCGAGCGTTATCCGATGTCTGAGATGACGTCCAAGCTGAAATCTGATGGTTTCCTATCTGATTTAGAATCACTCACTCTAGATGGCGGACCATGACAGCAATTCACAGAGCAAGGATCCTCAGCCCTCAGTGGCTTACAACACAGCGTCCCCCGAACCTCATTTGCAATCCGGAATATGGACAAAGGACGAGCTTGCCATCTTACAGCGGCATCTCCCACTGTATAAGAAATTGAAGTGATCGGAACGCACGACTTACATGAAAGGACATGTAATTAAGGATATCAAACTTTGGTGGAAAGATCAATATTCAGCCAGAGCCCTCAAGGACAAAAAGAGAACTAAGGAATGGCGGAAGAAGAAAACGGTATGCCATAGGATGCTTGTATCTGTACTGAACCTCTAATAAGTGACCTGCCAGCAAATTGCAACCTGGGTCTTTAACCATACCCATTGGCGAAGGGACATAAAGATCCTAGGTCTCTGGATGAAATTCACCGTTAGCCAAGTTGTTGGTGTTCTCCATCGGGATGCCATTCGGGTGGAAACCACCCAATTGTTGGGGAGTAATCCAGGATCAAGAACATGGTTAGCAAGTTATAGGAAGGCTCTGAGCAATATTAGGAAGGAGCTTAGCGAGAAAGAGCTGGAAGCTATTATGGACAAAAAGGACGAAATGGAAGCTGGCGATATTCCCTGTGATATGCAAGGCAGGTGAGTTGGCCTATTACTGGACTCACAGTTTGGACTGAGATAGCAATCAGAATGGCTCAAACAAAAGACGTCAAATGGTGAAGCTCATGGATGAATGGAAGTTCAAGAACTTAGGAATGCAGTCATTCACAGTCGAATGCCATTATCGTGAAGACGGAAAGGTCGTATGGGCTACGTACGTGAATTAAGTGAATAATATGTCTCCTATAACTGACTCAAAGTTAGCCATGATTCAAATGACCAATTGGAGCGAGAGGGAATCAAAATACCTAAGTTTGAGAAATTTGATCTGTTGGCTGTGGCAACACTTGGGAAAGCATTTGTCAAATACGCAGCTCATGTGTCCACATTGGAGACAGGGCGTGGGAGCTTAGATCCACTATGGAAGATTGAGGTTCAAGCGACAGATATCCTGATCGACTCGAATGGAACCCCATTCATTCCTGCTCTATTCCTTAATTCGGTGGGGAATGAGATGGCCACTTCAGTGTACCCATAAATAGTACCATCATGGTAGGTTTAATTTGACATTTTAAACCCACCATGGAGGTGTTTCTATACATATTTATGCTGTTTTAACTATTTTATTATGACTATT
>Ga0247742_10001070_pt1 | contig 19966 bp, 17 predicted proteins | sample UWRJL208509C2_FD_180944 | JGI IMG/M metagenome (GOLD analysis project Ga0247742, IMG submission 180944) | Plant litter microbial communities from Arlington Agricultural Research Station in Wisconsin, United States - UWRJ-L208-509C-2 | ecosystem: Environmental > Terrestrial > Plant litter >... | reverse complement strand
ATTGGTCGTTGTCGGCGTACCTCAAGCACAAGGTCAAGACGGCGGTGAGCTTTATCAGTGATTTTGAAGAAGCGATCGCCCACGAAGTGACCAAGCGCGAGCTGCATGGCGTGGTGTGCGGGCACATTCACCATGCGGAGATTCGCAAGGTGGGCGAGGTGGACTACCTCAATTGCGGGGATTGGGTGGAGTCGTGCACGGCGCTGATCGAGCACTGGGACGGGCATATCGAGCTGTATCGGTTGGCGGATGCCCAGGCGAAAGAGGCACAGCTCAAGGCCGAAATGGTCGCGGGCTAAGCCTCAAACCCACAGACTCACTCGGTCTAAATGTGGGAGCGGGCTTGCTCGCGAATGCGGTGGGTCAGTCACCAGATAATTCGACTGACCCACCGCATTCGCGAGCAAGCCCGCTCCCACATTTGGAGCCGGTTTCTTCAGTCAGGTGTGGGAAACATCTGCGATCGCTTCTGCCAACAACGTCAGCCGCGTCGCATCAATCCCCGCCACGTTCGCACGCCCGGAATTGACCATATACACGCTGTGCTTGTCCCGCAGTTGCTTCACCTGGTCCGCACTCAACCCGGTATAGGAAAACATCCCGCGTTGCGCCGCAATATGCGCAAACCGCTCCGACAACCCATGGGGCGCCAACGCCTCCACCAGCCCGGAACGCAGCTGCGCAATCCGCGCCCGCATCGCTTCCACTTCCTCGGCCCACTGCTTTTTCAGCCCGGCGTCACCGAGAATCGTCGCCACCACAGCAGCACCATGGTCCGGCGGCGTCGACCACAAGTTACGCGCAATAAACGCCAGCTGGCTGCGCACATCCGTCAGTTTCTCGGCGTCCGCCGCGCACACAATCAACGCGCCGACACGGTCGCTGTACAAGCCGAAGTTCTTCGAGCAGGAACTGGTGATCAGTACTTCAGGCAGCTCAGCCGCGAACAGCCGCACGGCCCATGCATCCTGTTCCAGGCCATCGCCAAAACCCTGATACGCAAAGTCGATCAGCGGCAGCAACTGACGTTCCTGGACGATCTTCAGCACCTGGCGCCAGTCATCGTGGGACAGGTCGAAACCGGTCGGGTTGTGGCAGCAGGCGTGCAGCAGCACCACATCGCCTTTTGGCACGGTGGACAGGGTGGTCAGCATCGCCGCTACGTCCAGGCGATTGTCGCTGCCCACGTACGGGTAATGGCTGACCTTGAGCCCGGCCTTGGCGAAGATGGTTTCGTGGATCGGCCAGGTCGGGTTGCTCAGCCATACGCCACGGCCGGGCAGGCTGTGGGCGATAAAGTCGGCGCTCAGGCGCAGCGCGCCGGTGCCGCCAGGCGTCTGGGTGGCGCCGGCGCGGCGTTCACTCAGCAGCGGCGAACCAGCGCCCAGCACCAACTCACTGATCAGCGTGCCGAACGCGGCATTGCCATGGCCGCCGATGTAGGTCTTGGTGGTTTGTTGTTCCACCAGGCGCTGCTCGGCCAGTTTTACCGAATGCGGGATCGGCGTCAGGCCCTGGTCGTCCTTGTACACGCCCACGCCGAGGTCGAACTTGAGCGGGTTCGGGTCCTGGGCATACAGCTCCATCAGCCCGAGGATCGGGTCTCCGGGCACCCGGCCAATTGCGTCGAAATGCATTACTTGCGGCCCTCGGCATCCTTGGCCACTTCGTCGGTGCGCGCGGCCATGATGAAGTCGTTGCGGTGCAGGCCCTTGATGGAGTGGCTCCACCAGGTCACGGTGACTTTGCCCCATTCGGTGAGCAGGCCCGGGTGATGGCCTTCAGCTTCGGAGATCACGCCCACGGCGTTGGTGAAGGCCAGGGCGAATTTGAAATTCTTGAACAGGAAGACCTTTTCCAGCTGCATCACGCCATCGCGTACTTCGATGTTCCAGTCGGGGATCTGCTTGATCAGCACCGGCAACTCTTCGTCGCTGACTTGCGGGGCGTCGGCGCGGCAGGCTTCGCAGTGGGCTTGGTTCAACGTGGTCATGTGGGTATTCCTGAAATCGAGTATTTGGAAACGGTCGTCAGTAGCGTCACCCTAAAGCAACGCGGGGCCAGGGAACAGACTCACCTGGCCCTAAAAGCCGCAGTTCAAGCCGCTTTTGGCTTGGGCGGGAACTTCGGTGCGTGCAGCCCCAGCTGCATCCCGCGTTCGACCATGCCCATGATGTCTTCCTGCGCCACTTCGAACAGGCGCTTGAGGTTGGGCAGGGCGAAGTACACGGGTTGCAGAATGTCGATGCGATACGGCGTGCGCATCGCTTCGAGCGGGTCGAAGGCTTGATGCTCGGGCACGTCCGAGAGGCAGTACACGGTCTCCTTGGGCGAAGACAGGATGCCGCCACCGTAGATGCGCCGGCCTTCGGGCGTGTCCACCAGGCCGAACTCGATGGTCATCCAGTACAGGCGCGCCAGGTACACGCGCTGTTCCTTGGTGGCGGCCAGGCCGAGCTTGCCGTAGGTGTGGGTGAATTCCGCGAACCAGGGGTTGGTCAGCAGTGGGCAATGGCCGAAGATCTCGTGAAAAATGTCCGGTTCCTGCAGGTAATCCAGCTCTTCACGGGTACGAATAAACGTCGCCACCGGAAACTGCTTGTTGGCGAGCAATTCGAAAAAAGTCTGGAAGGGGATCAGCGCCGGCACCCGGGCGACTTGCCAGCCCGTGGTCTCGGCCAGCACTTTGTTGACTTCCGCCAGCTGTGGAATGCGGTCGTGGGGCAGGCCGAGCTTGTCGATGCCGTCCAGGTATTCCTGGCAGGCGCGGTCCTCGATCACTTTCAGTTGGCGCGTGATCAGGGTGTTCCACACCGCGTGTTCTTCGGGCGGGTAGTCGATAAAACCGTTCGCGTCGGGCTCGCGGGCCACGTACTGCGTCTGCTTCATACTGCTCTCCTGCTAGGCATTCGTTCTTGTTATGTCCTGGGATGAGCCTATTGATACGCCGCCTGGGCCAGGAAGCCATCCTCCTATGCCACGCTTTTGTAGGAAAAGTTACTGAGGTTCGTAAAGTTTTCGTTACGGATGAAGCGATTCGTTCTCCCTGTGGCGTATTTTGGGTGTGAATCGCCTCGCAGCTGTCACATAATCTTGACGATTATCTGCGGCCAGCGGCAAAAAGACGCAGCGACTCCACCTCTTCGGGCCTTCTCATGCGTATCAAAGTGCATTGCCAGAACCGCATCGGCATCCTGCGGGACATCCTCAACCTGCTGGTGGAGTACGGCGTGAACGTCGCCAAGGGCGAGGTCGGTGGCGAGCACGGCAACGCCATCTACCTCTATTGCCCGAACCTGGTGAACCTGCAGTTCCAGGCGTTGCGCCCGCAGTTCGAGGCGATTGCCGGGGTATTTGGCGTCAAGCGGGTAGGGCTGATGCCCAGCGAGCGTCGGCATATGGAGCTCAATGCGCTGCTGGGGGCGCTGGAGTTTCCGGTGCTGTCCATCGACATGGGCGGCTCCATCGTCGCGGCCAACCGCGCGGCGGCGCAGTTGCTCGGAGTACGGGTGGATGAGGTGCCGGGCATTCCGTTGTCGCGCTACGCCGAAGATTTCGATTTGCCGGAACTGGTACGGGCCAGCAAATCGCGGATTAACGGCCTGCGGGTCAAGGTCAAGGGCGATGTATTCCTGGCCGATATTGCGCCGCTGCAATCCTCCGAGCATGACGACAGCGAAGCCATGGCCGGCGCCGTACTGACCCTGCACCGCGCCGACCGGGTGGGTGAGCGTATCTACAATGTGCGCAAGCAGGAGCTGCGCGGCTTCGACAGCATTTTCCAAAGCTCCAGGGTCATGGCCGCCGTGGTGCGTGAGGCTCGGCGCATGGCGCCGTTGGATGCGCCTCTATTAATAGAAGGCGAAACCGGCACCGGCAAAGAGTTGCTGGCCCGCGCTTGTCACCTGGCCAGCCCGCGCGGCCAGTCGCCGTTGATGGCGCTCAACTGCGCAGGTTTGCCCGAGTCCATGGCCGAGACCGAGTTGTTCGGGTATGGTCCCGGCGCCTTTGAAGGGGCGAGGGCGGAGGGCAAGTTGGGACTGCTGGAGCTGACGGCGGGCGGTACGTTGTTTCTCGACGGCGTCGGTGAAATGAGCGCGCGGTTGCAGGTGAAGTTGCTGCGCTTTCTGCAGGACGGCTGCTTTCGCCGTGTAGGCAGTGATGAAGAGGTGTACCTGGATGTGCGGGTGATCTGCGCGACCCAGGTGGACCTTTCCGAACTGTGCGCCCGGGGCGAATTCCGCCAGGACCTTTACCATCGTCTCAATGTGCTCTCGCTGCATATCCCGCCGCTACGCGAGTGCCTCGACGGTTTGCCGCCGCTGGTGGAGCACTTCCTGGATCAGGCCAGCCGGCAGATCGGCTGCCCGCTGCCCAAGCTCGCACCGGCGGCGATGGAACGCCTCAGCCATTACCACTGGCCGGGGAATGTGCGGCAGCTGGAGAACGTGCTGTTCCAGGCGGTTTCGCTGTGTGAGGGCGGCACCGTCAAGGCCGAGCACATTCGCCTGCCGGACTATGGCGTGCGCCAGCCGCTGGGGGATTTTTCCCTGGAAGGCGGGTTGGAGGAGATCGTCGGGCGCTTTGAAAAGGCCGTGCTGGCGCAGTTGTATGCCGAGCATCCCAGCAGCCGTCTGTTGGGCAAGCGGCTGGGCGTGTCCCACACCACCATCGCCAACAAATTGCGTGACTACGAAGTCGTCAAAGCCGAACGCGGTTAAGCCTGTGGGAGCGGGCTTGCTCCCTCATGGGTTCTTTGTCGGTCTTGATACCTGCACTTGCCGTTAGCGGCATAAGTCCGCCGTTTTTTCGACTCTCTTCCTACTGCCCTCAGCTGCTACCTGCCGGCAAACCCCCGCCCCGCCTGGACTTTTCCTCATTTCAAAAAGTTGGTTCGCAAATTGCTTAAGCCTCATCAGTACAGCGGTGGGCGGCAAGCGTCCGTCAGAAAGAGGAAAGAGCGTGGATAAGTACCTTTACGTGGCAATGACCGGCGCCAGCCAGAATGCACTGGCGCAGAAGGCCCACGCCAACAACTTGGCGAACGTTTCCACCAATGGTTTCCAGCGTGACCTGGAACAGGCACGCTCGATGCCGGTGTTCGGTGACAGCTTTCCGGCGCGGGCCTTTGCCTTGACCGAGCGCCCAGGCACGGACTTTTCCCCTGGCGCGATGATTGAAACCGGCCGTGACCTCGATGTGGCCGTCAGCGGTGACGGCTGGATGGCCGTGCAAAACCCGGATGGCGGCGAGTCCTACGTGCGCAGCGCCAGCATGAACGTCGATGCGCTGGGCGTGCTGCGGGCCGGCAACGGTATGCCGATCATGGGCAACGGCGGCCCGATTGCCGTGCCGCCCCAGCAGCAGATCGAAGTCGGCCAGGACGGCACCATCAGCATCCGCGCCATGGGCGAAGGCCCGCGGGTGATGGCTGAAGTGGACCGGATCAAGCTGGTGCAGCCCGACCTCAAGAACATGACCAAGGGCCTCGACGGCACCATCCACACCAAGGATGGCCAGCCGGCCCAGGCCGATGCCAACGTCAAGCTGACGTCGGGCTTCCTGCAGGCGAGCAACGTGAACGCCGTCGAAGAAATGACGGCAGTCCTGGCCCTGTCCAAGCAGTTCGAATTGCACATCAAGATGATGAACAGCGCCAAAGAAGACGACCAGGCCATGACCCGCGTCCTGGCGATGAGCTGATAGCAGCCACACACTAATTTTTGTAGCGCGGCGCCATAAAACAGGCGCACGAAGGAGAAGAACATGCTTCCGGCTCTATACGTTGCCAAGACAGGCCTGTCCGCCCAGGACACCAACCTGACCACCATTTCCAACAACCTGGCCAACGTGTCGACCACGGGTTTCAAACGTGACCGCGCCGAGTTCCAGGACTTGCTCTATCAGATCAAGAAGCAGCCTGGCGCCCAGTCGACCCAGGACAGCGAATTGCCGTCGGGCCTGCAACTGGGTACCGGTGTGGCAATCGTTGGCACCCAGAAGAACTTCAGCGCCGGTAACCTGCAGCAGACCGGCCAACCGCTGGACCTGGCAGTCAACGGCAAGGGTTTCTTCCAGATCCTGCAGCCGGACGGCACCACCACCTACACCCGTGACGGTACGTTCCACCTGGACTCCAACGGCCAGGTCGTGACCGCCAATGGCTTCGCGCTGGAGCCGGCGATTGTCGTGCCGAACAACGCCCAGACCTTCACCGTCGGCAACGACGGCACCGTGTCGATCACCGTGGCCGGCAACCCGGCGTCCCAGGTGATCGGCAACCTGCAAACCGCCGACTTCATCAACCCAGCCGGCCTGCAGGCGATCGGTAACAACCTGTTCCTGGAAACCGCGTCCAGCGGCGCGCCGCAAATCGGCACCCCGGGCCTCAACGGTTTTGGTACCACCCTGCAAAGCACCCTGGAAACGTCCAACGTCAGCACCGTTGAAGAGATGGTCAACATGATCACCACTCAGCGCGCCTACGAGATGAACTCCAAGGTGATTTCCACCGCCGACCAGATGCTTTCGTTCGTAACGCAGAATCTGTAATCAAGTCTATGGGGCGCCCTTGAAGGCGCCTGCAACACCGTGAGGTATGGGTCATGAATCGCTATGTTTCTGTTCTGGCATTGAGTGGGATTGCTGTGCTCGCGGGCTGTGTCGCCCCGACGCCTAAGCCCAATGACCCGTACTATGCGCCGGTGTTGCCGCGCACGCCGTTGCCGGCGGCCGCCAACAATGGCTCGATCTACCAGGCCGGGTTCGAACAGAACCTGTACAGCGACCGCAAGGCCTTCCGGGTCGGTGACATCATCACCATCACGCTGAACGAGAAGACCCAGGCGAGCAAGAACGCCAACTCGCAGATCGGCAAGACCAGCAAGACCAGCATCGGCCTGACTTCATTGTTTGGCGGTGTACCGAACACCAACAACCCGCTGGGCAGCGGTGACCTGAGCCTGGACGCCGGCTACAGCGGCGACCGCGCCACCAACGGCAAGAGTGCGGCAGGGCAGGGCAACAGCCTGACCGGTTCGATCACCGTGACCGTGGCCGACGTGCTGCCCAACGGCATCATCGCCGTACGCGGCGAAAAGTGGATGACCCTCAACACCGGTGACGAACTGGTGCGCATTGCGGGCATGGTTCGCGCCGACGATATCTCCACCGACAACACCGTGCCGTCGACACGGATTGCCGATGCACGCATCACCTACTCGGGTACGGGTTCGTTTGCTGACGCCAGTCAGCCGGGCTGGTTTGACCGTTTCTTCCTTAGCCCGCTGTTCCCTTTCTAGGTGATCACTTTGAACTTCAAACAGCTGATGGCTGCGATGTTGCTGCTGGCCCTGAGCGCAGGCGCCCAGGCCGAGCGCTTGAAAGACATCGCGAGCATTTCCGGCGTGCGGTCCAACCAGCTGATCGGCTACGGCCTGGTGGTGGGGCTTAACGGCACCGGTGACCAGACCACCCAGACCCCGTTCACCCTGCAGACCTTCAACAACATGCTCTCGCAGTTCGGCATCAAGGTACCGCCGGGCTCGGGCAACGTGCAGTTGAAGAACGTCGCGGCGGTGTCCATCAGCGCTGACTTGCCGCCGTTCGCCAAGCCGGGGCAGGTGGTCGATATCACCGTCTCGTCCATGGGTAACTCGAAAAGCCTGCGCGGCGGCACCTTGCTGATGACGCCGCTAAAAGGTATCGACGGCAACGTCTACGCCATTGCCCAGGGCAACCTGGTGGTGGGTGGCTTTGATGCCGAAGGCCGCGACGGTTCGAAGATCACCGTCAACGTGCCGTCGGCCGGGCGGATTCCCGGTGGTGCCTCGGTGGAGCGCACCGTGCCCAGCGGCTTCAACCAGGGCAACAGCCTGACCCTGAACCTCAACCGCTCTGACTTCACCACCGCCAAGCGCGTGGTCGACAAGATCAATGAGTTGCTCGGCCCGGGCGTGGCCCAGGCCATCGATGGCGGCTCGGTTCGTGTGACGGCACCGCTGGACCCAAGCCAGCGTGTGGACTACCTGTCTCTGCTGGAAAACCTTGAGGTTGACCCGGGCCAGGCGGTGGCGAAAGTCATCATCAACTCGCGGACCGGCACCATCGTGATCGGCCAGAACGTCAAGGTTTCGCCAGCGGCCGTGACCCACGGCAGCCTGACCGTGACCATCACCGAAGACCCGATCGTCAGCCAGCCTGGCCCGTTGTCCAACGGCCAGACTGCCGTGGTACCCCGTTCGCGGGTAAATGCCCAGCAAGAAGCCAAGCCGATGTTCAAGTTCGGCCCCGGCACCACCCTGGACGAGATTGTCCGTGCGGTGAACCAGGTGGGCGCAGCGCCCGGCGACTTGATGGCGATCCTCGAAGCATTGAAACAGGCCGGCGCCTTGCAAGCCGACCTGATCGTGATCTGACGCCATGGCCATGGACATGCGCAAGAGCGGCCTGACCAGTACGGCGGATTCGGGTTCCTATTCCGACCTCAACCGGCTTAACCAGTTGAAGGTCGGCGACAAGAACAGCGACGGCAACATGCGCAAGGTCGCGCAGGAATTCGAGTCGCTGTTTCTCGGCGAGATGCTCAAGTCCATGCGTTCGGCTACCGAAGCCCTGGGCAAGGACAACCCGCTGAATACCCCGGCGGCCAAGCAGTACCAGGAAATGTACGACCAGCAGTTGGCGGTTTCCCTGTCTCGCGAGGGCGGTGGTATCGGCCTGGCGGACGTGTTGCTGCGCCAGATGCAGAAGAACAAACCGGTGGACGCCCAGGCGGCCACCCTGCAAGGCCCGGCTGCGCCCGCGAAGAAGGTGGATGTGCCGACTGAAATTGCCGCCGGTACCAAGGCCGATGGCCCGCTGGGCCGCAGCAATGGTCAGCGGCCATTGTGGGCATACCGCGTGGCGGTGCCTGAAGGCACCAACTCCCACGCCAACGACATGGCGCTGATGAACCAGCGACGCATCTCGTTGCCGAGCAAGCTGACGGATCGCCTGCTGGCCGGCATCGTGCCGGGTGCCGAGGCTACCACTGCCGCCAAGGCCGCGCCGCTGCGCAACAGCGCTGCCGATGATGGCGTGGTCAACAGCACCGCCCGCAGCCTTGCCGCCATACCGCCTCGCGGGCAGATGCAGGTTTACGGCCGCGCCGTCGCCCAGCCACCGCTGGCACCGGCGAAGAAAGCCTTCAGCTCGCAGGATGAATTTGTCGCCACCATGTTGCCGATGGCCAAGCAGGCCGCCGCGCGGATTGGCGTCGACCCACGCTACCTGGTGGCCCAGGCCGCCCTGGAAACCGGTTGGGGTAAATCGGTGATGCGTGCCGAGGATGGCACCAGCAGCCACAACCTGTTCGGCATCAAGGCCGGCCAGAGTTGGCAGGGCGAACAGGCCCGGGCGATCACCAGCGAGTTTCGCGATGGCGCGATGGTCAAGGAGACGGCGCAGTTCCGTTCCTACAATTCCTACCAGGACAGCTTCCATGACCTGGTCACGTTGCTGCAAAGCAATGATCGCTATAAAGAAGTTGTGAAATCAGCCGACAACCCGGAACAGTTTGTGCGCGAGTTGCAAAAAGCCGGTTATGCAACCGACCCGGATTACGCCAGCAAGATTTCGCAGATCGCAAAAACGATGAACAGCTACCAGAACTACGCTGCCGCGGGCGCTTCCACTCATTTATAAGGTCTGAATCATGAGTTTGCTCAATATCGGGATGTCGGGGCTCAATGCCGCCCAGGGATCGTTGTCGGTCTTAAGTAACAACATCGCCAACGTCAACACCCCGGGATACTCGCGTCAACAGAGCGCTCAGACCGCGAATGCGTCGAACGCCTACGGCGGCGTATTTATCGGCACCGGTACGACCCTGGCGGACGTGCGTCGGGTGTACAACCAGTTTCTCACCACGGCTTACCAGAACAGCACGGCACTCGACAGCGACGCCAACGCCTACCTGGACCAGGCCAGTGCCATCGACAAGACCTTGTCGGATTCCAACACCGGCATGTCTTCGGTGCTCAGTGCCTTTTTCGCGGCGGCGCAGACGGCTTCTGCCACCCCGGGCGACGTGTCCGCGCGCCAATTGCTGCTGACCAGCGCCCAGACCCTGAGCAACCGCTTCAACTCCATTTCCGGCCAGTTGAACCAGCAGAAACAAACGATCAACAGTCAGTTGAGCACCATGACGGACCAGGTCAACAAGCTGACGTCCTCGATCGCCTCGCTCAACAAGCAGATTGCCCAGGCCCAGGGGACTTCCAGCAGTGCGCCGGCCAACCTGCTGGACTCGCGTGACGAAGCGGTGCGCTCGCTCAACGAGCTGATCGGCGTTACGGCCACGGAAAAAAACGGACAGTTCAGTATTACGACCGGTACGGGGCAGTCGCTGGTGGAAGGCGGGATATCCAATAATATCTCTGCGGTACCGAGTAGCACCGACAATAGCCAGTACACCATCCAGCTCTCGATGGGCGACTCGTCCATTGACCTTGGTAATGTAGTCACCGGCGGCAGTATCGGTGGCTTGCTGCGCTATCGCAGTGACGTGCTGATGCCGGCCATCAATGATCTGGGGCGCATCGCGATTGCCACGGCAGACACGATCAACAATCAGTTGGGCCAGGGCCTGGACCTCAACGGCGAATTCGGTTCGTCGCTGTTCACCGATATCAACAGCGCGGCGGCGATTTCCCAGCGCAGCCAAGGGGCCGCCGGCAACAGCGCGGGGTCTGGCAACCTGAATGTCACGATCAAGGACAGCAGCCAGCTGACGACCTACGACTACAAAGTCACGTTTACCAGTGGTAACCAGTACAACGTCGTCCGCTCCGACGGCAAGGCCATGGGTTCGTTCGACACCACCACCACGCCGCCGCCGGTGATTGATGGCTTTACCCTGGCACTGGACGGCAAAGGGCCCATGGCTGCCGGTGACAGCTTCAAGGTCAGCCCCACGGCCAACGGGGCCACGGGCATCGGTGTCGACCTGAAGGACGTCAACAAGCTCGCCTTCGCGGGCCCCTTGGCGGGGAACGCGAGCAAGACCAACACCGGCACCGGTACGTTCACACCGCCTCAGCTGACTGTGCCGCTGGATATTCATGGCGGCGCTGATACCGCCCAGTTGCGCGCCGGCATCGAAAACTCCATGCCGGTAAAAATGCTCTTTGGCAAGCCGGCCGCCGACGGCACCCAGTCGTATACGGTGAGCGACGCGCAAGGCAATCCGATCGGCAGTGGCACCATCATCCCGGGCCAGGGCAACAAGATCAGCATCAACGTACCGATGCGCGATGCCTCGGGTGCGTTGATCCCGGGCAAAAGCTTCAACTTCGACACCACGGTCGGCGGCTCGCCTGCCAATGGTGACAGCACGACTTTCTCGTTCAACGCTTCGGGCACCTCCGACAACCGCAATGCCCAGCAATTGCTGGACTTGCAGACCAAGGCCACCGTGGGCGCCAGCGACGGCAGCCCGGGTGTGAGCCTGGTCAGCGCCAACGCCCGACTCGTGTCGCAGGTGGGCTCAAAAGCCAGCCAGGCCGCTACCGACTCCACCGCGACGGGTGCGCTGTTGGCAGCGAACAAGGCGGCCAGCAACTCGGTGTCCCAGGTCAACCTGGATGAAGAGGCGGGTGACATGATCAAGTTCCAGCAGTACTACACCGCGTCGTCGCAGATCATCAAGGCTGCGCAAGAAACTTTCAGCACACTGATTAATGCCCTTTAAAGGAGTCTGGGACGATGCGTATTTCTACACAGCAGTATTTCGACACCAGCGCCAGCAAGTACCAGACGAACTATTCCGGTGTGGTGAAAGCCCAGGACCAGGCGAGCAGCGGTATCCGGGTGCAGACCGCCTCCGATGACCCCGTCGCCGCCGCGCGCTTGCTGCAATTGCAGCAACAGAAAGACATGCTTGGCCAGTTCAACGGCAACATCAACACCCTGCAGAACTCGCTGACCAACGAAGAATCGGTGTTAAAGAGCATCAACACCGCCTTGCAGCGCGGTAATGAACTGGCGCTGCGTGCGGCCAACCAGTCCCTGAGCGATGACGATCGTAAATCCATCGCCAGCGAAGTGGGCGCGCTTGAGGACCAGGTGCTGGGCTTGCTCAACTCCAAGGATGCCAACGGCAACTACATGTTTTCCGGGTCGAAAACCGACACGCCGCCTTACATCCGCAATAACGACGGCACCTACACGTATCAGGGTGACGAGACGCCGCTGAGCTTGCAGATCTCGGACAATCTGTCGATGGCGGGGGGCGACACCGGTAAGTCGATGATGGAAAGTTCGACCAACACCGGTCGCACCCAGGCTACGTTGTTGCCGCCTGCGGTCAATGACGGCAAGGTCGCGGTATCGGCGGGCACGGTGACCTCCGGTGTCACCTACACCAAGAGTTTTACCGACGGCCAGCCCTACAAGCTGACCTTCAGCAGCAGCACGCAGTATTCCGTGACCGACAAGGACGGTAACGACGTTACCTCGGAGATTCCCGGCAACGGCACTTTCGATGCGACCAAAGAGGGCGCATCCAGCGTCAACCTGCGCGGCGTCAAGTTCGATATCAGCCTGACGCTCGGCGCGGACGTTGCGCCCGGCGCTGACTCCGACGCACTGGTGGCGGGCAAGGCGTTCACCCTGCAATCCAAGCCGGACACCTTCAGTGCTTCGCGTTCGCCAGGCAACGCGTCGACTGCACAAGTCACCGGTGGCCAGGTGACGGATCAGGCGGCCTACGCCAGCACCTTCCCTGATACCGGTGCGGTGATCAAATTCACCAGCGGCACCACGTATGAGGTGTATGCGCAGCCCTACAGTCCGAACAGCAAGACCATCGCGACCGGCACCATGGCTGCCGGTGCCACCTCGATCAACGCGGCCGGCGTGACGTTCGACATCAGTGGTGCGCCAGGGGCGGGCGACCAGTTTGCGGTCAGCGCCGTCAGCAACAAGAACGAAAACGCCCTGGACACGTTGAGCCAATTGCGCAAAGCCCTGGAAACGCCGGCTGACGGCAACCTGGTCGCGCAGAACAACCTCAAGGATGTGGTGGCCAAAACCATCGGCAACCTGAACAACGCCAGTTCACAGATTGACCAGGTGCGCGGCTCCATCGGTGCTCGCCAGAATGCTCTGGATCTTCAAACGGATGAAAACACCAGCCTGGGGACTGCCAATACCAACACCATGAGTTCCTTGGGCAACGTCGACATGGGCCAGGCGGCGATCAACCTGCAGCTTCAGCAAACCATGCTGCAGGCCTCTCAGTTGGCCTTTGTGAAAATCTCTCAGTTGAGCCTGTTCAACAAAATGTGATGTCCGCGGCTGCAAACCGGCGGCTCACCCTGGAAACGGGGTGGGCCGTTGTGCTTTTTGGCGTTTGTATGTCCCCGTGTTTCGCACAAAGCGCAGAAAATTGAGTGACCTGTGAGTCATAAAGCGCATCTTCACTGTATCGTGTGAAAAGGATAGGTCGTCGCCAGGTCTCTGCGAGGGCCTGCCGCCAGGGTACAAAGGCGGTTTTCGGCGAGTTTTTTGCGGGGTCATCCCCATTATTGTCAGCACCCGGCGACGTGTCTCGCGGGGTGTTCTCCAGCTATTTAGTATTGGGAAGCCACAATGATTGGCATAAAAAGCATCGCCAGTTACGTGCCGGCAGACGGGATTGATAACTACGCCCAGGGTGCCAAATTCGCCAAGGATGAAGAATTCATCATTGGCAAGATCGGTTCGGCGTTCCTGCCGCGCAAGGATGCCGCGCAGGAAACCTCCGATCTGTGCGTCGAGGCGGTCAACGCCTTGTTTGCCAACAACCCCGATTTGAAGCGCGAGTCCATCGATGCGCTGATCGTCGTTACCCAGAACGGCGACGAAGAGGGCTTGCCTCACACCGCCGCCATCGTCCAGGACAAGCTGGGCCTGCCGACGCACGTGGCGGCCTTCGATATTTCCCTGGGCTGCTCGGGCTACGTCTACGGCATCTATGCGATGAAGGGCTTCATGGAAGCCACCGGCCTGAAGAACGGCCTGCTGGTGACCGCCGATCCGTACTCGAAGATCGTCGACCCGGAAGACCGCAACACCACCATGCTGTTCGGCGATGCCGCTACCGCCACCTGGATGGGTGAAGACGCGCCGTGGCAGTTGGGCAAGTCCAAGTTCGGCACTGACGGCTCCGGTGCGCCGCACTTGAAGGTCAGCGATGGCGTGTTCTTCATGAACGGCCGCCAGGTGTTCAACTTCGCCTTGCTCAAGGTGCCGGCGCATTTGCACGAGCTGCTCAACGAATCGGACCTCAAGGCTGACGAGATCGATGCGTTCTGCATCCACCAGGGCAGTGCGGCGATTGTCGACGCCGTGGCCCGACGTTTCGAAGACGCGCCGGTGGACAAGTTCATCAAGGACATGGTCGAGACCGGCAACACCGTGTCCTCGAGCATTCCGCTGCTGCTGGAAAAGCACATGCTCGACTCCACCTGGAAGCGCGTCGCCATCAGTGGTTTTGGTGTGGGGCTGTCCTGGGGCTCGGCGATTTTGCACCGCCCTTGACGACTTAAAGGCGCTGCACAAAAAAACGCCCATGATCGAAAGATCATGGGCGTTTTTTATTTGGCGCCAGAAAGCCAACAATTGCTGGGGTTTGGGCTATCGTAAATGCTTGAATTAAAAGGGGTGGCACGGCGCCAGTAAAAAAAATCAAAAAAGTCCTCAAGCAACCTGCTTTCACGACGATAACTATTACGAAGGTTCTCTAGGCCACACCCGGCGGTTGCCAGGGCCGGAAGCCGCAGTACACCACCCACGAGGATTTCGTCATGGCATTAACAGTAAACACCAACCTTGCTTCGTTGACCGTTCAGAACAACCTGAACAAGGCTTCCAGCGCCCTGCAAACTTCCATGCAGCGCCTGTCCTCCGGCCTGCGTATCAACAGCGCCAAAGACGATGCGGCCGGCCTGCAAATCGCTGGTCGTCTGACCAGCCAGATCAACGGCCTGGGCGTTGCCATCAAGAACGCCGGTGACGGTAACTCCATCGCGCAAACTGCTGAAGGCGCGATGCAGCAATCCACCAACATCCTGCAGACCATGCGTTCCCTGGCTCTGTCGTCCGCTAACGGCTCCCTCAGCGCTGACGACCGTAAGTCGAACCAGGCTCAGTACGCGGCTCTGACTTCTGAATTGACCCGTATCGCTTCTACCACCACTTTCGGTGGTCGTAACCTGCTGGACGGTTCTTTCGGTACTACCGCTTTCCAAGTGGGCGCCAACGCCAACCAGACCATCAACATGAGCCTGGGCAACGTATCGGCTAACAACATTGGTTCGCAGCAGCTGCTGTCCAGTGCTCAGACTCCAGGCGCCGGCGTTGCAGGCGGCACTATCACTGTTACCGGTGGCGGCCAGACCTCTGCTGCACTGACCATTGCTGCCGGCGCCTCTGCCAAGGCTATCGCTGCTCAACTGAACGGCGCGGTCGGCGGCCTGCAGGCCTCTGCCAGCAACGAAGCCAAATTCACTGTTCCAGCCTTCGCGGCTCCTAACCCAAGTGGCAGCTTCACTCTGGCCGTAGGCAGCGCTTCGGTTAGCTTCACCGGTATCACCAAAGCTTCTGACCTGGCTGACCAACTGAACTCCAACGCTGCCAAACTGGGCATCAGCGTTAACTTCGACCAGTCGACCGACTCCCTGTCGATCAAATCCGACTCGGGTGAGAACTTCACCTTCTCCGGTGCTGACGCTGGCGGCCAGACCATCGGCGTGCAAACCAAGGGCGGCAACGGTCAGTTCGGCACTGCCGCAACCCTGACCGCTGCAAACCTGGTTGCTACTGGCCAAGTCTCGTTGAACTCCAGCTCCAGCTACTCGCTGGCTGGCGACGGCGTTACCGGCGTGTTCGGCGCAGCGGGTGCTACTGCTGTCAACTCGGGCAAAGTCGTTGTCAGCAACACTGACGTGACCACCGCTGCCAACGCACAGAGCGCTGTTGACGTGCTGACCCAGGCACTGTCCACCATCGACTCCCAGCGTGCTGACCTCGGTGCTGTACAAAACCGTTTCGACAACACCATCGCCAACCTGCAGAGCATCTCGGACAACTCCACTTCTGCCCGTGGCGTGATCCAGGACGTTGACTTCGCCGCTGAAACCGCTCAGCTGACCAAGCAACAAACCCTGCAACAGGCTTCGACTGCGATCCTGTCCCAGGCGAACCAACTGCCATCCGCTGTACTGAAGCTGCTTCAGTAATAACGGCGCTTGGTAACTGACGGAAGGGCGCGTTTACGTGCCCTTTTGTCTTTTGTCTAATGAGGTGATTGGTCATGGACATGAGCGTCAAACTGAACCTGTCTTACCCTGCGGCAGCGCCACAGAATGCTCCAGCTCCTGTCAGTGCCGATCCGCAGAAACCCAAGGTGGACTCCGTTGCTGGCGCGAAAGATGCCCAGCAGCCGAGCCACACCGACTTGAAAAAAGCCGTCAACGACATAAACGAATTCATCCAGGCTGCCCAGCGCAAACTGGATTTTTCCATTGATGACTCCACCCACCAGGTTGTGGTTAAGGTCATCGCAACCGAGAGCGGTGAAGTCATTCGCCAGATTCCTTCGGAATTGGCCCTGAAACTCGCCCAGAGCCTTCATGACGCCAGCAGCTTGCTGTTTGACGCCAAGGTCTAAACTGGCATGAACTTTGTTGCGAAAACTGCCTAGAGCGTAATTCGTCAATAAAGCATCAGCCCCGGATTAGGAGAAAGACGATGACAGTCGTAGCAGGTCTAACGGTCAACGGCCCGGGTACGGGTATCGACGTTCAAGGTCTTGTTAAGTCATTGGTGGGTTCGCAAACCGCACCCAAGCAAGCGCAGATCGACAGCCAGACCAAAATATCCACTGCGCAACTGACCTCGATCGGTAAAATCCAGGCGGCCCTGGACGCGTTCCGGGGCGCGCTGGACAATATGACCAAGACCGTCAACTTCAGCGGCCTGAGTTCGACGGTTTCGAACGATAAGCTCGCGACGGTCACGTTGGGCCCGGGTGCCGCGGCCGGTAACTTTACGTTGAACGTTACCAAGTTGGCCACGGCGTCCAAAGTCTCAACGGCAGTGATTCCTGGCGGGCCGACGGCCGTCGTCAATTCCGGGGCTTCGGCGACGGTGTTTACGGTCTCCCAGTCCGGCAAGGATTACAGCGTCAGTGTGCCGCCGGGCGGGACCCTGCAGCAGGTGCGTGACTCGCTCAACACGCAGTACGGCAATTCGGGCTTGAGTGCCAACATCCTGACTGACTCCAACGGTTCCCGGTTGGTGGTCACGTCCTCGACTACCGGTAAAGGTAGTGACATCACCTTCAAGGGCTCCTCGGGCCTGGATACGGGCGCGACGGTCGTGGGCGCGGCACCGGTGAACGCCGTGTATACCCTGGACGGCAGTCCTCAAGAGTCCACGAGTAATACCCTGCCCGACGCAATCAGTGGTGTGAGCATCACCTTGACGGGGGTTTCGGCAGCTGCCGACGGCCCTAACGGCGATTCGACGATCAAGGTGTCTGCGAACGCCGCCACCCTGAAGTCGGCAGTCAAGGGTTTCACGGACACTTACACAGCGTTGGTCAAGGCTGTGAATGCCGAGACTCAGGTCACCACCAATGCCGACGGTTCCGTCACGCCAGGCGCGCTGACCGGGGACAGCTCTGTGCGTACCATGATGGCGTCGATCCGCAACGTGATGAACTCGGTGACCGGTAGCGGCACGTTTTCATCCCTGGCGCAGTTTGGCGTGACCACGGACCAGACAGCGGGCACGCTGAGCGTCAGTGATGTGGCGTTTGACAAGGCCGCCCTCACTAACGGCTCCGACATCAACAGCATCTTCACCGGCCCCAATGGGCTGTTGACGAGCCTGACGAATGCCACAGCCAACTATGCGCTGAGCAAGACCGGGGTGTTCGCCCAAAAGTCCACGACCCTGCAGGACAACCTCAAGGACCTGACCAACCAACAGACCGCCCTGAACACGCGTTCTGATGCCCTGACGGCGTCCCTGACCCTGAAATACAACGCCATGGACTCCCTGGTTGCGCAGCTCAAGGCTCAGGGCGACAGCGTCATGACCACCCTCAACTCGCTGAACAATCCGAAGTCCACCTGATTGGCGGATGGATAAAGCCCGCCGAAGGCGCTGAGTCAAAGCGTCAGGCGGGCTAAAGTTTTGTGTAACGCCGTCGACATAATAATCAGCGTCCACCCTTTTAGCTGTCGCCTGTCACGAGGTAGAAACATGAATCCCATGAGAGCCCTTCGCCAATACCAGAAGGTCAACACCCACGCCCAGATCTCCGAAGCCAGCCCGCACCGCCTGGTGCAGTTGCTGATGGAAGGCGCACTGGATCGTATGGCGCAGGCCAAGGGTGCGATGGCTCGCGGTGATATCGCGCAGAAGGGGTTGATGCTGGGCAAGGCGGTGGACATCCTCGTCGGGTTGCGTGACGGCCTGAACCCCGAGAAGACCCCGGACCCGATTGCACTGCAGCAGTTGGATAACCTGTATGCCTTCATGACCATGCGCCTGCTGGAAGCCAACCGTCAGAATGACGCTGCGATGATCGATGAGGTCGCAGGTCTGATGATTACGCTCAAGGAAGGCTGGGACGGTATTGCCACAGAGGTACAGTAGGCCGTAAGGCCTGAGGACGATGTCATGAGCCAAGCATTGCAAAAAATCGACGAGACCCGTGAGGCGCTGTCCGAGGCGTTGGCTGAACGCAACTGGGGGGCGATCGGCGAACTGGATTTGGGCTGCCGCGCGTTGATCGATGCTGCGCTCAACGAGGATTCGGCGGATGAGGCAGCCATTCGGGCAAAACTGGAAGACTTGCTTTCGGTCTACCAGCAGTTGCTTGAGGCGACGACAGGGGAGCGACAGGCTATTTTCGAAGAGATGTCGCAGTTCAACCGAGCTAAACATGCGTCAAAGGTTTACCATATGTTCGGCTGAAGGCTCAGTTAATCCGAACACCGCGCGTCATAAATTTGACTGTGCACGATTTTTTGACTTAACTAGTGCTATTTTCAGACGTCAGAAAGCCGTAGCGCAGAAAATGCCTACAGCAATCTAGATTGCCCCAACTCGAGGGCATTAGAGTTTTACTAGGGAAGTTGCTATTGCATGTGGCGTGAAACCAAAATTCTGCTGATCGATGACGATAGCGTTCGGCGCCGCGATCTGGCGGTGATCCTGAATTTTCTTGGCGAAGAAAATCTACCCTGCGGCAGCCACGACTGGCAGCAGGCGGTCAGCTCTTTGTCGTCGAGCCGCGAAGTCATTTGTGTGCTGATCGGGACGGTAAACGCTCCTGGTGCAGTTCTGGGCTTGTTAAAGACACTGTCGACCTGGGATGAGTTCCTTCCGGTGTTGCTGATGGGCGATATTTCTTCCGTGGACCTTCCGGAAGACCAGCGCCGCCGCGTGCTTTCCACCCTCGAAATGCCCCCCAGCTACAGCAAATTGCTCGACTCCCTGCACCGTGCCCAGGTCTACCGCGAGATGTATGACCAGGCCCGCGAGCGCGGCCGTCACCGCGAACCCAACCTGTTCCGCAGCCTCGTCGGCACCAGTCGTGCGATCCAGCACGTGCGCCAGATGATGCAGCAAGTAGCCGACACCGACGCCAGTGTGCTGATCCTTGGCGAGTCGGGCACCGGCAAGGAAGTGGTCGCACGCAACCTGCACTACCATTCCAAGCGTCGTGACGGGCCGTTCGTGCCGGTCAACTGCGGGGCGATCCCGGCAGAACTGCTGGAAAGCGAACTGTTCGGCCACGAGAAGGGCGCCTTTACCGGGGCGATCACCAGCCGTGCCGGGCGTTTTGAACTGGCCAACGGCGGCACCCTGTTCCTCGACGAAATCGGCGACATGCCGCTGCCGATGCAGGTCAAGCTGCTGCGGGTAT